>Ga0209599_10001320_pt1 | contig 12109 bp, 12 predicted proteins | sample Shrwel_input2_FT_FD_187534 | JGI IMG/M metagenome (GOLD analysis project Ga0209599, IMG submission 187534) | Subsurface microbial communities from deep shales in Ohio, USA - Utica-3 well 1 S input2 FT (SPAdes) (version 2) ... | reverse complement strand
TGCGTTATCGGTGGCAGCGGTCAATATTGAACATCATAATATGGGTGAAAACGTTAATTTATTAGAGTCTGATTTATTTAGTAAATTGCCTAATCAACGTTATGACTTAATTGTGAGTAATCCTCCCTATGTTGATGCCGAAGACATGGCCGATTTGCCACAAGAGTATCAGCAAGAACCCGAATTAGCTTTGGCCGCAGGCGCAGATGGTTTGGATATTGTGCGTAAAATTTTGGCTCAGGCAGCGGAGTATTTAACCGAAGACGGTTTGTTAGTAGTCGAAGTAGGTAATTCAGAATGGGCATTAGCGCAATCTTTTCCTCAAGTAGAATTTAATTGGATTGAGTTTGAACGTGGGGGTTCGGGCGTGTTTGCCTTAACAGCACAACAATGTCGTGATTATCAGCAAATATTTGCGGAGGCACTATAAATGGCAGGTAATACCATTGGCCAATTATTTAGAGTGACGACTTTTGGTGAGTCACACGGTTTGGCGTTAGGGGCAATTGTGGATGGTGTGCCACCCAGTTTGGCCTTAACCGAAGCCGATTTACAAATTGATTTAGACCGCCGCAAACCAGGTACGTCTCAATTTGCCACCCAACGCAAAGAAGAAGACCAAGTTAAAATTTTGTCGGGCGTGTTTGAAGGCAAAACCACTGGTACACCCATTGGCTTGTTAATCGAAAACACCGACCAAAAGTCTAAAGACTACGGCAATATTGCCAGCACTTTTAGGCCGGGTCATGCTGATTACACCTATACGCAAAAATATGGATTTAGGGATTATCGTGGTGGCGGTCGTTCGTCAGCACGCGAAACAGCGATGCGTGTTGCAGCAGGCGGCATTGCCAAAAAATACTTATTTGAAAAATTTGGCGTACAAGTCCGTGGTTATGTGCAACAAATTGGCCATGTCAAAGCGACCGAATTAGATTGGGATTATGTAAATCAAAACCCATTTTTTTGCGGTGACAAAAACGCTGTGCCGTTGTTTGAAGACTTAATTACTCAATTGCGTCGTGATGGCACAAGCTGTGGCGCACGTTTGTGTGTGGTGGCCGATAACGTGCCTGTGGGATGGGGCGAGCCAGTATTTGACCGTTTAGATGCCGATATTGCCCATGCCATGATGAGCATTAATGCGGTTAAAGCGGTAGAGATTGGTGATGGTTTTGCGGTGGTTGAACAGTTTGGTCATCAGTCGCGTGACGAGCTAACGCCGCAAGGGTTTACCGCGAATCATTCGGGTGGCGTACAGGGTGGAATCTCTAGTGGTCAACAAATTGTGGTGTCGATTGCTTTAAAGCCAACGTCGAGTATTACTACCGCAGGCCAAAGCATAGACCTAGAAGGCAACCCCATCGAGATGCTCACTAAAGGTAGGCACGACCCTTGTGTGGGTGTACGGGCTACACCAATTGCCGAGGCAATGTTGGCGATTGTATTAATGGATCACTTTTTGCGTCATCGCGCCCAAAATGCAGATGTTGTGCCGCCGTTACATCCTATTTAGCCATAAATATGTTCCCTCCCTTAGCAGGTGGAGACGTTGTTAGGCACAAAAAAGCCCTCTTATTGCGAGGTAAGGAGATAGTGAACTCGTCGATGGATAGGAGGAACATCGGCGGCACACTCAACGCAAAAGAGGGCAGACATCACTGATGATAGCGGATATAACGCAAGATTCAAGTCTGCTACTCAACCTCTATGTTTAAAATCGTGTAATTTTTTATCATTGGCGCAGCTATGACTTTTTCTTCTTCGTTGGCGTGGCGTTTATCAGCTTTTTATTTCTTTTATTTTGCTGTGTTAGGTGGATTTATGCCCTATTGGGGCTTATATCTTAAAAGCCAAAACTTTAATGAAGAAGCAATAGGTCAGTTAATGGCCATTGGTATGCTCACTCGTATTTTTGCTCCTAGTTTTTGGGGCTATTTAGCTGATACAACAGGCAAACGTATTGAGTTAGTACGCCTAGGCGCGTCAATGATTACCATATTTTGGGTCGGTATTTTTTTTGTGGGGCATCATTTTTGGCTAATGGCAGCAGTGTTATTTAGTTATAGTTTTTTTCAAAATGCCATTTTAGCTCAATTTGAAGCGGTAACTATTACTCATTTGCAAGAAAGGCGCGCCGATTATGGAAAAATTCGCTTATGGGGTTCATTAGGATTTATTGCAACAGTAGCGGGTTTGGGCGTGCTATTTGATTGGATTGCTATCTCATGGTTACCTGTCACGTTGTTACTGTGTGCATTCGTGGCGGCAGTCATTAGTTTTATTATCCCCACACCACCTTTGCAACCCTCACACAACCTTAAAAAACCCTTATTAGATACCGTTAAACAAAGCAAAGTGTGGCGTTTTTTGGTGGTGCATTTTTTATTACAACTGTCTCATGCGCCGTATTACAGCTTTTTTAGTGTGTATTTAGAAGAAAAGGGTTACAGCCGTACGGTGATTGGCTTTTTGTGGTCATTAGGCGTGTTAGCCGAAGTGGTTGCTTTTACTCAAACTCATCGGTTATTACATAAATTTAGTGAATACAACTTAATACAATGGTGTTTGTTCTTAGCCGCTATACGTTGGTTTGCTATTGCGTGGGCAGTTGATATTCCTAGTATTTTATGGACAGTGCAATTACTCCACGCCTTTAGTTTTGCGGTGTTTCATGCCGCCGCGATGCAGTTTATTTTTAGAGAATTTGAGCCACAACAACAAGGTCAAGGACAAGCATTTTACAGTGCATTATGGGGTTTAGGCGTGGCCATTGGCTCATGGCTCACAGGCATGGTGTGGTTAAGTTGGGGGGCAGGTGTTATTTTTAGCGTTGCTGCACTGTGTTGTGTGGCGGCCATGTTAATTATTAAGGATTCTAATATGAAGGTTTGCAATACACTTGTGCATAAATAGTTACGATTGCCTTACTCATTGCACCAATAAACCGTTAAAATGGCCGACTTTTTTGTACATTAAACAGGTCGTTGGTCATGGTAAAGACACTCAATAAGCCCAAGCCGATGTTGGTCATAGATAAAGTGCGTGATGACGCTTTTTATGACCAAATTGAGCAAGAGTTTGAAGCTATCAAGCAGCGTTATCGCGCCAAATTAGGTGCAGAAGACGTGGCGTATATTAAAGGATTACGCTTTAAATCTCGGGTTTTTGAGCTGTTAGGTCGTGGTTTGTTGTGGACAAGTCGCAATCCACTCTCTTTTGGTGCAGGTGTTGGTTTTATTTGGTTGCATCGAAATATCGAAGCGATTGAAATTGGCCATAATGTGCTGCATGGCCAATATGATTATTTTGAACAAATCCCTCAATTTCATTCTAAAAATTTTAAGTGGAAAGCTCCGATTGACGAAGAAGGCTGGCGTAGAGAACACAACGCCATGCACCATGTTCATACCAATGTTTACGAAAAAGACCCCGACCTCAATCATGGTTTATTGCGTACTAACGACTTAGTACCGTGGAATAAATCGCATTTATGGCAAGTACCTATTTATTTTTTGGGTGCTTATCCCACCATGTTGTATCGTTTTAACTCCCAAAACTTAGGTTTTACACAAAAATACCGCGAACAAAATTTTGAGACGGGTAATCAAGGTTATGCGATTGTTGATGTAGGTGATAGCAGCGAACAAGAGTTACTTAAACGCCAATATCGTTCTTTTGCCCGCGTGATAGTTAAAGAGTATGTTGTATTTCCTGCCTTGGCCAAATTGACGGGTCATTCTGCTTTAAAAGTATTGGCAGGAAACTTGTTGGCGGATGCGATTAACAATTATTGGATTGGTTTAACTATTCAAGCCACGCATTTTACCGAGCCATTACAAGATGAAACTGCGATTGACCATAAAGGGCGTTGGTATTTATCGCAATTAGATTCTTCGGTCAATTTTAAAGGTAATCGTTGGCAAAGTATTTTATGGGGACACCTCAATTATCAAATTGAGCATCATTTATTTCCCGATATTCCCTCGCATCGTTATCCCGATATGGCCAAAGAAGTTAAAGCCTTATGTAAAAAATACGACTTAAATTACAAATGTAATCCCAGTTGGGGCAAAGCGATTAAAAACTATGTGTCGGTGTTTTGGAAGTATTCCTTTCCATCCAAAAAGGGAGCTTAAAGAGATGCTAAATACCGTTTTACGTCATGCCAATACATGGGCATTACAAACCATTGGCCGCGATTGGATTGATTATATTGCCAGTAACACCATGACCGATGTTAATCGTTGGTTCAATGATTTTATTTGGACTTACGATTTAAAAGCCCTTGTGACTCAGATTACACCGCAAACCGATGACGTGGTCACGATACATTTATTGCCCAATCAGCATTGGCGCGCCTATCAAGCAGGGCAGTATGTAGAAATAACCGTTGATATTGATGGCCAAAGCCATAGACGTTATTACAGCTTATCACCGATGGCGAATGATGGGACGTTTAGTATTACTGTCAAATCGGTTGCTGATGGTATGGTTTCCTCATGGTTAAATCAGCATTTAACGGTGGGTCAAACCCTTAACTTAGCTTTGCCACAAGGTGATTTTGTCTATAAGCAACAAGCCAAAGTGTTGTTTATAACGGCAGGGTCGGGCATTACGCCGTGTTATTCGATGGTGAGCGATTTATTACAACAACAAGCACCTGTTGATATGCAAATTTATGCTCAGTTTTCGCAAGCCAGCGATGTGATTTTTGCTCAAGAGTTAGCGCAATGGCCTAAGCAGGGTGTGCCTGTGCAACTGGCTTTTAGTCAACAAACGCCTTCACCTTCGCCTGTATTAAATGCACAAAATCTATTGGCACAATATCCCGATTTGTTGGAGCGAGATGTGTATTTGTGTGGGCCAACAGGCTTTATGGATAACATCATTGCGGCACTGGTAGCGGCTAATTTTAATTTGGCTAAATTGCATTGTGAGCGTTTTACCGCCGTCAGTACCGATTATCAGGGCAACTTAGATTTTAGTGTGATTCAGCCTTCGATTTATTTTAAACACGTCAATCAACATATCCAATTAAGCACTGAGGATGAGGGCAAAACTTTATTACAAGTCGCGCATCAATACGGCGTTAATTTGGAGTCGGGATGTGCCAAAGGGATGTGTGGTTCGTGTAAATTGACCTTAAAAGAAGGTAAAGTCAGTGGTAATCAATTGGGGCAAGCGGTGTATTTGTGTACCTCTTACCCCGATTCAGCGCATATTGTGTTGGATGCGTAGCGTGCGTTGAGGCACAAAACCCACGATAATTGAATGTAAATTGTGGGTTTCCTACGTCAACCACACACTACGATACTGAATGATTAAATAAGGTGCATCTGCATGATATTAGACAACAAACTCAATATCACCAATCAGGTTGAGTTGGCAAAAGCCGAAGAAAAACTCAGTAAGCAAAAGGCGAAGCAGCTTTTTGACTCTGGCGATATTGCCACGGCGGAGATTGGTACATTTGTTGGTCTTGCGTTTATTCATGCTTATTTATTTGAAGACATTTACCACTTTGCAGGAAAAATCCGCGATGTAAATATCGCCAAAGGCAATTTTAGATTTGCGCCATTGATGTATTTACAACCGTCGTTAAAGCATATTGATGCCATGCCTCAAAGCAATTTTGACGAAATTATCGAAAAATATGTCGAGATGAACATTGCTCATCCTTTTAGAGAAGGCAACGGACGCGCTACCCGCATTTGGCTTGATTTGATGCTAAAAAAAGAAATTAAGCAGGTGGTGGATTGGAATTTAGTTGATAAAGATGAGTATTTGTCGGCGATGGAGCGCAGTGTCGTAAAAGATGTTGAAATTAAAGTGTTATTAAAACAAGCCTTGACAGATAAAATTGATGACCGTGCGCTGTTTATGAAGGGTATTGATGTGAGCTATTACTATGAAGGCTATAGTGAGTTTAAGACTGAGGAGTTGTAGTTATGAGTGGTATCAATAGTGTAAGCGTTGAGATGATTGCCCACGTTAATCCATATTTGCCGTAGCCGCGTATGCAGAATAGCGAAATACGGAGCATAAAACGCAATGTTTTTATGTGATTAAAAAACACAATCCATTGTTTTAAAAGGAATTTAATCCGTGTTACGTTGCATTTCTCACGGGCTACGGCACTATAATTGTCGGAAATGCCGTTGATGAGGTTCCACAATGTTTAAATCAATAAACTTTGATAAAATATTTTCGTTATTAAAGGATATAGTGTTTGTTTTCTCAGTTGTGATAGTAATACAAATGGTCAAGTTTTATTATGACACAGATTTTGAGCTAGATTGGAGTTGGATTTTGACTCAGGTTGTACTTGGTGCAGTCATTGTGATTATTATCCCAACACTTAAGAGGCCAAAATAAAGCTAATATTAGTGGCAATAGCAAGCGTAGCATCGGTTGAGGCACAAAACCCACGATAATTGAATGTAAATTGTGGGTTTGTTACGTCAACCTACATCTACCATCTGCATAACATCAATTACGAACTCACCTTAAAACTACCCACACAACTCGGCAAGGCGGGTGCAATCGCTTCGGCAACGCGCTCCCCAAAATCAGCCCCAATACTATCCATCGCTTTAACCCGTGCCGCAAAATACTTTTGTCCTACGGGGCTTTGAGCAAATTGCAAATAATTGTTTAAATCTTGAATGCCAACATCATCATATAAATGTGCCAAAGAACGGCTAATTTGTTTTTGCATAAAGCTAACTTTATGTCGTTTAGCCATTAACAAACCAATGTTTGAGCCGGGAATTTGCCTAATCGCCAAACATTCATAACTATCTAAGCGTTTAATTAACGCATCGGCACTGCTCATAAAAATGGCTTGCAGCGTAGCAGATAACTGCGTGGCTTCGACAATCGGGGCATGTTGGGTGATACTTGCCGTTTTGATATTGATGCGTTCTTTGAATGTCTTTTCTGCTTTTAATATCGCTTGGCCACTGACAGACTTATAAAAATCAATCACTTGCTGCATTTCTGCGCCTGTTAATTGTGTGGACAAGGCTTGCTGTAATTGTGTGTTGGTATAAGGATAGTCAACTGTTGCCTGAATACTTTGCTGTACTTCATCTAAAAATTTTTGCGGAATCCATTCTTGAATATCAGGGTCATACAGTGGGGCTTCTAAATATAAGAGTGGCGTTTTAAATTCGGTCACTTGGACTAATTGCGCGGCATTGGCTTGAGGTGGTGGGGGAGTGCTTGGAACGGTGTGACAAGCGGTCAGGCTAATCAAAAGTATAAGTAAAAATAATTTAGTTATCATGTGATGATGTCTCGTTATTTATATGCTTTACCATACTTGATTCTTCAAAAAACAAAAAGCCTCGAATTGTCGAGGCTTTTTAGAGTTAATTTAAAATTAACGGCGCATATAATCGGGCAAATGTGGCGAAATGGTAGTCACTAAGGCTTTCATCACTTTGATATTACCTGTCACGATATTGCCTGATTTTAAGAAGTTGTGGCCACCTGCGGTATCACAGACCATGCCACCTGCTTCACGAATCAACAAATCACCTGCGGCCATATCCCACGGCGATAAACCTAGCTCAAAAAAGCCATCCAAACGACCCGCCGCTACAAAAGCCAAATCTAAAGAAGCAGCACCTGCACGGCGAATCCCTGCGGTGTGCATAGCGACGGCTTTAAACGCACTTAAATAAGCGTCTAAATAACTGTGTTGGTCGGGACGAAAGGGAAAGCCCGTACCAATTAACGCCCCGTCTAAACTGGTGCGTTGCGTCACGCGCAAACGCCGACCGTTTAAGGTTGCGCCATAACCACGACTGGCACTAAAACATTCTTCGGTAATGGGGTTATAAACCACTGCGTGTTCGGTTTGACCTTTGTGCTGAACAGCGATACTGACCGCATATTGTGGAAAACCATGAATAAAATTGGTTGTACCGTCTAAAGGGTCAATAATCCACAACCAGTCTTTGCCTACGCCTTGACCTTCAATGAAGCCGCTTTCTTCACCCTGAAAACTATGAATCGGATAGGCTTTGCGTAAATTTTCAATAATCAGACGCTCGGCATTTTTGTCCACGCGCGTTACAAAATCGTTAATGCCTTTGGCTTCAACTTCAATATCAACAAATTGTAATTGCTGGGCGGCTTTGGCAATGAGTTCGCCCGCTTGTTTAGCGGCGCGTACAGCCATCGTAAGCATCGGTTGCATGGACACAGACTCTTAAAGAACAAAAAATATGGACTGCAAATTATAGCAGAGACTTAGGCGGTTATTTGCTACTATTAACGACCTTTTTTCATTATTGATTTGAGAACATGTTTAATAATATCCGCATTGTTTTGGTCAATACCAGTCTTCCTGCCAATATCGGCTCTGCTGCCCGTGCCTTAAAAACGATGGGTTTACGGCAATTAGTGTTAGTTGACCCCAAAGTTTTTCCAAGTAGCGAAGCCACTGCCTTAGCATCAGGCGCATCCGATGTGTTAGCAACTGCTAAAGTGGTTGCTACTTTAGAAGAGGCAATTGCCGATTGTCCCTTAGTGATTGGGGCAAGTGCGCGTAGTCGTACTATCCCTTGGCCAATGCTTAATGCGCGTGAAGCAGGTGAGTTGTCTTGTATCGAGTCCGAAAAGCATCCTGTTGCCTTAGTGTTTGGCCGTGAAGATAGAGGCTTAACCAACGAAGAATTACATCAATGTCATTATCATGTGCATATTCCCAGTGATGCCGAATATGGCGTATTAAATGTTGCGGCGGCGGTACAAGTGATTGCCTATGAGGTTCGTATGGCGCATTTAATGGCCGAAGAGGGCGTGGTCACCGAGCGTACTATGCCTTTAGCTCATGCGCCGTGGGATGAAGAGCTTGTCCCTGCCAGTGATATGGAGCAGTTTTTTAAACATTTTGAGGCAGCATTGATTGAGTCTGGCTTTTTAGACCCCAATAATCCCCGACAAATGCCAGCACGAGTACGGCGAATGTTTAGTCGTTTGCGTTTAGATCGACTAGAGTATAACTTATGGCGTGGTATTTTTAGTCGAATGCAAGCCATGGCCAGCGAGATAAGCCAGCTTAAAAAAGGGTAGATTATGTTTTCTTTAATTAAACAGCTACGCGAAGATGTGCAGTCCGTTTTTGCCCGAGACCCTGCGGCGCGTAACACCCTCGAAGTAATTATTAATTACCCTGGTATCCATGCTATTGCTTTGCATCGTGTTGCGCATGGTTTATGGCAATCCAAACTTAAAGGTTCGGCGCGTGCAGTTTCTACCTTTAGCCGTTTTTTAACAGGTATCGAAATTCACCCTGCGGCCAAAATTGGGCGGCGTTTTTTTATTGACCACGGTATGGGCGTGGTGATTGGTGAAACGGCTGAAATTGGCGATGACGTGACTTTGTATCATGGTGTGACTTTAGGGGGGACAACATGGCAAAAAGGTAAACGCCATCCCACCCTAGAAGATGGGGTGGTGGTGGGAGCAGGGGCAAAAGTACTAGGGCCTTTTACGGTGGGTAGAGGCGCAAAAATTGGCTCCAATGCGGTGGTAACTAAAGCACTGCCTGCGGGAGCAACGGCTGTGGGTAATCCTGCGCGGGTGATTCTAAAACAGGTATTAGAAGCGCATCCCGATGAGCAAGCACGTTTAGATTTTGCCCAAAAAATTGGTTTTCAGGCTTATGCGGCCAGTCCTGATTTGCCCGATCCTGTGGTAGAAGCTTTGCGCGTTTTGCTTGACCATATGCAGGCCACTGACAAGCGTTTAGACAAAATGTGTGGCGCATTAAAACGAGTTAATAAAGATTTTTGTGATGAAAAGCCCGATGCGCTCAAGCCCGAAGATTTAGCAGTGATGCAAGAGTCAGGGCAGTAGTTTTTGAATTTTTTTAGGAATCATCATGCTCTCAATTGAGAAATTAGAAGCCGCCCAAGAATTATGTCAGTTGTTAATGTGGGATAATCTGCCTTTAGCCAAACGTTGTTTTGGCAGTTTTAAAGCCAGTGTCAGCAATGAAGATGACGGGTTTGATTTGGCAGAGCCACTACGCACGGCTTTACGTCCCGTTTTATGTTATCGAGACTGGAATGAGTTAGATGTGCTACTGGATGATTTACAAGAACAAATCACCCGCCGTTGTTTGCCGATTCGTTTTGATGCGCCTTCTGAGTATGAAGATGAAGACGAAGATGAGGACAAAGAAGAACGCTTTAACTGTGAAAATCCCGATGAGTTTTTGGCGCAAATTAACGATGTTATGACTGAATATGGTTTTAATTTGTGGTGTTGGGAAACCGAATCCAGTGCTTATTGTGTGTTGATAACCCGTAATGAAGACCGCGAAAGTATCTATCATTTAGCCTACCAACTTGGCTTTTTTGAAGACAGTGGTGCAGAGTTACGTTGTTGTGATGTTGTTGGTTAAGAAATCAGGACTTACGCATTTCACCGAAATTAGCGCGTAAGTCCTAAAATGTGAATGGATAATTAAACTTGACTAAATTAGTCGGGATTAACTATAATTCAACCAAGAGTTCAAGACTTACGCGTTTCACCGAAATTAGCGCGTTTTGCGAACATAAAATCGTTGAAAACGATTGAGATGTGAACAAATAAGCGATAACCGCATAAGTCCTAATTTTAGTTGTAAGAGGGTGTGAGTCATGCGTTTAACCACTAAAGGCCGTTATGCGGTCACGGCAATGTTAGACCTTGCCATTCATGCACGCTTAGAACCTGTCAGTTTGGCTGATATTTCCGAACGTCAATCTATCTCCATTTCTTATCTAGAACAGTTATTCGCTAAACTACGCAAAAGTGGTTTGGTATCTAGCGTGCGTGGGCCAGGCGGTGGTTATCAATTGGCACGTCATGGAGCAGAGATTTTTATTGCTCAAATTATTGATGCTGTTGATGAATTGGTCGATGCCACGCGTTGTGCGGGTCAGGGTGATTGTCAACAAGGCATGATGTGTTTAACCCATGACTTATGGACAGACCTAAGCGCACGCATTCATGATTTCTTATCCAATATCAGCTTAGAAGAGTTGGTTCATCGTCGTGAAGTGCAATCAGTCGCGTTAAGACAAAGCAAAAATTTACGGCAAAGCGAAACGCTAAATAGCTTATTTGCCCTCTAACCCAGCATCCCTCAGAGCAACATAGGCTTTTAGCGTAAAAGCTGTGTTTTTAACATCATGTTTGTTTTGAGCTAGGTCATAAAGAGTCAACATGAAACGTCAAATTTACCTTGATTACTCTGCTACTACGCCTGTTGATCCTCGCGTAGCGGCAAAAATGATGGAATGCCTGACCCTTGAAGGGAATTTTGGTAATCCTGCCTCTCGTTCACATGGTTATGGTTGGCAGGCTGAAGAAGCTATCGAAACTGCGCGTCAACAAGTGGCCGACTTAGTCAATGCCGACCCGCGTGAAATTGTTTGGACATCGGGTGCAACCGAGTCAAACAATCTTGCCATTAAAGGGGCAGCGCATTTTTATCAAGGCAAAGGCAAGCATATTGTCACCTCCAAAATTGAGCATAAAGCGGTATTAGATACTTGCCGTCAGTTGGAGCGTGAAGGCTTTGAAGTAACTTATTTAGACCCAACACCCAATACAGGCTTAATTACCGTAGAAATGGTTGAAGCAGCTTTGCGTCCCGATACCATTGTTGTCTCGTTAATGCACGTTAATAACGAAATTGGCACAATTACCGATATTGCTGCGATTGGTGAATTAACCCGTAGCAAAGGCATTATTTTTCATGTCGATGCGGCACAGTCAACGGGTAAAATTGACATTGACCTTGAGCAAATGAAAGTCGATTTAATGAGCTTTTGCGCGCATAAAACTTATGGTCCTAAAGGCATTGGCGCATTATATGTGCGCCGTAAGCCGCGAATTCGTTTAGAAGCTCAAATTCATGGTGGCGGTCACGAGCGTGGATTTCGCTCGGGTACTTTAGCCACGCATCAAATTGTAGGTATGGGTGAAGCATTCCGTATTGCCAAAGAAGAAGGCAAAGCCGAACAAGCACATTTAAAAGTGCTACGCGACAAGTTGTGGGCGGGTTTATCTTCGTTAGAGCAAGTGTTTTTAAATGGTGATG
>Ga0209599_10001318_pt1 | contig 12118 bp, 3 predicted proteins | sample Shrwel_input2_FT_FD_187534 | JGI IMG/M metagenome (GOLD analysis project Ga0209599, IMG submission 187534) | Subsurface microbial communities from deep shales in Ohio, USA - Utica-3 well 1 S input2 FT (SPAdes) (version 2) ... | reverse complement strand
TCATTGACGTTGTTGTTACCTACTTCGGCACTGGTAAACATGACACGAATCTGACTGGCTCCTGTCGCTGACACATTTAAGGTGTCCATGCCTGTACCTAAGTCCATCATGTCCATGCCATCACTGGCTAAGTTATATGCCGCAACGGTGTCATCACCTTCTCCACCGTCTAATACATCATCGCCTAATCCACCATCTAAGGTGTCGTTACCTGCTAAACCAATTAAGGTATCATTTTCACTTGTGCCAACTAAATGATCGTCTAATGACGTTCCGACATAATTACCCATGATATTCAACCCTTGATATATTGTTATGACTGTGTAGGTTATGCGGCCAATTTTCAAGCTCATGAAATATAAGCAATACAATCACTGTAAACTTAAAAAATGGTTATTAGTTGACTACAAGACTCAACTATTTTGTTAACCCGTGCAAATAATAGATGAAGGGCAAAGTAATACAACAAGATTGGTCGGACAATTATTACCGCTTGTCTGTAGCAAAATTCCATCTGATTATTGATTAAAATATTACATTACACAACCAAGTTAGATTTATCTTATTTCTAACACCTTAAATTATATACTCAATCCACTCTATCTGAGTTATAAGTGCTAGATGAACTAATTTCAATAAAATCTGCAAGTCATTTTCTAACTCAAAAATTTCACTCTTTAAATAAAAAAGGGTTTAGCCACTTGGACTAAACCCTTTATTGATGAAGCTACGTAAAACCAGCTTAACTCCAATTAGCGGCAATTACACTCAACACACTGGCATACGTGCCACTGTCTAAAGTGGTTGTACCTACAGGCGGCGGGCTAAAACTCGACATCACCGTCACTAAGTTTTGCACTTGACTTGAAGCCAATACATCACCCGTTGCCGTACGAATTTGTTCGAGTTGATTAGCTGTGCCATTCACATACCAATTATTAACCGTCACTTTGTCAGTAGTGCCAATAATGCTCACTTCTAAATGATTCCCCACCTTGCTAAACCATAATTGCTCTTCAGCAACTCCTGACAATATACTTAACACATCAGCCGTACCCGAAATCTCGGTAATCAGGTCTTGACCTCCTCCTATTCCAAATACATAGGTGTCATTTCCTGTGCCGCCATATAAGGTATTATTACCACTGTTGCCCATTAAAACGTTGTTTAGGTTATTGCCTGCGGCATTGACATGGCCTGTGCCAATTAACGTTAAATTCTCAACATAACGGTTATTAAGACTATAACTGACACTACTTAAAATCGTATCTGTACCACCTGTCACGCTCTCATTGATGACATCATCACCGATATTTTCCACATAATACAGGTCGTTACCCTCGCCACCACTTAATATATCAGCCCCTAAACCGCCATCTAACGTATCGCTACCCGTACCGCCACTCAGGGTATTATTACCACTATTACCCATTAACACGTTGTTTAAGTTGTTGCCTGTCGCTTTGGTGTTATCTGTGCCAATTAACGTTAAGTTCTCAACATAACTCGCCAGCGTATAAGTTACACTACTGAAAACTGCATCTAATCCGCCTGTTGCGCTTTCATTGATAATGCTATCACCCACATCGTCCACATAATAACTATCGTTACCTTCGCCACCATTTAATATGTCTGCACCTAAACCACCGTCTAAAGTGTCGTTGCCTGTGCCGCCATATAAGGTATTATTACCACTGTTGCCTGTTAAAATGTTGTTTAGGTTATTGCCTGCGGCATTGACATGGCCTGTGCCAATTAACGTCAAGTTCTCAACATAACGGTTGTACAAGCTATAATAGACACTACTTAAAATCGTATCTGTACCACCTGTCACTTGTTCATTGATGACATCATCACCCACATTGTCCACATAATAAGTGTCGTTACCTTCGCCGCCACTTAACATATCTGCACCTAAGCCACCGTCTAAAGTATCGTTGCCTGTTCTGCCACTCAAGGTGTTATTGCCACTATTGCCTGTTAAAATGTTATTTAAGTTATTGCCCGTGCCATTGATGTTATCTGTACCCGTTAATCTTAAGTTATATTCATTTGCCGCTAATGTGGCAGTAACTGCACTTTCAATGGTAGTAGGATTAAACAACGTGAAATTCGCGGGATTACTGCCCATCGACAATTCTGGGTAGTCGGGATTACTTGGAACGTTATTGATGTGTTTAAGCAGTGTCGTGCCAACACTGGTGCCATCTGTTATCCATAACTCATTGCCATTGATACCATCGTCCGCTTGAAATAATACCTGACCATTACTTAATTCGGTAAAACCATTCGGATTAGAACCCGCACTCGTCAATCCCGCCCTAATCTCTTTTACTAGGGTCGTGCCTGCAGTAGTCCCGTCCGTTATCCATAACTCCGCATTATTATGGCCAGATGAGGCTTGAAATAATACCTTACCATTACTTAACTTGGTAAAACCATTGGGATTAGAGCCTTCTACGTATGGATTAATCACTCTCAGTAACGTAGTACCAACACTGGTGCCATCTGTTATCCATAACTCCGTACCGTTAATACCATCGTCCGCTTGAAATAATACCTGACCATTATTTAATTCGATAAAACCATTCGGGTTAGAACCTGCACTCGTCAAACCCGCCCTAATCTCTTTTACTAGGGTCGTGCCTGCAGTAGTCCCGTCCGTTATCCATAACTCCGCATTATTAGTGCCAGACGAGGCTTGAAATAATACTTTGCCATTACTTAACTTGGTAAAACCATTCGGGTTAGAACCATCTACGTATGGATTAATCACTCTCAGTAACTGGGTGCCAACACTCGTCCCGTCCGTAACCCATAACTCCGTACCGTTGATACCATCGTCCGCTTGAAATAATACCTTGCCATTATTTAACTCGGTAAAACCATTCGGGTTAGAACCTGCGCTCGTCAAACCCGCCCTAATCTCTTTTACTAGGGTCGTGCCTGCCGTAGTCCCGTCCGTTATCCATAACTCCGCATTATTATGGCCAGATGAGGCTTGAAATAATACCTTGCCATTACTTAACTCGGTAAAACCATTGGGGTTAGAACCTTCTACGTATGGATTAATCACTCTCAGTAACTGGGTGCCAACACTCGTCCCGTCCGTTATCCATAACTCCGCATCATCATAGCTAGATGAGGCTTGAAATAATACCTGACCATTATTTAATTCGGTAAAGCCATTGGGGTTAGAACCTGCACTCGTCAAACCCGCCCTAATCTCTTTTACTAGGGTCGTGCCTGCCGTAGTCCCGTCCGTTATCCATAACTCCGCATTATTAGTGCCAGACGAGGCTTGAAATAATACTTTGCCATTACTTAATTTGGTAAAACCATTCGGGTTAGAACCATCTACGTATGGATTAATCACTCTCAGTAACTGGGTGCCAACACTCGTCCCGTCCGTAATCCATAACTCGCTGCCATTACCATCATCCGCTTGAAATAAAACTTTGGCCATGACTTTTACCCCTCAAAAAGCCCCAACAGCCCACATGGTGCTTATATTATTAAATTAGACTTGTCTAAAAATAGCACAACGTCTATTTAATTACCAAAGTAAACACCTCAAGTTGTTATCTAACATTTCGTGCGGGTCATAGTTATGTAATATTCTAAATAGATTGGATGTTTTAAACTTGCATAAACAAACACGGCGCGTTTTTATCACCCCGTTCAATCATCAAACGAACACTCTCTGCCGCAGGCAAAGCCGCAGGTTTAGACAAACATATTGGCATGATTTGATGCCGCCAAATTATTGCTGTTGATGGCGGAAGAAGTCATACCTTGGGATTGGAATAAAAAAGGGCTTAGAAATCTAAGCCCTTTTTAAAGTCGCTAACTCAACACTTTTTTAACGCGCTTTTAACTCCAATTAGCAGCAATCACTCCTAAAACACTGGCATACGTACCACTGTCTAAAGTCGTTGTACCTACAGGCGGTGGGCTAAAACTCGACATGGCGGCAACTAAGTTTTGCACTTGGCTTGAGGCCAATACATCACCTGTTGCCGTACGGATTTGTTCAACTTGATTGGCTGTGCCACCTACATACCAGTTATTAACCGTTACCTTGTCCGTGGTGCCAACAATACTTACCTCTAAGTTATTCCCTACTTTTTTAAACCATAATTGCTCTTCCGTCACGCCTGACAAAATGCTTAACACATCAGCCGTCCCCGAAACATCCGTTATCAGGTCTTGACCCCCACCAATACCAAACACATAGGTGTCGTTGCCTGTCCCGCCACTTAAGGTATTATTACCACTGTTGCCTGTTAAAACGTTGTTTAAGCTATTGCCTGCAGCATTCACATTGCCTGTACCAGTTAACGTTAAATTCTCAACATAACGGTTGTACAAACTATAATAGACACTGCTCAAAATCGTATCGGTACCACCTGTCGCACTTTCATTGATGACATCAGCCACGTTATCCACATAGTACAGGTCGTTACCTTCGCCACCATTTAACACATCAAGCCCCAAACCACCGTCTAAGGTGTCGTTGCCTGTCCCGCCACTTAAGGTGTTATTACCACTGTTGCCTGTTAAAACGTTGTTTAACGTATTGCCAGTCGCCGTCACATTATCTGTGCCTGTTAAGGTTAAGTTTTCGACATAAAGGCTATTCAAGCTATACATCACACTACTCAAAATCGTATCGGTACCACCCGTCACACTTTCATTGATAACATCGTCACTCACATTATCAATATAATAGAGGTCGTTACCTTCGCCACCGTTTAATATGTCAGTCCCTAAACCACCATCTAAGGTGTCGTTACCTGTACCACCAGTCAAGGTGTTATTGCCACTATTCCCTGTTAAAATGTTGTTTAACGTATTGCCTGTCGCCGTCACATTATCTGTGCCTATTAACGTTAAATTTTCAACATAAAGGCTATTCAAGCTATACGTCACGCTACTCAAAATCGTATCTATGCCATCTAATTCGTACTCAATCGCATCACCCACATTGTCTACATAGTACGTGTCGTTACCCAGACTACCACGTAATGTGTCTGCTCCTACCCCCCCATCTAAGGTATCATTGCCTTCACCTCCAAACAGGATGTTGTTGCCACTATTGCCCGTTAACACGTTGTTTAGATTATTGCCTGCTGCATTGATATTATTTGTGCCAATCAGTGTGACATTTTCAATATTAAGGTTATGCAACGTGTAATAGACACTGCTAATGACACTGTCTGTGCCATCCGTCACCGTTTCATTAATAATACTGTCACTGACATCATCAATATAATACACATCATTGCCTGCACCGCCGTCCAAGACATCAATACCCAAACCACCGTCTAATACATCATCACCTGCTAGGCCAATTAAGGTGTCATTACCTGCCAAACCAAATAAAAAGTCGTTATTGGGCGTGCCAGTCAAGTTATTGTTATCAGTCGTTCCTACAATCGCGCCTGCAACAAAAAACAAGATGCTGTTATTGGCTGCAACACTGCCACCATTGCCATCAATGACGTTGTAGCTAAGGTCGATGTTGCTTGTAAAACCAACAGTGGGCGTGGGCGTTAAGGTATAAGTACCATCGTTGTTATTAACGATATTGCCTGAGGAACTGCTTAAATTGGCTACGCTTAAAGTATCGCCGTTGGCATCGGTATAGCCTGTTAATAAGTCACTGGTGTTGATGGTGTAAGTTTGGTTTTGAGTGCCGTTGGCTAAAGTGGCGGCTGTGCCTGTTAAGACAGGGGCAGCGTTGCTCGCTGTAATAATCGGGGTAAAACCACTGGGGGTAGCACCATTGGTGAATGCATCAATGTCTTTAACCAACAGCGTGCCTGCGGTAGTGCCATCACTCTCCCATAATTCAGTACCATTGATGCCATCATTGGCATTAAACAATACCTTGCCATTATCTAAAGAAACCAAGTAATCAGGGAAGGAGCCGAGAATGCCTGACTGAATATCTTTGACTAGCGTGGTGCCTGCGGCTGTGCCATCACTTATCCATAACTCCGCGCCATTGATACCATCAACGGCATTAAATAATGCTTTGCCATTACCTAAAGATACAAATTTAGCAGGATTAGAGTTACCAGTGCCTGCATTGATATCTTTAACCAACACAGTGCCTGCGGCCGTGCCATCACTCACCCATAACTCAGAGCCATTAACGCCATCATCGGCACTAAACAACACCTTGCCATTACCTAAAGAAAACAAGCGAATGGGCGTGGAGCTATTTGTGCCTGCATTAATATCTTTAACTAACAGGGTGCCTGCGGCCGTGCCATCACTCACCCATAACTCTTGGCCATTGATGCCATCATTAGCCATCAACAGCACCTTGCCATTGCCTAAAGACACAAAGTTTTGAGGAGAAGAGCTACTACTGCCTGACCGAATATCTTTGACCAGCATCGTGCCTGCGGCAGTGCCATCACTCACCCATAACTCCGCACTATTCGTGGCATCAGTGGCACTAAATAACACTTTGCCATTACTTAAAGACACAAAGTTAGCAGGAGCGGAGTTAGCACTGCCTGCATTAATATTTTTAAGCAACACGGTGCCTGCGGCCGTGCCATCACTCACCCATAATTCCGTGCCATTCGTGCCATCATTAGCTTGAAACAACACCTTGCCATTGCCTAAAAACACCAAGTTTTGAGGAGCAGAGCCACTACTGCCTGACCGAATATCTTTGACTAACATCGTGCCTGCTGTAGTACCATCGCTTATCCATAACTCAGTGCCAGTCGTACCATCATTAGCTTGAAACAACACGCTGCCATTGCCTAAAGACACTAAGTTAGTAGGTGATGAGTTAGTACTGCCTGCATTAATATCTTTAACCAACATCGTGCCTGCGGTGGTGCCATCACTCACCCATAACTCAGTGCCATTGGTGCTATCAATTGCCTGAAACAACACCTTGCCATTGCCTAAAGACACCAATTTACCAGGACTGGAGTCGCTCATTCCCGGATTAATATCTTTAACCAACATCGTGCCTGCGGCTGTGCCATCACTCACCCATAGCTCTTGGCCATTGATTTCTTCAACAGCAGAAAACAGCACCTTGCCATTGCCTAACACCACGAAGCCTTGAGGCGCTGAATTAGGGGTGGTGGTATTAATATCTTTAACGCGCATCGTGCCTGCGGCAGTGCCATCACTTATCCATAACTCACTACCCGTCGTCGCCTCAGTGGCTCTAAACAACACACTGCCATTGCCTAGGGACACAAAACTTTGCGGAGACGAGCCGATACTGCCTGGATTAATATCTTTAACCAACATCGTGCCTGCGGCAGTGCCATCACTTATCCATAGCTCATCGCCATTCGTGCTATCATTAGCTTGAAACAACACACTGCCATTGCCTAAAGCAATAAAGTTTAGAGGAGAGGAGCTACTACTGCCTGAATTAATATCTTTTAAGAGCATCGTGCCTGCGGCAGTGCCATCGCTGACCCACAGTTCAACGCCATTGCCAACATCAGTAGCTCTAAACAACACCTTGCCATTGCCTAAAGCAATAAAGTTTTGAGGAGAGGCGTTACTACTGCCTGGATTAATATCTTTTAAGAGCATCGTGCCTGCGGTAGTGCCATCACTTATCCATAACTCAGAGCCGTTGATGCTATCAAGGGCAGCAAACAACACACTGCCATTGCCTAAGGACACAAAATGTTGCGGAGAGGCGTTACTACTGCCTGAATTAATATCTTTTAAGAGCATCGTGCCTGCGGTAGTGCCATCACTCACCCATAGCTCTATGCCATTGGTGCCATCATTGGCACTAAACAACACCGTCCCATTACCCAAAGCAACAAAGTTAGCAGGACTAGAGCTATTTAGGCCTGGATTAATATCTTTAACCAACATCGTGCCTGCGGCAGTGCCATCGCTGACCCACAGTTCACCGCCATTGCCAACATCAGTAGCTCTAAATAACACCTTGCCATTGCCTAAAGACACAAAATTTTGTGGAGACGAGCCGATACTGCCTACATTAATGTCTTTAACCAACATCGTGCCTGCGGCAGTGCCATCGGTCACCCATAACTCAGTGCCATTGGTGCCATCATTAGCTTGAAACAGCACACTACTATTGCCTAAAGCAATAAAGTTTTGAGGAGAAGAACTTGACTCGCCTACGTTAGTATTAATATCTTTAAGCAACACTGTGCCTGCTTGTGTGCCGTCAGTGACCCATAACTCAGCACCATTGATGCCATCGGTTGCTTGAAACAACACCTTGCCATTGCTAATGGCGATAAACTGACTAGGAGACGAGTTAACACTGCCTAGCCTAATATCTTTAAGCAGCATCGTGCCTGCTTCGGTGCCATCGGTGACCCATAGCTCAGTGCCGTTAATGCCATCGGTTGCGCTAAATACAGAAATTGTCATTTTTGTGTCCTTTTTGGTGTGAGGTGTGAGGTGTGAGGTGTGAGAATAAAGTAGCTGATTATTTTTAATAAACTGAGCTTAAATGATTCTGATTTGATAACTAAGCCTAGTTTATTTGTAGTTCTTATGCAATTTAAAAATCCGAGACTTATAAAAAACAAAGGGGGTAACTATAGGACATAGCTACCCCCCTTATATTTAGAATTTAGATACTAACTCGTCCCTTAGCACTTAACTCCAATTAGCGGCAATCACGCCTAAAACACTAGCATACGTACCACTGTCTAAAGTCATTGTACCTACGGGCGGTGGGCTAAAACTCGACATAGCAGCAACTAAATTTTGCACTTGGCTTGAGGCCAATACATCGCCTGTTGCTGTGCGGATTTGTTCGACTTGATTGGCTGTGCCACCTACATACCAGTTATTAACCGTTACCTTGTCCGTGGTGCCAATAATGCTCACCTCTAAGTTATTCCCTACTTTCTTAAACCATAATTGCTCTTCCGTCACTCCTGACAAAATGCTTAACACATCAGCCGTCCCCGAAACATCCGTTATCAGGTCTTGACCTCCCCCTACGCCAAATACATAGGTGTCGTTGCCTGTGCCGCCACTTAAGGTATTATTACCACTGTTGCCCGTTAAAACGTTGTTTAAGCTATTACCTGCAGCATTCACATTGCTTGTACCAGTTAACGTCAAATTCTCAACATAACGGTTGTACAAACTATAATAGACACTGCTCAAAATCGTATCTACCCCACCTGTCACGCTTTCATTGATGACATCATCAGCCACATTGTCCACATAATACAGGTCGTTACCTTCACCACCACTTAATATATCAACCCCTAAGCCACCATCTAAGGTGTCGTTACCCGTACCGCCACTTAAGGTGTTATTACCACTATTACCTATCAAGACGTTGTTTAAATTGTTGCCTGTCGCTTTGGTGTTATCTGTCCCTGTTAAACTCAAGTTTTCCACGTAACGGTTATACAAACTATAAGTCACGTTACTCAAAATCGTATCGGTACCACCCGTCACACTTTCATTGATAACATCGTCACTCACATTATCAATATAATAAAGGTCGTTACCTTCGCCACCGTTTAATATGTCAGTCCCTAAACCACCATCTAAGGTATCGTTGCCTATACCACCACTCAAAGTGTTATTGCCGCTGTTACCTATTAAAACGTTGTTGAAACTATTACCTATCGCTTTGACATTATCTGCACCACTCAACGTCAAATTCTCAACATAACGGTTATTTAAACTATACGTCACACGACTTACAATCGTATCTGTACCGCCTGTCACTTGCTCATTGATAACATTATCACCCACATTATCCACATAATAGAGGTCGTCACCTATACCACCGTCTAAGGTATCCATGCCTAGTCCACCATCAATCGTGTCATTGCCACCATTGCCGCGAATAGCATCATTACCACCACGACCCGTCCATGACTCGGCATCATTACCACCAACAATGGTGTCATCGCTTTCACTTTGACTTTGTATTGAATACAAAGTAACCGTATTACTAATTTCATTGCCAGAAATTAACAACGCTTGACCTGTAGGATTATTATTAGCAGCCACAAACTTTTGTACTTCTGGACCAAGATCAGATCCAGTTTGTGCTTTGTATCCAACAAAGCTGGCATTCACGGGGTCGGTTACGTCATAGACCATAAAGCCGCCCACACGCTCAAGACCTACAAAAGCATAAGTGCGGCCATTGATTTCTCCTATCGCAACGCCTTCTGGCTCTGGGCCTTTATCATCAGAACGTGTATCAAAAGAGCTTGCTGAGGTACTTTGGTTGGAGTTAAAACTTGTACCCAAAGCACTGGTAATGGCTTCAAACTCACCGCCCGTTTCACGTACTTTAGTGATAGAGCCATCTGCTTCTTGGCGGAAAATGGTAATACTACGACCACCCAAGGTGTAAATTTGATCATAGTCACCGTCTCCATCGGTATCACCTACGTTAGTCAAGACATTAAGGCGACCTAACTGAGCATTGGCTTTTAAAGCCGCTGCATTGGGATATGCAGTAGCATCGAGCATATAACTACCAGAACTTAAACGCACCGAATCAGTAATACCCGTACCCACACGCGAATCACCTTCGTTAGCAGTAATAAAGTAGGTCATACCCGAAACAGTAAAGGAAGCAATGGCATCAGGCTGAAGTAAGCCAACGACATCGTAGTTTTGTAGATTAAGTAATTTTCCAGCAGACGGGCCATCTTGGTCACTAGCATCAAGTTTATTGCCAGCTAAATTACGATCCACTACGCCTAGCGGTAAAATCGACATGGGTCGATCCGCTGTTGCATTGGTCAAATCAATCACAGCAACCGCATTCACTTCTTGCAAGGTCACATAAGCGCGTGTGCCATCAGCAGACACCGTAATGTACTCTGGCTCAATATCAGCCGCCGCCGATTGTCCATTGAGTAAGGCTAAGCCTTGTGCTTTAAGTGCTGTCTCTGAACCATTTAAGGCATCAAACGAGATGGTATTGCTAACCGTGGCGTTTACTGCACCACTAGACATATCAATAATAGAAATTGAACCTACAGGATTGTTGGTGCTGCTAATTGCCTCGCCTTCGTTGGCAACCAACAGTTTATTACCATCGGCGGTAAAAGTGACTTGGTCGGGCAAAACACCCACTTGAATAGTCTTAATCAGTGAGTTATCAGCCGCATTAAATAGCGCAACATAACCACTATTGCCTGCTGTGACGTTATCGTAAGCTACGGCAATAGTACCATTGCTAATCGCAACCGAATTAACACCACCTGTTTTGTATTCTGCTAAGCCCGCTAAGCTAATAGGGGTTAAATTGCTCAACGAACCATCAGCAGCCACCGCATGAATATTAATTGTATCGCCGTTCACGTTGGTAGCGTAAATTTTGCCGTTTTCAAAAGCTACGCCTTCTGCCCCCGCACTGCTGCCTTGAATCGAACCTAAACGCACCATCACCACTTCATTAGTGGCTACTGGTGTAGTTGTACTACCCTGTAAGCTACCGTCTGCTTGATCATAAACCGTAATTCCACCAATATTAATCGTCATGTTATTATCCTCATCTTCAACGAGTGTAAAATTTTGAGATAAAGAGGAGTTAACCACTTTAAAGATTGGCCGATAGTATTTGGTGTTTATTTAAGCATGGTGACAGTTTTGTGATAGTTGCTAAAGAAAAATACAAATAAAAAGGGTTTAGCCGTTTGGACTAAACCCTTTATTTATGAGGCTAACTTAAAAACAGCTTAACTCCAATTAGCGCCAATCACGCCTAAAACACTGGCATACGTGCCACTGTCTAAGGTCGTTGTACCTACAGGCGGTGGGCTAAAACTCGACATAGCCGCGACTAAGTTTTGCACTTGGCTTGAGGCCAACACATCACCTGTTGCCGTGCGGATTTGTTCAACTTGATTGGCTGTGCCACCTACATACCAGTTATTAACCGCTACCTTGTCCGTGGTGCCAACAATACTCACCTCTAAGTTATTCCCTACTTTCTTAAACCATAATTGCTCTTCCGTCACTCCTGACAAAATGCTTAACACATCAGCCGTCCCCGAAACATCCGTTATCAGGTCTTGACCCCCACCAATACCAAACACATAGGTGTCGTTGCCTGTCCCGCCACTTAAGGTATTATTACCACTGTTGC
>Ga0209599_10001315_pt1 | contig 12140 bp, 15 predicted proteins | sample Shrwel_input2_FT_FD_187534 | JGI IMG/M metagenome (GOLD analysis project Ga0209599, IMG submission 187534) | Subsurface microbial communities from deep shales in Ohio, USA - Utica-3 well 1 S input2 FT (SPAdes) (version 2) ... | reverse complement strand
TTGTAGCAGGAATGTTTTACGCAATATTCGCTAAATCTGCAATAGAAGGAGAATGGAAAGAACTTCTATTATTGTTATTAGGAGCTTTCATTGGTTCTTATGGTAAAATTATAGATTATTGGTTTAGTGATACCGATAAGGATAAGATGTTAGTTCAAAAAATGGATGAAGAAGATGGGACATCATTAAGCAACACTGCTGATATGCCTGTAACTCCACCAAACAATACTCCATTAATTCCAGAAGCATTTACCGCAGCTATTTCAAATGCACAATCACAACATAAAGTTGAATCAGTAATTGAATCAGCTCCAATCGCTGAAGCACCAAAAGCTAAAGTAGGTGTTGAAGTGGATGAAGATGGTGATGGTGTAATGGATGGTTTAGATTTTGATGGTGATGGTAAGATTGATGAGTACTTTGCTCATAGACAATGTGAGCACGTTTGGGGTGATTTAGATGGTGATGGTGATGAAGAATGTTTGAAGTGTGGTAAAATCAAAGATGAGGATGCTGAACAGGTTGGATAAAATAGGTTACGTTAAATAACAATTTAAATTAAATAAAATGGGATTTATTAAAGACCTTTTTAAAGACAACAATGATATCAACGAAAAATCAGTAGTTGGTTTCTTATCATTCGGGTGTATGGTTCTAGCTTTATTCGTAGACTTGGTAACAGGTTGGATGGGTAAAGAATTATTAATCAACGAATATATCTTCAACGGATTCTTAGTAATAACTTTGGGTTCATTTGGTATAGCATCGGTTGATAAGTACATTAATAGAAAATCAGAGCATGATGCAGCTAAATTAGAAGCTGAACAAGAAGGATAAAATTGAGGTATTACCTAATAAATTAAGGGAGAATATAGTTTCTCCCTTTTTTTATATTTATACAAAATTATATAATGTTTGTACCAAATCATTTACATTTATTAGTAAAGGGTTATTTACTAAACCCACCAAAGACAGAGGATACCTTAAACAAATGGTTATCTGAATTGGTTAATACTGTTGGAATGAAAGTTGTAGCAGGACCTACATCCGTTTACGTTGATGAGCCGGGAAACGAAGGAGTTACTGGAACTATTACATTAGCCACATCACATGCAGCAATTCATGTATGGGATGCTGAAAATCCGGCAATGTTTCAATTTGATATTTATAGTTGTAAAGATTATGACCCGAACATTGTACTAAACCACATTGATAAAAATTTTGATTTAAAAGAAGCATATTGGAGTTTCATAGATAGAAATGAAGATACTTTCTTTGAATTAAAAAACGGAAAATGGATAAAATAAAAATAAATTAAAAAAACAAAATTATGGCAGACAAAAACGGAGATGGAATAGTATATCATCGCTCAGATTGTAGTGATGGATATGTAAGATGGTATGGATTTGGTGGTGATGGTCATTGTTCAACATGTGATACATGGGGACTTAGTTCTAGAGCAATAGCTTATATTCACTCTCATCCTGAAATAAATCATAGATTTGAAGATGTAGTAGGCATGGTTTGGGATGAAGAAGTTAAACCAGTACTTGATTTGGTTGAAAATCAAATAGAATCTGAAATTAAAGAAGGTTATGAAGAAGTAAAAGAGGGTGTAATAGATGCATATCAATGGGCAGATAAAAACGCTTGTAATATAGCAGTAACCGCAGCAATTGGGTTGGGGTGTGCAGCAGCATTCGCACCAGAACAACCTGAAGGTGCAGTAGCATCAACCACTTTATCTTTTATGGCCCAACCAATTCTTTATACTGCAGATATGGCAGCTAAAGCGGTGGTAGTAATGGAGATGAGTGAAATTATAACAAAAGGATTTTTAACAATACCATACGTTAGTGATAGTATTGACCACACACTATTAAAAAATATAATTTCAAATTGTTTAGGTAAAAGTTTAGATTCTGCTGAGTTATGGGCAACGCCGGCTGGAGTTGGTATAGCAATTGGAGCAGCATTTGCACCGGTTATCGCAGATTTGATATGTACAAAAACTTGTCCTCAAGGATTTACTAAAGCATTTGGCGCGTAATATAAATGAAATCTATAAAAAAAATATATGAAAAAATTATTAGTATTATTAAGTTTCTTTTTGTTAAGCAGTGCTGTGGCTGTTGCTCAAACGATAGGAAGTACAAAGACTGAAGACTTCAAAGCAGATTTTGAAAAGAAGAAAGATATATCTGCATATTTAGATTATGATGGTCCTAAAAAGAACATTCAAATTCTAAAATGTGGTATTGGTGAGGAAGTATATGAAATGTACCCTGAATTAAAAGAAAAAAGAGTTGGATTGGGTGTTGCAAATATCGTATTAGAATATTTGGATAACCTTAATAGATTTGAATTCACCGAAGATAAAACCGAAATCAAAAACAGAATGGTGCAACAATTTAAAGCATCAAACGCTGGTATTTCTGAAAACAAAATTGAAGGTAGAGGAAAGATTAAATTAGCACATTATTTTGTAGAGATTGAAGTATATGATTATTCAGTATCGGAAGATGAAACCATCAACTTAAAAGATGGTATCAAAGATAACTTAGTAACTCGTTTAGGTTTACAGGTTAGATTTACAAATGCAGAGAATGGTTCTATCATAGCAGCGTCTGGTTTAGGTGAAGCAAAAACAAATAGACAATTAACCCTTCTTTCGGATGCAACTGTTGACCCAATTAAATTTAACCAATCAACTATTAGTATTTCAACTAAAAAAGCATTGGATATAGCTTGTGCAAATATATTAGATAAAATGATTAAAAAGGGCGTATTCGCTAAATAATATGGGAACAAAACCTAAAAAGAAAAGAGCAATGAGAAGCGTTAAGTCTGGAGTTAAGACTGCAGAACTAATAAAGCAAAATCAAGAAATATTAAATAAATTAGCAAATGATAAAGTTAAGTAATTTACTAAACGAAGATGAGTATGTAGACCAAGCTTATGCTATGGGCGATACTCCAACTGATAATCCAATTGATGATTATGATGAATTGGATGTTGAGCAAGAAGATATGGATGATTTCATAAACTTCTTAAAAAGTTATTCAACTCAATTAGAAGAGGCTAATTGTAATTGTGTTTATGAAGCCGAATATCAAGGTAGAGAAGTAAAGTTAGGTAAACCAACTCAAGGTGATGTTAAGAAGTTTAAGGTATATGTAAAGAATCCTAAAACTGGTAAAGTTATCAAAGTAAATTTTGGTGATAAAACTATGAGAATTAAAAAATCAAATCCTGATAGAAGAAAATCATTTAGAGCAAGACACAATTGTGATAATCCTGGTCCAAGAACAAAAGCAAGATATTGGTCTTGTAGAAAGTGGTAATATGATACAACTAACTAATATATTAAACGAAGACCTCCGTAAATGGTTTGGTAAAGGTAAGACTGGTTCTACTACTGGTGGTGGTTGGGATAGGTATAATAGTAAAGGAGAAAAAGTTGGTAAGTGTGGCGATAGTAAAGAAGGTTCAGCATACGCAGCTTGTTTATCAAAAGAGAAAGCAGCAAAGTTAGGACCTGATGGTAGAGCTTCATTTGTAAAAAGAAAAAGAGCTGCACAATCTAAAGCCGGTGATTCAAAGAAAGGTGGTGAGCAAAAGAAAGGACAGAAACCTACATTTGTTAAGACAGGAGCTAGTGAAGGATTGGAAGAAAAGTGGTCTCAAAAATATAAGAACTCAATAAATTGTAGTAACCCAAAAGGTTTCTCACAAAAAGCACATTGTGCCGGAAAAAAGAAAAACGAAAGTATGACAATAGAAGAAAAAATGGAATTGTTCTTAGAAAAGAATTGTCCAACTGATTCAGCGAAATGGTCAGCATCTAAAGCAGCAGCTAAAAAGAAGTTTGATGTTTACCCATCGGCATATGCAAACGGATGGGCTGCAAAAAACTACAAATCAAAAGGTGGTGGCTGGAAAGTATGTAAAGAAAGTGTTATCAAAGAAGTAGAAGTAGCAGCTGGTCACGAAAACGATAGAGATATGGTTGTGGGTGTTGCTGAAATTATTCGTATGGTAGCTGATATGAACAATAGAAAAGAAATAGTAGAAGCTATGTTAAGAAAGTTTAAAGCAGAAGATGTGATACATAATCCAAAGGAGTTTTTAACTTTGTGTGGTATTTCTTAACAATTTGTTAATTTAAAAACAAAGATATAAGGATTACGGTCTAATAGTTATTGGGGAACTAACAAAATCCTAAATAATGATTAGACCGTTTCTATTTTTAACAATGTTACTCCCTTTTGTAGCATTTTCACAAGACACTTTATTCTCAAAAAAACTAACAACTGTAACAGTCCGCTCAGCTGGTAAGAAAACTACCGAAGCTTCTGTAATAACAACTATTCGTAATTCATCCGTAGTTTCTGATGGAGTTTCAATAGAATTTATTAAAAAAACACCTGATAGAAATGTAGGTGATGCACTTAAAAGAGTAAGTGGTGTAACAATTCAAAACGATAAGTTTGTATTGGTAAGAGGATTAGCGGATAGATATAATTCAGCTATCTTAAACAAAACACTTCTACCATCAACTGAACCTGACAGAAGAGCATTTTCATTTGATATAATCCCAACAGCTTTAATTGATAATATTATAGTTGCTAAATCAGCATCCGCAAATCAGCCAGGTGATTGGAGTGGTGGTTTGGTACAAATTACAACAAAAGAAGTATCCGATAACTTTTTCAATATCTCATTGGGAAGTGGTTGGGGTTGGGTTTCAACTTCAAAGGATTTTAAGTTAGTTCAAGCTACCGAATTCCCTTCCACATTCCCATCCACTTACAAATATCGTATTAGTGGTAATGGTGATAAAAGATTATTCACAAAACAATTTAGTAATCCAATAGTAGATGGGTTTACTTCATCTCCAAACTTAAATGGTGGATTATCATTTGGTGTAAAGAAAAACAAATTCAACGCTTTATTCAGTTCAACGGTTAGAAACTCATACGGAATAAATTACATAGATAGAATAGATTATCAATCCTCAACGGAATTAGCATACGATTATAGAGATACATTATATACAAAAAGATTTTCCGCAAATGGTTTATTGAATTTAACTTATTTAGGTGAGAACCGATATAGTTGGAAAACATTAGTGAACTATCAAGCGGACGATTCTTATATGAATAGAAATGGTGAGAACTATGATAATGTTCAAAATGTTAATAGTAATTCATCTAACCATATAAACAACATTGTAGTTAATTCTCAATTTGATGGTAAACTTAAAACTTGGGATTTTAATTTAGGATATAATTTTATTTTTAGAGAACAACCTGATTATAGAGTTAATCCAATTACAAAATCATTAGGAGTAAACGAACAATATGCTACCGCATGGAGAGATACATATCGTTTTTGGAGTGTAATGGATGAAAACTCTTTTAGTGGTAACATTAACAAATCATTTGGTGATATTAAAATCGGTGGTGGCTACTTAAAAAAAATTAGAGGATTTAATGCAAGAATATTCCGTTATCTTTCAACTGATATGTTAGATGAGATAACAAACAATACAGACAAATATACTGCCGATTTTGATTTAGGTAGTGGGTATGTAATGTTGGATAAAGAATTTGGTTTATGGAAATTAAATACAGGCATTAGAACTGAATATAATTTATTTAATGTATCTACTGCAGATTTTAGTGGAAGTAAAGTTAAAGTTAATAGAGAGTATTTGGATGTATTACCATCCCTAAACCTTTCATACAATTTAGAAAAAACAAAGTATAGATTCTCATTAAGTAAAACATTAGCAAGACCTGAGTTTAGAGAGGTAGCTAATTTTGCTTATTATGATTTTGTTAGAAACGCACAATTGTTGGGTAATCCTAAGTTAGAAAAATCTGACATATATAATTTAGATTTGAAATGGGAATTATATCCAAACGTAGGAGAGAACATTTCAGTATCCTTATTTGGTAAGAACTTTATAAAACCAATTGAGCAAGTAGTGGCTGATGGTTCAGTTCCATCAAACTTATTATTAACTTACTCAAACCCTGATAACGCATATCTTTATGGTGTTGAATTGGAGTTCCGTAAAAAGGTAACTGAATGGTTTGATTTTTATACAAACGCTTCAGTAATGAATTCGGAAGTAAATGTGAATGGAATTAAAAGACAATTACAGGGGCAATCAAACTATGTATTAAATGGTGGTGTGAATATACATAAGAAGAAAAACACACTTAACATAACTTATAATAGAGTAGGTGATAGAATATCAGCAATAGGATTTCAGGGTTATCCAAACATTTTTGAAAACAGTAGAGATGTTATGGATGTGACTCTTTTACATAAATTAAATAAAGGTGAAATAAAATTGGCAATAGGTGATGTGTTTGGCCAACCATCAATTTATTATCAAAAGTTACAAAACCGAAATTTGATAAAAACAAACAACGAACAAACGATTTCATTAACATTAAACTTGAATTTATGAAAAAATTATTAGGGCTTATTTTGGTATTAGGATTATTCAGCTGCAAAAAAGAATTAGGTGGCGATGTAACTCCTATCAATGTTCCAACCACAACAACATTAAGTGGTAACATTAACACAACAACAACTTTAACTTCGGATAAAGTTTGGACATTAAAAGGTTATGTATATGTAACCGATGGAGCAAAACTTATTATTCAACCGGGTACAACAATCGTTTCCGATATCGCAGAGAAAGGTGCATTGTGTATTGAAAGAGGAGCACAATTAATTGCAGAAGGAACTGCAACAAAACCAATTGTATTTACATCAGGTAGAATAGCTGGAGAAAGAACGCCAGGTGATTGGGGAGGTATCGTAATATTGGGTAGAGCAAAAACCAATAGAACATCAGAACCAACTATTGAAGGTGGTATTGGTAGAGCATATGGTGGTACTAACGATTTAGATAATAGTGGTGTTCTAAAATATGTAAGGATTGAATACGCTGGAATTGCAGCAATGCCAAACTCTGAAATCAATGCATTAACATTGGGAGCGGTTGGTAGTGGAACAATCATTGAGAATGTTCAAACTATTTACGCTAACGATGATGCGTTTGAATTCTTTGGTGGAACTGTAAATGCTAAAAATCTATACGCATTTGCAACCGCAGATGATGATTTCGATTTTGATTTTGGATATACTGGAACTATTACAAATGGTGTATCAAAGAGAGACCCACAATTCGTAGATAACGGAGATGCTGGAAATGGTGTTGAATGTGATAACGATGGAACGGGTTCAACCGCAACTCCATACACACATCCTAAATTATTGAATATGATTTTGGTTGGACCTAATGTATCAACTGCATTAGCAAACCATAACTTAGGTTTAAGATTTAGGAGAGCAACACAATTCACAATGAAGAATAGTGTAATTTGGGGATGGATGAAAGGTGGATTAAGTTTGGAAAGTAATGAAACTGCACAATTTGTAAAAGATGGAGTTTCAGTATTTGAAAACAATTCAGTAGGAACATTTAACCCTACGTTAAACTTTATCAGTAGAGCAACTACAATCCTAACAAATGACCAACTTAAAACTTTAGCTTTAGGTAAGGGTAATAAAGAGATAGATGTGGTAATACCTGAATTAGATAAACCTATATGGGTTAATGGATGGACTAGATTCCCATCAAAAGGAAATTAAAACTAAAAGGGAGGTAATACTCCCTTTTTTTATATTTATAGGTAACTAAATAATATACCTATGAAAAATATACTATTTTTATTGGCATTTATTCCAACACTAGCTTTCTCACAAGTTAGTAGCTGGAGAACAAATCCACCACAGCCACAAACAAAAGTAGAAACTCCTAGAATACAACCATCAGTTCCTCAAAGAAACGAAGGGGTTAGTAGATGGAGAACACAAACAGAACCAATTAGACCTGGTCAACCTATTCCAAATCAACCATTAGTACGAAGATGGAGAGGAACTGCTGCAAATCCATACGGATTAATGTGGGGAACTTGGGGATGGTATCAACCATTTCCTTATACTTGGTATGATGATTGGGGATGGAGACAAAGAAGTGTAGTTAGAATATACGAAAATGGAAGGAGAGATACTGTAGCAAAAACTCCTGTAAAATTCACCATAGGACTTGGACACACTAATAATGAACAAGCTAACTTTTGGGGAACTATTGGTGGTAAGAAAGGATATTTCATTATGGATTATGTAATGACTTATGATATAGATGAAAATCAATACTATCCAAATGGTAATCTTGCTATTGCAGATTTTCCTATTAGTAAAGAGGTTTTCAAAAAAGAACACACACTTTATTTAGGCGCTGGTAAGAGATTCAATAAATTCGGAGTACATACAATGATAGGATTTGGTAATGAGATTCAAAGATATCAGGGTAAAGATGATTTGGGTGGTATTTCATTTCCTAAATCAAATATAAATTTTACAACAATTAAATTCGGGTTCATAAGAGATTTCAAATTCTTTAGTTTGAAGTTTGATACTGACCCAATAAGGGGTTATTCACAACTGGGTATTGGGTTGAATAATTTTTAATGAAAAAATACATATTAGGGTTTATTTTAGTAATGTTTTGCCAAATCGCAATGGGGCAAACTTACACACAAACTTATAAGGATAAATGTACCGGTGAAATTAAGGTTGCCACTACAACAATGGTAAACGGATTCGCAACGGTATCATTCTACAATCAAGTAAGAGTATTCTCACCAACCGAAGTGATGGCAGGTGCAGTTAATATTTGGATTACTGCAACTTACGCAGCTTTTAATTCAATGGCATGTCCTACGAATGTGGTAGTTCAACAAACGGTACAAAACACAGTATCACAGGCAGCAGCAGCGGCTGCAGCCGCAGCAGCACAAGCAGCAGCTGATGCTGCAGCAAAAGCAGCAGCAGATGCCGCGGCAAAAGCAGCAGCAGATGCGGCAGCAAAATCGGCAAGTTCATCTGCTAGTGCATCGGCTAGTTCATCCGCATCAGCGGCAGCTAGTTCATCAGCAAGTGCAGCAATTCCACCACCACCAACGGCACCTCCACCAACCGCATCAGCCCCTCCACCACCATCAAGTAGTAGTTCTACCCCACCACCGAATTCCTCATCAGGAAGTAGTAGTTCTGGTGGTTCTGGGAGTAGTTCTGGTAGTGGTTCATCTTCATCTACGGAAACAAAGACTGAAACCAAAACGGAGACTAAAACTGAAACCAAATCTGAATCAAAATCGGAGAGTAAATCGGAAAGTAAGACTGAAGAAAAGAAAGAAGAAACAAAATCGGAAAGCAAAGAAGAAAAGAAAGAGGAATCAAAGTCAGAGGAGAAAAAAGAGGAGAAGAAGGAAGAGTCTAAAGAAGAAAAAAAAGAAGAAAAGAAAGAGGAGAAGAAGGAAGAAAAGAAAAAAGAGGAAAAAAAGAAAGCAGTAGCAAATCCAATGATGATGGCATCTGATTTGGCTGGTACGGAGGATAATGAAGGTAGATATGCAGTAATGATGAGTGTGGGTGTTTCTAAATCATCGCTAATGGGAGATAAATCATATTCAGCTACCGCACTTATATGGAGTACCCTAAACCAATTTGCATTGAGTGCTGGGGTTACTAAGATGGATTTTGAGGATGGTAAACTAAATGCAATACATTCATACGGAACTACATTTGCATATCTTAAAGGAACTATAATGAACCTTAATGGGTACACTTGGATTAAACCTCACCCTAAGCACGGAACATTTGGATATAATGTGGGTGTGATTACTTTAATGATGCAAAATGCAGTTAGTGGTGGATATGATGTATCGTTAAGCACATCAGCAGTTGGGTTTTGGATGAAACCATACGCATACAGTAGAAAAGTTACACTAACTCCGCAAGTATTCGTAATGCAATCCCCATTAGCTTGGAATACTGTGACTGGGGGAAGTACTGTGAATAGAACGCCTGGTGGAATTTTGGGATTGGGGTATGATTATAAATTAAGTAAAAGATTCGGATTTTCAGCATCATATAAAGCGGCAATGACATTTGCACCTGAGTTTTCTTTATTGAATAACTTCCAAATTGGCTCAAAAATGATATTTTAGAATAAATCAATATTTATACACATAAATCAAATACATTATGAAAAAATTGTTGAACTTTAAGAATATAGTAATCGCAGCATTGATTATATTCGTTTTATTGGAGTGGTTTAACCCAGGTGGAGTTATGCCAGGTAAGAAAGTATTCATAGCTGGTAAGGCTTATGAAGTAATTAAGCACGATATTGATACTATTGATATTGTAAAGACTAAAGTAGTAACTAAAAAGGGTGAAGATATCTACCATGAAACAATCGTAGAGAAAGAAGTAATCATTCCAGCGGTTATTGATACTATGGCTTTATTAAAAGACTATTACTCAAAAGTATTATACAAAGATACATTAGTTTTACCTGATTCATTAGGTATTGTTGCTTTAAATGATACTATCTCACAAAACAAAATCTTAGGTAGAACTTTCAACGCAAGTGTTAAGCAAAGAACTATCAAAGAAACTACAATTGTAAAAGAATTACCTAAGACTAAATTATTTTATGGTTTAGAGGGTGGATTCAACAAAGCAGATTTTGTAAGTTCAGTAGGAGCTGGTGTTTTAATCAATACTAAGAAAGATAAGATATACCAATTGGGTTTGGGTGTTACTAATCAAACAACTGATGGTACAAATGGTGGATTCACTCCATATGTAAGAGGTGGTGTTTATTGGAAACTTAAATTAAAGAAATAAGATGATAAAATTAATGGGTATTGTAACTGGAAAACCTAAAGTAACTGAATCTTTAGATATTAAACCAATAGTGGCTAAGATAGCTAAATTAACTGATAGAAATGACCATACTGGTTCTGTATTAGAATTAGCAACATTTTTAAACGATACAAAGTCTGTTAAGTTATTACAGGCAATTCAAACAATACATACAATAGAAGGTTCAATGCCAAATGAACTTATCAAATATAGAAGTAGTATTCTAAAAGATTTGGTTAGCAAAGTTAAATCAAAATATGGTTCTGATGCAGCTAAAGAATTAAACGGAGCATTTTAATAATAAATAATATGATAAAGCTTACTCAACTAAACGAAGCATCAGAAGTAAAATTCAAAGAATTAAAACCTATCCAACAAAAACAGGTTGTGGCATTTCAAAAAGTAATTGGTGGAGACCATTCTCAAATTTTTGATGGTATTCACGGAATGATTGTTGATATTCCAGCAAGAGGTAATTTTGGAACTGGTTATCGTTTTGGAGCTGATACTCTTAAAAAATTATTAGCATTAAAGATTCGTTGGGTTGAAGCGGATGGTGATGTAATTTCAATAGGATTTTAATATGAAAAGTTTAAAAGAAGCATTTGTAAAAGGACAAACTTACGGAGGAACTGCTTGTAAAGGTGGTTGTTTTATGGGTAAGGAAGGTTTGAAGAAGATAATTAAAATATCCAAAGAATTACCTAATAATGTTTTCATGTTTAGAGATGATAACTACTCTGGATTACAACCACACTTTATTAAGAATGGTGTAGTTGCTAAAGCAAATACAATTGGTAACCCATCTTACGATTTGGAAAGACATAAAGTAAGAAATTTAAATATAGGTAAAGATGTAATTCTTTCTGTTAGATTATTTGAAGCAGTTAATGAATCTATAATGACGGAAGGAGTTTGGTCTAAAATTATGGCAGGGGTTCGTAAAGGAAGCCAATCAGGACCTTGGACAATTGTAATAATCCAAAACAAAAAAGTAATACATCAAGAACCTGTAAGAGTTAAAGATGCAATTCCAGCATCTTATGAAGGAATGAAACGAAAGTTCAAAAATGCAGTTTTGGCAATAGAAGACAAGCAAGGACAAATAGTTTATTCAGAAAGAATTTAAGTATGAAACTTTCAGAGTGCATAATCGTATCTAAAGAAATTAAGGATAAGTTTATATTAGCTAAAAATAGAGATAGAGCTTATAATCCATCTTTAGAAATTGTACATACTATCATTGATGGTGTGGAAGTTGCATATCTGCACGATTTAGTAACCGATTGGAGTGAGGGCTTAAATGAAAACGGAATTGGTGTTGTAAACTCAGCAC
>Ga0209599_10001314_pt1 | contig 12151 bp, 10 predicted proteins | sample Shrwel_input2_FT_FD_187534 | JGI IMG/M metagenome (GOLD analysis project Ga0209599, IMG submission 187534) | Subsurface microbial communities from deep shales in Ohio, USA - Utica-3 well 1 S input2 FT (SPAdes) (version 2) ... | reverse complement strand
TAACGCCAAAACCATACTCTATGGTTTAACGTCAGGACAGCGCTGGTTTTATCGCATTATCTTTGAAAGTCTGCAGCAGCCGGGCTTACTCGGCATCAGTGAGACAGGTCAGTTTAAAACAGCGCCTACAACAGCGGTCCCCATCAGATTCTGCTGGTCAGGTGATACTGCGGGCCAGGGTTATGGCATAGACCCGGCACAAGGTGGCATGCAAACCTATCGCGCCATGTTGCAACAACAGCCTGACTTTATGGTGCATTGTGGCGATCTGATTTATGCCGATGGCCCAATTTTGCCAAAACACCCACAAAGTACAGTGCCTTGGAACAATCTCATCCCGGCGCCATACCGCAGTATCAATCAGGTCGCACAACAACTGGCCGATTTCCGTTGTCGTTATTATTACAACTTCCTCGATCCCCAAGTGCGGGCTTTTCATCAACATGTGGCGGTGTACCAGCAATGGGACGATCACGAAGTCATCAATAATTGGTATCCGGGTCAACAACTGACAGATGAGCGCTATCAGGAAAAAAGTGTTTCATTATTGGCCGAGCGTGCCAGGACTGCTTTATTTCAATGCAACCCGATCCGGCTACAACCGCATGACAGCCGGCAAATTTACCGCCATTTCAGCTATGGTCCGCTGTTGGAACTCTTTATCATCGATAAACGCAGCTACCGGGGGCCCAATTCACTTAATCGTCAGAGCAGCGAATCAGCTGAGACAGATTTTCTCGGCCCTTCCCAGCTCGAATGGCTGCAACTGGCGCTGAAAGCATCAACTGCGACCTGGAAAATTATTGCCAGTGATATGCCTATTGGCCTCAGAGTCACCAATAAGGACAGCGAGATTGCCGAAAACATGGCCAATGGCGATGGCGCACCTGCTGGCCGTGAACTGGAGTTTTGCCGCTTACTGCAGTTTATTCAGCAACAGCAGATCCGCAATGTGCATTTTATTACTGCCGATGTGCATTATGCAGCGTCACATTATTATCAACCGGAACGCGCTGTCTTTAAAGATTTCCAGCCATTCTGGGAGTTTGTCAGCGGCCCCTTACATGCGGGTACTTTCGGTCCTGGCAAACTGGACAATACCTTTGGTCCTGAAGTGCGTTTTGTGGGCATTCCGCCGGATATGCTACAAAATTCACCACCAAGTGCCGGTTATCAGTTTTTTGGTCAAATGGATATTGACCCGGTCAGTCAGGTTCTCACTGTCAGTCACCGTAACCGGCAAGGGGAGTTGTTGTGGCAACATCAATTACAGCCAGAAATCTAACTTTAGCAGGGCAGGTCATTTCAGGCCACCCACCGATTAAGTATCGCCTTGCTTGTTCCCAACCGCAAGGTTGTACCGTCCGTCCATGGACATGCACCCTTGCTTGTTCCCGACCGCAAGGCTGTACCGTCCGTCCATGGACATAAAAAATGGCCACGATGCTATGCATGGTGGCCATGTCCCAAAATTTGTGCTTTTCTGTTATCGCCAGCTATCGACCGCTTGTTTTGCTGCCAGCTGCATCTTTTTACACTCAGCAGCCCAGCGGACTTCAGCCCACTCAGGCGGGCTGAGATCTGCCGTTGCTAATATCACAACTATCCGCACTTTGTGCCTGCAGCGCGACGATATCGGAGGCATCTATCGACTGCGGGGCGCTCACTAACAAGTGTTCCTGCGTCGCCACAACCAGGGCGACTGTTGCATCGCCAGTCACATTGGTGGTGGTCCGGATCATATCAACCACCCGATCAATAGCTGCAATAAATGCGATGCCCTCCAACGGCAAACCCACCACAGTTAAAGTCACAGTTAACATCACCAGTGCAGTGCCCGGCACACCGGCCGTGCCTAAGGATGCAACTGTTGCAGTACCGGCAATCAATAAATAGTCAGTCAATTGCAGTGGAATACCATACAAGTTCGCGATAAAAATCGCCGCAATCGCCGGATAAATACCACCACAACCATCCATATTGATGGTCGAACCCAGTGGCAAGACAAAACTGGCATAGTCCTTTGACACTTTTAAATCTTCAGTCACTACTTTATAGCTGACCGGTAAGGTGCCATAACTACTGGCGGTGCTGAATGCCACCAGCTGTATTGGAAAAATAGTGCGGAAAAACTGCCAAACCGGCAACTGGGTGAATAATTTAACCAAAGCGCCGTAAGTCAGCAGCATATGCAGCAGACACCCCAAATAAATCGCCAGAATAAATTTACCAAGCGGCAGCAAAGTCGCCAAGCCATATTGCCCAACCACCCAGGCAATCAAACCAAACACACCTATCGGGGTCAGTTTTAACACCAGTCTGGTCAGTTCAAACATCACTTCAGCACCGGCATTAATCACTTTTTTCAGTGGTTCAGCTTTATCAGCAGCGGCATTGATGGCAATGGCGAATAACACTGCAAAAACGATAATTTGCAGCACATTACCGGCAGCAAAAGCGCTGATAATATTGGTCGGTATTAAATCGGTCAGTACCTGCGCCACCGGCGGAATTTCTTTGGCAGTAACGGTCGCCTGCACTAAGGCTGGATTGGCCTCAAACTGAAACAAGCTACCGACCAACAGCCCCAAGCCACTGGCAATCATCGCAGTCAGTAAGAATAACCCGACAGTTTTAACCGCCAGCCGGCCCATTTTTTGCCCGGAGCCCAAAGCAGTAATACCTTGCACTAAAGCAAAAAAGACTAATGGCACCACCAGCATTTTGATGGCATTTAAAAATAACGTCCCCAATGGTTTTAAAACCACTGCATCCGGGCCAAGCCAGACACCGGCCAGCACGCCAAGTACTAATGCCAGCAACACCTGTTGCCATAAACTAAGTTTCAATAATTTTGTCATTGCTCATTCACCTGACTTTTGCAGGCTTGTCATTATAGGAACAATAATAAATCTGACAATTCAGTGTTGGACTAACATATGCCAAAACAGCTGGACCTCGCAGCACCGCCATCCAACCCCCAGTTCATTCAATTCAGGACAGCCACAGTTTAATCCAGCACAGCCACCATTCAATTCAGGACAGCCATCAATTAATCCAGCACAGCCACCATTCAATCCAGGACAGCCATCAATCAATCCAGCACAGCCACCATCTAATTCAGCAACGCCACACCTGCAGGCACGTCAAACCTTTCGCGTTAAATGCTGCGCCAGATCAATGTTTGATACAGCAACAACTGGGATAATCCGCGCCATTTTTTCCAGCTTGCGATGAGGTTCTCTGTGAATAAGTCACATCATGCTGCCGACATGTCGCCAGCAACAATGTTCCGGCCCGAATTACTGTCACCGGCCGGTACTTTAAAAGCGATGCGGTTTGCCTTTGCTTACGGTGCCGATGCTGTCTACGCCGGGATGCCCAGATACAGCTTGCGGGTACGCAATAACGAATTTGATTTGCCGACACTGGCCATCGGCATTGCCGAAGCCCATGCATTGGGTAAAAAGTTTTATTGTGTGCTTAATAGTGCGCCGCACAACGCCAAACTGGACACCTTACTGGAAGATATTCGGGCCGTAGTCGCGCTGGCGCCTGATGCCTTTATTGTGTCGGATCCAGGGGTTATCTTTCTGCTGCAACAACATTTTCCAACTTTGGAGCTGCATTTGTCAGTGCAAGCCAATACCTTGAATTGGGCTGCGGTGCAATTCTGGCAACAGCAAGGCATCCGGCGGGTGATTCTGTCACGCGAACTGGCACTGGAAGAAATAGAACAAATCCGGCAACAAGTACCGGCGATGGAGCTGGAAGTTTTTGTCCATGGCGCTTTGTGTATGGCCTATTCCGGCCGTTGTTTATTATCCGGTTATATGGATAAACGCGATCCCAACCAAGGCACTTGTACCAATGCCTGTCGCTGGCCTTATCAAGTCACCCCGGCCAGCGAAAATGCGGTTGGCCAATTTGTGCCCGCCAGCTTGCATGCCAGCCAGCCGCGGGATGAAGTCATTTTATTAACAGACCCGCAAAAGCCAGACGAAATGATGCCTGCCTTTGAAGATGAGCATGGCACTTATATTATGAATTCGAAAGATTTGCGCGCAGTGCAGCATGTCGACCGCCTGACCAGAGCGCAGGTCCATTCGCTGAAAATTGAAGGTCGCACCAAATCTTTTTATTACGCCGCCCGCACTGCACAAATTTACCGTCGCGCTATTGATGATGCCATCGCAGGTCGGCCTTTTAATCCAGAGCTACTGACCGAATTGGATGGTTTAGCCTCGCGCGGTTATACCGAAGGTTTTTTACGCCGCCATATTCCGATTGCAGAACTGCAAAACTACCAGAAAAGTGCCTCCGGCAGTGACCTACAGCAATTTGTCGGTGAAGTGGATGGCTGGGTCACGGCTAGTCCAACCGGGCAACCGGCCCGGGTTTGGGTTGAAGTGAAAAATCAATTTGCCGTCGGTGATAGTCTGTTATTGATGTCGCCGCAGGGTAATCAGCAACTTCGGCTATCAGCACTATGGGATAAACATGGCGTCGCCATCAACCGTGCCCCTGGCGCCGGACATCGGGTGCAGTTGGAGCTGCCTGTCGGAATGCAAAGTGATTTTGTTTTACTGGTTAGAGATTTACCAGTTGAAGAGACAGCAACAACCCAAGGCTGCGCTTGATGACTTTGTTGATTACAGAAGATTGCATCAATTGTGATATGTGTGGTCCGGAGTGCCCGAATCAGGCCATCAGTTTAACGCCGATGGCCAGTGGCAATAAAATCTATCAGATCAATCCACAGTTATGCACAGAGTGCGAAGGGTTTTATCCGCAACCAACCTGTGTTGCGGTCTGCCCGATCGACTGCGTCATTTATCCGCCGGCTTAAAATTTGGTCATCAGGTTCAGGCTGATGCCCGTCACAGCTTGACCTGCCACTTTGGATTTTTCCAATTCCAGCGTCATGGCATAATCCTGGCTGAACGAATAGCCGAGGCCAGCGCCGAACAATGCATCCTGACCGCTGGTTTTCAGCTTGGTGCTTGTCAGTGGCGACAGGCTGATATCGGTTCTGTTGTTACGCCAGGCCAATACACCGGTTTGTGCCCGGACAAACCAGTCATCGGCAAAGGAATAGCTCAGTACCAGCTTGGCGTCCAGCGCTTTGGTTTTAAAATCAGTTTGTGCCAATACATTAGTGTCAGTGGCATTTTTCAGCAAAAAATCGGCATCACCCAGTTGCTGCGCACCAATTTCAACGCCCACCCAACGATTAAACTGGTAACCGGTAAATAGCCGATAACCAAGATTTCTGCCCTGTGCATTCAAGCGGTTTTTCAGCAGCAAGTCATCATAGGCATGCCCCTGCAACGCCGCACCATAGTAGACAAACCCATCCAGCAACTGCGCTGTAGCATTGCAAGACAGCGCTGCAGCAGCCGCCACCCCCAGCAACCTTTTCATTTTCACGACACCTTTTTTCATTCACTTCAACATCGTCAGCCGCGACCTCTGGTCGCAGTCAACCATAAGCCTGGTTGACCATTAATGACCAGCAATCTGCATTTGATTGATCAACACAGAACCAGTTAACACACCACCACGCTTGTCGACATCATTGCCGATAGCGGCAATATCAAAAAACATCTCTTTGAGGTTGCCGGCAATGGTAATTTCGGCCACCGGGTACTGAATTTGGCCGTTTTCGACCCAGAAACCAGCGGCACCACGTGAATAGTCACCAGTAACGCCATTGACGCCTTGTCCCATCAGTTCAGTGACCAGTAAACCTGTGCCCATATCCCGCAGCAATTGTGCTAAATCGGCATCGCCATGGCTAACCAGCCAGTTATGAATGCCGCCGGCATGGCCTGAACTTGGCAACCCAAGTTTGCGGCCAGAATAACTGGTAGTCAGGTACTGATTCAGCACGCCATCGGTGATGATTTGCCGATCACAGGTTTTCACCCCTTCGCTGTCAAACGGACTACTGGCCAGGCCACGCACCAGATGCGGCAATTCAATAATATTGACCTTGGATGACAATACAGGCTGACCCACTTTATCCAGTAAAAAGCTGGATTTGCGATAAATGGCGCCACCGCTAATGGCAGAGACTAAATGTCCGAACAAACTACTGGCAATATCGGCCCGGAAAACAACCGGCACTTTTTGCGTGCCTAACTTGCGGCAGTTTAACCGATTGACAGTTTCCAGTGCCGCTTCCCGGCCAATGTCGGCCGCAGCGCGCAATTGGCTTAACTCGCGGCTAACGGTATAACTGTAATCCCGTTGCATATCCTCGCCAGCTTCGCCAATCACTGAACAGCTCAGACTGTGCCGGCTGCTCGGATAACCAACCAACTGGCCATGGCTATTGCCATAGACTTTTAAGCCCTGGTGGGATGAAAAGGACGCACCATCAGAATTGGTAATGCGGCTGTCGGTGGCAAAAGCCGCCTCTTCCGCCGCCACACAATAGGCAATGGCTTCGGCAGTACTGACTTCGGCCGGATGGAATAAATCCAAATCCGGCGGTGAGAATTCCAGCGCGTCGCGATCAGCAATACCGGCGCATGGATCTTCGGAGGTGTAACGGGCAATATCGATGGCGGCTTCAACGGTGCGTTTCAGTGCTGCCGGGCTCAGATCTGCCGTCGAGGCCGAGCCTTTGCGCTGGCCAACATAAATGCTGATGCCAAGACCACCATCCTGATTAAATTCCACAGTTTCCACTTCGCCGTGCCGGGTTTCCACGCTGAGGCCGCGGGTACGGTTCATTGAAGCTTCGGCACTGCTGGCGCCCAGTGCTTTGGCATGCGCCAGCACCTGGCTGACGGCGGCTTTTACTTCATCAATTTCTTGCCAGATGGTTGGTTTAGGTGCAGTCATCACGTCACTTTTATCAGTTGCAGCAAATATTTGCCAAGCTTACCACAGCATCTGCCGAACAGGATGCGCGAAGCGCGACGAGCACGGGCTTTTTTGATATACTTGCCGCAATTTTCCGATGGAATTACCAACGAATGGCAGATATTACCGATTTTACCCATGGCGATGATTGGGATCGCGAAGAAGGCAAAAGTAAAACGCAAATTAAAAAAGAGATGCAGGCATTGCAGGAACTGGGCGAAGAGCTGGTGTCATTAAGCGCCGCCAACCGCGCCAAATTACCGCTGGATGCTGAATTGCTTGATGCCTTACAACTGGCTGACAAACTGAGCAAAAAGCACGAAGCTTTGCGCCGTCACATCCAGTTTATTGGCCGTTTAATGCGGACCCGTGATTTAGAACCGTTACAACGCGGTCTGGCGATTATCCGCAATACCAATCAGGCAGCGACCCGTAAATTCCATTTAGTGGAAGACTGGCGCGATAAACTGATTGCCAATAACGATACCCTGACCGAATTTGTCGCAGCTTATCCGACAGTGGACGTGCAACAGTTACGTACCCTGATCCGCAATGCGAAAAAAGAACAGGAAAAAAATCAGCCGCCAAAAGCTTTTCGTGAGCTGTTTCAACTGATTAAACCTTTTATCCTGGAAGAATAACTTTTAAAAGCACTGCGCTGTGGCTGTTGTTATCGCACAACGGACGCAGGCCAGTGCCGCAGTACCGGTCTTTTATGCGGTGGCGCAATGCCGCAAAAAACAGCCGTATTGATGGCTATGCGGCAGCTGTTTTAACAGTTTGCGCCACAGCTTTGAACCGGCAGATGACAGACAGGTGAAATTCGCTGTCTGGGCTGCTTTTTTTTCGGGCAAATCAGAATAAAATCCTGTATATTGTCGCCCTATTTTCAAACCCTAGCTTATTGAGATTACTATGTCAGCAGATTTATCCTTATATAGAAACATTGGTATCTTCGCCCACGTTGATGCCGGCAAAACCACGACTACCGAGCGTATCCTGAAACTGACCGGTAAGATCCACAAGCTGGGCGAAGTTCACGAAGGTGAATCAACCACAGACTTCATGGAACAGGAAGCTGAGCGCGGTATTACTATCCAGTCAGCTGCTGTTAGCTGCTACTGGAAAGGTCACCGTTTCAACGTCATCGATACCCCGGGCCACGTTGACTTCACCGTTGAAGTTTACCGCTCGCTGAAAGTTCTGGACGGTGGTATCGGTGTATTCTGTGGTTCAGGCGGTGTAGAACCTCAGTCTGAAACGAACTGGCGTTATGCCAACGACGCGAAAGTATCGCGTCTGATCTTCGTCAACAAGTTAGACCGGATCGGTGCTGACTTTATCCGCGTTACTGAACAAGTTAAAAAAGTCTTAGGCGCTCACCCACTGATCATGGTACTGCCAATCGGCCGTGAAGATACATTCACTGGTGTGGTTGACCTGCTGACTGAAAAAGCTTACGTGTGGGATGATTCTGGCCTGCCAGAAAACTACACAGTCACTGATATCCCAGCCGATATGCTGGACGACGTTGCCATGTACCGTGAGCAGTTAATTGAAACTGCAGTGGAGCAAGACGACGACCTGTTAATGGCTTATATGGAAGGTGAACAACCGACGATTGAACAGGTCAAAGCTTGTATCCGTAAAGGTACACGTGACCTGGCTTTCTTCCCAACTTTCTGTGGTTCTGCCTTCAAAAACAAAGGTATGCAGTTAGTTCTGGACGGTGTAGTTGATTATTTACCATCACCAACTGAAGTAAATCCACAGCCACTGACTGACGAAGAAGGTGCTGAAACTGGCCAATTCGCGATCGTTTCTGCTGACGAGCCATTCCGCGCTCTGGCGTTCAAAATCATGGACGACCGTTTCGGCGCCCTGACCTTTATCCGTATTTACTCTGGTGTACTGAACAAAGGCGATACAGTCCTGAACTCTTTCACCGGTAAATCAGAACGTATCGGCCGTATGGTTGAGATGCACGCCAATGACCGTACTGACCTGACGACTGCTCAGGCCGGTGACATCATCGCGCTGGTAGGTCTGAAAAACAACACCCAGACTGGTCACACCCTGTGTGATCCAAAAGCACCATGTACTTTAGAACCAATGGTATTCCCAGAGCCAGTTATCTCTATCTCTGTCACACCAAAAGACAAAGGTTCTGTTGAGAAGATGGGTATCGCTATCGGTAAAATGGTGGCTGAAGATCCAACTTTCCGTGTTGAAACTGATCCAGATTCAGGCGAAACCATCCTCAAAGGTATGGGTGAACTGCACTTAGATATCAAAGTAGACATCCTGAAGCGTACTTACGGTGTTGAATTAGTGGTAGGTCAACCACAGGTTGCTTACCGCGAAACGATCACTCGTGAAGTTGAAGACAGCTACACCCACAAGAAACAATCTGGTGGTTCAGGTCAATACGGTAAAATCGACTACCGCATTCGTCCAGGCGAGCAAAACTCTGGCTTCAAGTTCATCTCTACTGTCGTTGGCGGTAGCGTACCAAAAGAATTTATGCCAGCAATCGAGAAAGGCTTCGCCTCTATGATGTCAACCGGTACTATGGCTGGTTTCCCGGTATTAGACGTTGAAGTTGAAGTGTTCGACGGTGGTTTCCACGCCGTTGACTCCTCGGCCATCGCGTTCGAAATCGCGGCAAAAGGCGCATTCCGTCAAACGATGCCAAAAGCTGGTGCTCAGCTGCTGGAACCAATCATGAAAGTTGACGTGTTCACGCCTGAAGACCACGTCGGTGACGTCATCGGTGACTTAAACCGTCGTCGTGGCATGATCTCTGGTCAGGAAGCTGGTGTAACTGGCGTTCGGATCAAAGCAGACGTACCACTGTCTGAGATGTTTGGTTATATCTCTACCCTGCGGACAATGACATCAGGTCGTGGTCAGTTCTCTATGGAGTTCTCACACTACTCACCATGTCCGTCAAACGTATCTGACGCAGTGATCCAGAAAGAAAAAGAAAAGAAAGCCGCTGCTGCTAAAAACTAAGGTTTAAGCAGTCGGCAAAGCCCCGCCAGCGCAAGCTGCGGGGCTTTTTTTATCGCCTTGAAAAGATGCGTTGCCACAGGATGGATCCGAACAGCAACGCATTGAAACCGACGCAAACGGATAAAAACGTTCAGACCTGGCTGCCCTGACCGAAAAACTTTGTTTGACGTCAGGCGCTGAAAACGTTAAAAAGTCGGCCTTTCACCGGAACCTCTGACACTATGCCTGGTCTGACCCAGCACAGAAATCAGTTCCGGCCGTATCTTTTGATCTTACGCTGTGACCAGCACCGCATGTAGCAGACTCGCATGCAACACAGCGTACCAGCAGGCTTAAGCTTGCCCAGCAGAGGACCGCAGTAGATGCAAGAAATGCTTATGGCTATCTGGCAGCAGGATTTTGACCAACTCCTTCAAATGGGCAAAGTGGATTTGTTGATCGGCTGTTTATTGCTGATTTTATTCCTCGAATCCGCTTTTGTATTTTTACCACTGCCAGGTGATAGTCTGGTGTTACTGGCCGGCGGCTTATTAGCCACTGGTGTGATAGCGCCGGAAGTGGTGTATCTGTATATTCCATTAGCAGCCGGCATCGGTAGCATGGTGGCTTATTGGCAGGGGCATGCGTTGGCGCATACCCGTTTTATGCATCATATCGAGCGGATGGTGCCGGACGACAGCCTGCCACGCGCCACCCGATTACTGGAGCGGCATGGCCTATTGGCGATGTTTTCCTCCCGCTTTATTCCTTTTGTCAGGGTGTTGACGCCGATGCTGATGGGGATGACGCGTTTACCGCTGCGCAAGGTGCTGATGATGAGTCTGGTCAGTGCTTTTTGCTGGTCGGTGGTGCTGAGTATGCTGAGCAGCCTGCTGATGAAGATGCCGTTTCTGCAGCAATATCATCAAATGCTTGGCAAAGCGCTGCTACTCATCTCGCTGCTGTTATTTGTGCTGGCGGTGTTTGCCATCCTGTATCGGTTATTACGGCGCAGCAAAATGGTGACGGGCGAATAAAGCACCGCAGATAAAACCCAGCCGATGCCCTGCATAGCAGGGCGCAGCAGATAGCCAATGTCACTCAGCAAGGCTGTAACAGCAACTTGCCTTGCAAATAGAGTACCGCCTGGCCTGACACTAACACCCGCTCCTGCTGCAGCACACAGCGCAGTTCACCACCGCGCTTTGAAGCTTGCCACGCCAGCAGTTCGGCTTTACCCAGCGCAGCCGCCCAGTAAGGGGTTAACGCAGCGTGGATAGACCCTGTCACCGGATCTTCTTCACCGCCATTGGCCGGCCAGAAATAACGACTGATAAAATCATACTGGCCGTCGGCAACACCGGTACCAGGCGCTGTCACCACCACATCCCATGGCCCTAACTGTTTTAACAGGGCAAAATCCGGAGTCAGTTGCTGCACTGTGGCAGCCTCTGCAAACACCACCAACCAGGCCTGAGCACTGCGCAATATCTGGATGGGCGCCGGTAGTCCGGCTTTGGTCAGCAAACCTTGTAATAAGGCTGGCGGCACTTCGTCGACCGCCAAGGCTGGCCGCTGTGGAAAACTCATCTGTAACCAATCTTGCTGCTGGCAAACCGTTAAATCGCCGACCACTGTAGTACTGAATTGAATACTGGTTAACGCCGGTTGGCGGGCAAATAACACAAAAGCAGCCGCCAGCGTGGCATGGCCACAAAAATCAATTTCGGTCAGCGGTGAAAACCAGCGGATAAAAAAATGCCCGGGCTGCAACTCGACCACAAAAGCGGTTTCTGACAGATTATTTTCCTGAGCAATATTGCGCAGCAGCGCATCATCAAGCCAGCTGGTTAAAGGCACCACCGCGGCCGCATTGCCGCGAAACTGCCGGTTGCTAAACGCATCCACCTGATAAATATCCAGTTGCATCTGAGGCTCCTGCTAGTGGCTGTGTTAACCAATGTCAGCGCTTTTGAGCAATCAACGGCCGCCACAGCGGCTTAAATCAGCCGTTTGACCACTAAATCGGCGCCAATGCCTTTGAGTTTACTCAGCAGTTTTTTCACCTGTTCCGGGTAGTCCCGTAACATTTCAATCTGGCTAAAATGCTGAATTTGTTGGGTGTTGGCAAAAATATGTTGCTGCTCTTGTTGTAACTGCGGTTGTAATTGCCCCAGCTCATCCTGCACCAGCACGGCATTTTCAAAATCCAGCGCAAAAGCACGCGGATTCAGGTTATGCCCGGTGAATAAATGGCGCTGACCATCCACACTCAACCCTTTTA
>Ga0209599_10001313_pt1 | contig 12155 bp, 12 predicted proteins | sample Shrwel_input2_FT_FD_187534 | JGI IMG/M metagenome (GOLD analysis project Ga0209599, IMG submission 187534) | Subsurface microbial communities from deep shales in Ohio, USA - Utica-3 well 1 S input2 FT (SPAdes) (version 2) ... | reverse complement strand
TCCCTGAATACCGCATTCGTTTCTTCATCGCGAAAATCATTAATCGCAATGACGTGCGCAAACTGTACATACTGAAATAGACTATTTAAGGTTTGGCGTAGCAACTCAGGTCGTTTGCCGATAGTCAGGCACAGCGTGACGTTCGAGGTATCCACAGTGTTCATGTTGCGCAAGTCTCCATATCTGCTCATGACTATACGAGGTCAGATTCTAACTTGAAATACAACCAAGACGGCGTTTCGGTACGAGTTTTTTTGATGATACCTGACATTGCTCTGCATTGTCCGAGCTTAAATACAAATCTTTTGATGCGTAAGAACTCTAGCAGTTCGTATTGCCGCATTCGTTTTTTACATTTGCTTTCCAGTTGGTCAAGCAATTGCTCAAATTCTGCACCAGTAAAGTGTTTGTGAGCGAACAACAATTGTGAGCGATACCAACGATAGTGCATATCGTAGTTTTTATGTGGTTCACTTGCTCCACCGATATGGGACACTTTTAGCGTGTCAATTTTAACCAGTGGTAGTCCCAGTTTCTTGATGCGGTAGCAGAGGTCTACATCTTCGCAGTACATAAAAAAATCACGATCAAATCCATGAATTTTCTTAAAAACATCTGGGCGAACCAGTAGTAACGCGCCACTGAACCAGCAAACCTGATTCTCAAAGCCGAGTGTACGACCAAATTCATAGCCATAAAACTCAGACCGATCTTCAAGATGTTCGTTGAGTAGTTGTGTGGTGATCAAACCATAATCGGGGTGTTGTTGGGCATGGTGATAAAGTTGCTCTAGGTAGTCATCCTGAATCATCTGTATATCTGGGTTCATGATCAGGAGCTGTTCACCAGTGGCATGTGCCGCTGCCATGTTGTTGGCACGTCCGAAGCCGACGTTTTTTTCGCTTTGTACAATTCTAAGGTTTAGCTGCTTAGCGAATGGCTGGGTGAGTGTCATCAGCGTGTCATTCTGCACGTTGTTGGTGATGATGATTTCGAAATCAGATTTGGCCAAAGTTTGCTGGGATAGCATCTCTAGTAGAACAACAATATGTTCTTCGGTGTTATAATTGACGGTGAGAATAGAGATCTTCAAGTGTGCGAGCCTCTGTTTAAGTTGCGTAGTAGGATCCTTCGATTATAACGCGACTTCTTTTTTTTGTAATGTGATTTGTGGAGTTTGAGCGGAAAAATGAAAGTCCATCTGTATCAAATTCAATATGATGAAAAGACTAAGCCTTCTGAAGAATCTGGTTTTTCTGCTTTTGATGTGCGTGATAAGCCAGAGTTTTTAAAAAGAGAAATGGCGCATTGGCTTCGCTTCTATGAGGAGGTTATTTCTAAGAGTGATGACCAAAATGCAGTTTACGGTTTATTTTCGCCGAAATTTAACGAGAAAACGGGTTTGGTATCACAGGATGTTATTCAATTTGTTGAGTCAAACTCTGATCAAGATATTTATATCATAAATCCTTATCCTATGAATGTATATCTGCATACTAATGTTTGGAGGCACTGTGATGAGAATCACCCAGAAATATCACAAATGGCTGATATTTTGCTAAATAAAGCAGGGTATGGGTTCGATATTTTAAAAGAGCATCGCCATTCGGTAAATCAGGTGATTTATTGTAATTATTGGCTTGCGAATAAGTTTTTTTGTGATAGGTACTATGTCTTCATAAAAAATCTTGATGATTTTATAGAAGGTCTACCCAATCATGAAAAATATAAGTTTTTTGAGCCGACTAATTATTTGACAGAAGCTGTTCGTTACCCTTTTTTATTTGAGCGTTTGATGAGTACATATTTGTATGAGTATTCTACAGAAATTAAGGTTTCTTCATTTAACTTTAGTTACGAGCAAGCATTGAAGATTGGGATGGGTACAGTGGATAAATTTTTTTATAGAGATTTTAAAGCTAGATTTGATAATTGGGAGGATTTACAAATAAACTCTATCGAAGTAATCAATGCTGTTAAAAAAATACGCTTACTTTGCTATCCAAATGTAGGTAATTTTTTGTTTTCTAGATTTATCCGATCTTTGGTGAAAAGGATTAATGTTTATCGCCTGAAAAGGGAGCTCTCTTTTTTAGAAGAGCATGAAAATTAATGATGCTGAAAGATTTAACTGGTTTTAGAAACCCCAATTCCCAATTTTTCTTAACTTTGGTGGTATAAAAAATAAATGTGCTGGCTTCCAGCAACCGTTGTAATAAAAAGGCTTACAACGGTTGTTACACGTCAAGTTTGATCATTTCCAATCTTAATAACTCAGATTTGATTGCCTTATCTGATTTTAAGACTCTTAAATAGTGTGCGACCGACGTCTGTTAAAAATCTTTTTACATAGAATTTTATAAACAGTCTAGTTGAAATTACTCGCCTTATAAAGTTAGATTTTATTTGATGGTTAATGTAGGAATTCTCAATGATTTTTTTATCTAATGCGATTGTCCCGTTGGAGCTCCATTTTTTTTCGTAAAAATCTAAGTCAATATTGCTATTTACCCACCAAGCTTTACTCAATCCAACACCGTTTAAAGCATCTGAAATTCTATGCTCTATTTCTACAATAGAGTGACATTTATAGCAGCTTTCTAAAATAAATTTATTATTATTTTTTTTAGAAAGATCGGAATTTATACCATCTGAAATATAATCACTTACTGCCAACACAAGATCGTCAATTTCCAGATATTTACAAGCATCGAAGGGGGTATAACCACTTGCACTGTTAAGTAGTCCTGTTGTTAATAGCCCCTTAGTTCTAGCTTCAAAAAAAGCCGTACCTCCTGTCATAGGATAGCTGTCAATATAAATATCAGCTTGGCTAATTGCCAAAACGTACTGATCATAGGGCAGGATGGATGAAACCAAAAACCTATCTGCATATTTTTCTTTCAAATTTTTAAAAGCGCCATCTGTATGGTAGTCTGGTCCGATTACATGAATATAAGCTGTTGGAATTCGGGATAGTATTGATTGTGCTATAGAGCTAAAAGAATTTTTACCGATAGGTGTGTACTTAGAGCTGCTTGCGCCACTTATAATATTGATCTTTTTATCCATATTTTTTACTTGAATTTCCGATAAATTATCAATGTTCAAGGCGATACCCATGAAAAAAGATTTATTGACTAAGCTTCTTCGAGATTTTGAAAGCTCAAATCCGAATATGCTAACCTCTGCCACAAGGTCGGCGCAACAAAAACCATAACTAAAACAGTGATCAGCATGATTTACAAAAACAACCCTAATTTTATTGTCGGAAATCTCCTTTGCAACTTTGACAGCCGCCGCTGATAAAATATCATCAGGATGAATATGTAGATAAATATTTTTATATTTTAGACATTTTTTTATGATATCTTCTATGGTTGTTTTTTCTTTAGTTTGATATAGCTTGTAATTATGGGTGCTGTCTATGATATTTGATAGATCACACTGTCTTGTAACTAAAACATCCCCAACAACACTATCCATTGTTAGCATGTTTTTTAGTAGCCGTGTATGGCCACCAGATTCATATAGCTCTGAAGCAATATGTAGATTTTCTTTTGTTACACGATCATGTTTGAAATGGCTATATTGCTCTTTTAATATTTTTTCGCTTATTAACTTTTCCCAAAAATCTTGTCTATAAATTGAGACATGATTGTGCCAGCAAAGCGACCCATAAATCTGAGCTTTACCAATTATTTCATTCAAATCTGAGTGCTGGTCGACACTTTTGATCAGTGTGTCAAGTATATTCAGTATCTTATCTCTATTATTCATTGATGACTTTCACTATGTCAGAAACTTGTTGAGCTGAAAGATGAGGGTAGATCGGTAGGCTCAACACCTCTGTCGCGAGTTGTTCTGCCAAAGGCAAGCTCATGCCCAGTTGGGCTGCTTCTTGTTGATAGGCTTTTTGTTGGTGAGGTGGAATCGGGTAGTGGATTAAGTACCCAATGCCAGCCGCGCTGAGCCGATCCTGTAGTGCTTGTCGCTCAGGGGTGCGTACCACAAACAAATGCCAAGCTGACTGAGCCTGTGGCATGATCTGCGGTAAGACTAGATTGGTCGTGTTGAGTTCAGTTTGATAGCGCTGAGCAATCATCTGTCGGCGCTGGTTCCATTGGTCGAGGTACTTTAATTTCACCCGCAGAATCGCCGCTTGCAGTGGATCAAGGCGACTGTTAAAGCCCTTTTCGTCATTGACGTATTTGACCGAAGAACCATAGTTACGCAGTGTGCGTAATCGTTGTGCCAGTTGTTCGTCATTGGTGGTAATCGCGCCACCATCACCCAGCGCCCCAAGGTTTTTGCCAGGGTAAAAGCTCCACGTCACTGCATCGCCATGTCCGCCGATGCGCTTGCCTTGATAGGTCGCACCATGTGCTTGGGCGGCATCTTCGACGACTTTCAGGTTGTATTGTTTGGCGATTGCTAAGATCGGTGCAAGATCAGCAGGCTGACCATACAGATGTACCGGCAAAATCGCTTTGGTTTTCGGCGTGATGGCCGCTTCGATCTTACTGGGGTCGATATTATAGGTGAGTAGTGACGGTTCAACGGGAATCGGTGTCGCCCCACACTGACTGACCGCAAGCCACGTGGCGATATAGGTATTCGACGGGACAATCACTTCATCACCCCGCCCAATCCCTAGCGCAGTGAGGGACAACGTGAGTGCATCTAGACCATTCCCAACGCCAATACAGTATTTTGCACCACAATAGGCAGCAAATTCAGCCTCAAAAGCCTCAACCTCTGGTCCCAAGATATAGTAGCCGCTATGGGTCACGCGTTTTATTGCTACGTCAATCTCAGTTTGTAGCTCAAGATATGCTGCTTTTAAGTCTAAAAAAAGGATGTTCATAGTTTCCTGCCGTTATCGAGTCGTTTATGTGCTTTATTGGTCAAGCTCTAGATGAGATTCACGCAGCCACTGATTCACCACTTCAGGTGGATAACCCCTATGGAAATGTGTTGTCCACGGATAAGCATTTCGGTTGCTGCCATCTCTGAGTTTGATATTCGATGTCGCTGTGATTAATTTAGCGGGCACACCACCGAAAATAGAGCGTTCGGGAACGTCCTTGCCCACACAAGCGAGTGCTGCCACTAGCGCATGCTGACCCACTGTAACACCTGGTAAAATCACTGCACTGGTTGCTACAATCGCATACTGCCGAATGGTGCATCCTTGCTGCGTTTCACTGGGAGGTGTAGGGTCGTTTGTGAGTACGACATATGGAAAAAGCCAAACAAAGCTTTCAATCGTAGATTTTTTCCCGATATGCACATTAGAATGAAGTCTGACATAGTCGCCAATTAAGCAATCTCCCTGTAGGTCGGAGAGCGTGCCAATTTGTAGGTTTTTACCAGCTTTGGTGCCTTCCCTCACCGTGACTCTATGGCCGGTCGTCAGATTGTCACCAAACGAAGAGGCTTGGTAAAAAATAGAGTGTGACCGAATTAGGCTACCGCTGCCAATCACAAGTGGAGAGCCATCTGATAACGCAGAGGATATGCCGATTTCGCAATATGCACCAATCACACTGTTGTCACCAATCACCACGCTATCATAGATAATTGTGAAAGCACCGATTTCTACATTGAGCCCAATCACAGCTTTGGGGCTAACAATCGCGGTTGGATGAATCTTGGTATTCACGTTCATACTCCGGTATCCAAACAGAGATAGGCTGATTGATTCAACAACTCAACCATGATTCGACTCGATTTCGCTTAGAAAATCAGCGTAATCACGGACATAATCTGCCTCATCATATAGCTCACTCGCCAAAACCATTAAGACGCAATCTGCAGAAAAATCAAACATCTCATGCCAAATCAGCCCCTCAATGTATAAGCCATGTGTGGGTGATTTTAATGTTACAGTGTGTTTGCTGATGCCATTATCAAGCAAAATCTGACAAGAGCCACTGGTACAAACCAACACTTGTTTGAGTGCTCTATGCGCATGATAGCCACGCCGAATATCAGGCTGTGTGCCAAAAATATAATAAACTCGCTGCACCGAAAAAGGTAGGTTTTTGCCGTTTTCCAAGGCAATTAGTGAGCCACGCTCATCACCCTTGACATCAAAGTCAATTAAATAACTCTTACTCATATAAACATTACAGCCTGTAAAAACGTAGTACCTACCTGATCTTTAGCGGACAATGCCGGATCAGTAATCGGCCAATCAATCGCCAGTGTTGGATCATTCCAGATGATGCAAGCGTCTGTTTGCGGTGCATAATAGTCGGTGGTCTTATAGACAAACTCAGCAGTATCGCTCAGCGTGACAAAACCATGTGCAAAGCCTTCAGGAATCCAAAGCTGGCGCTTGTTTTCAGCGGATAAGATCACCCCAGCCCACTGGCCAAAACTGGGTGAAGACTGACGAATATCCACCGCAACATCAAATACTTCACCCTGTACACAGCGCACCAGTTTGCCCTGTGCGTGTGGTGTTTTTTGGTAATGTAGCCCGCGCAACACGCCACGCGCTGATTTACTGTGATTGTCTTGCACAAATGTGACTGCACGACCAATTGCAGCTTCGAAGATCTGCTGGTTAAAACTTTCAAAAAAGAAGCCGCGCTCATCACCGAAGACTTTTGGTTCGATGATTTTGACATCAGCAATCTGCGTGTCGATGATGTTCATGCTTGCGTCTCGTTTGCCAGTTTAATCAAGTACGCGCCGTAACCATTCTTTTTTAATGGCTCGGCCAGTGCCAGCAATTGCGCTTGATCAATATAGCCGAGTCGGTAAGCGATTTCCTCAAGGCAGGCGACTTTTAAACCTTGCCGATGCTCAATCGTGGCGATGTAGTGACTGGCTTCGAGCATCGAATCATGCGTACCTGTGTCCAACCACGCAAAACCACGCCCCATCATTTGCACGTTGAGCAAGCCCTGATCCAGATAAGTCTGATTCACATCAGTGATCTCAAGCTCGCCACGTGCAGAAGGCTTGACGTTTTTGGCAATCTCAACCACACGCTCATCATAAAAATACAGCCCAGTGACCGCATAGTTAGATTTGGGTTGTAGCGGCTTTTCCTCGATGCTGGTGGCGCGACCTTGCTGATCAAATGCCACCACACCATAACGCTCTGGGTCGTTCACATGGTAGGCAAATACTGTCGCGCCGTGTTGCTGCCGATCAGCCGCTTGCAGCAAAGGCACAAAATCATGCCCATAAAAAATATTGTCGCCCAGCACCAGTGCAGAGGGATGACCATCCAAAAATTCTTCGGCCAAAATAAACGCCTGTGCCAAGCCATCAGGACTCGGTTGTACGATGTAGCTGAGCTGTAAGCCCCACTGCTGGCCGTCGCCCAACAGTTGCTCAAAACGACCAATATCCTGTGGTGTGGAGATGATCACAATCTCACGAATCCCTGCCAGCATCAGCGTGCTGAGCGGGTAGTACACCATCGGCTTGTCATAAATTGGCAGTAACTGCTTAGATACAGTGATCGTCGCTGGATACAAGCGTGTGCCTGAACCACCAGCCAAAATAATACCTTTACGTTTTTTGACGTTTTGCATCTGCATAACCTTAATCTAAAGCTGGGTGAAAGATTTGAGCGATGACCTGATCGACACTGCTTTGCCACGTCGGTAACACGACATCAAAGGTCTCGGTCAGTTTGCGGGTATCCAAACAGGAGTTGGCCGGCCGCTTCGCTGGTGTTGGGTAGGCGCTGCTGGGAATCGGCAAAATATTCTCAGCGCTACACCGTAGTGTTTGGTACGGCTGTGCCTGTTGCACAATATACTGCGCAAACGCATGCCAAGTGGTCGCACCTGTACCAGTCAAATGATAAATGCCATGCACGCGCTGCTGTTGCTGAGGCGTCATCTGACCATATTGTCGTAACACGGCCAAACTGACGCCAGCAATCACATCCGCCGCAGTTGGTGCGCCCTGTTGATCGGCGACAATCGACAATTGATCGCGTTCAGCAGCGAGTCGCAAGATGGTTTTAACGAAGTTTTTACCGTGTGCGCTATACACCCAACTGGTTCGAAAAATCAAATGCCGACAACCCGATGAGACAATCGCCCGTTCGCCGTCCAGCTTGCTTTGGCCGTAGACGTTCTGTGGATCCGTCAGATCATCTTCTTGGTAGGCAGCGGTTTTTTGGCCGTTAAATACATAGTCGGTCGAGTAGTGCAGCAGTAGCGCGTCGTGCTGTTTTGCCCAATCTGCCAACACCGCGGGCGCGTGTGCATTGATCGTTGTGGCGAGGTCTTGCTCAGATTCGGCCAAATCAACAGCGGTATACGCGGCTGGATTAATGATGATTGTGGGTAAAAAATCATCCAATAGCGCTAGCATGCCGTCTGCATCTGTCAGATCAAAGCTGCTGCGATCCACGACTTTGACCAGATCATCCACACCATAAAATGCCTGAACCTGCTGGATCAATGCCGCACCGACTTGACCGCCAATCCCTGTAATCAGAATGCGCTGCATGTTATGGCGACTCTGACTTTGGTGCAGAAGGTGCAGGCGTCTGGTCGCCATATTGCTGATCGATCCAGTGCCGGTAGTCACCACTCAGCACATTGTTGACCCATTCGGGATGGGTCAGATACCACTCGACCGTTTTGAGAATGCCGCTGTCAAAGCTTTCTTGTGGCCGCCAACCCAGTTGTTGCTCGATTTTGCTGGCGTCAATCGCATAGCGCTGATCATGGCCGGGGCGGTCGGTGACAAATTGAATCTGAGTTTGATAGCTGGAGCCGTCTGCCTTTGGCCGTTGTTGATCCAAGATCGTACAAATGGTTTTGACCACATCGAGATTGGCTTTTTCGTTCCAACCGCCGATGTTATAAATTTCACCGACCTGTCCGGCTTCTAGCACTCGGCGGATTGCTGAGCAGTGATCTTTGACATATAGCCAGTCACGGATCTGCTGGCCGTTGCCATAGATCGGCAGTGGCTTGCCGTTGATAGCATTTAAAATCACCAGCGGAATCAGTTTTTCTGGAAAGTGATACGGCCCGTAGTTGTTGCTACAGTTGGTGGTCAGTACCGGCAAGCCGTAGGTGTGATGCCATGCGCGTACCAGATGGTCGCTGGCGGCTTTGCTGGCCGAATAAGGGCTGTTCGGCTGGTAGCGATGCTGTTCAGTAAATGCAGGCTCGACTGCATCCAGTGAACCGTACACCTCATCGGTCGAGACATGCAGGAAACGAAATTGATTTTTTTCGGATTCAGGCAGTGCTGACCAATACTGGCGCACGCTCTCCAATAGGTTAAATGTGCCAACGATATTGGTTTGGATAAAATCCATTGGGCCATGAATCGAGCGATCGACGTGTGATTCGGCTGCAAAATTAATCACTGCTCTTGGACGATGCTCACGCAGCAGTTGATCAATTAATTGGCGGTCGCCAATATCGCCTTGTATAAATTGATGGTGTGGATGATTGGCAATCGTACTGAGCGTGTCGAGATTGCCAGCGTAGGTGAGTTTGTCTAGATTAATGACGGGTTCATGCTGCCCGTTGACCCAATCCAATACGAAATTGCCGCCAATAAACCCTGCACCGCCAGTCACTAAAATCATGCGTTACCATCCGTCATTACAGATAAAAAATCAAAAAATAAGTTACCCATTTGGTAGCTCGACCTGATGTCATGTGGGTGCGCTATTGTAATCTGAGTGTTGCTAGTCTTGATAGGGCAATAGCCAGAAAGTCATCAAGTATTGCAATCATCAGCTATAATCGTACCCAATTGCCCTGATGGACGGATACCATGCAACTGACTTGCTTTAAAGCCTACGACATTCGCGGCCGCCTTGGCGACCAACTCAACGACGACATCGCCTACCGGATTGGCCGTGCTTACGGTCAGTTGCTCAAACCGCGCCGCGTTGCGATTGGTGCAGACATTCGCTTGACCAGTGAATCCTTGAAGCAGGCCACAGCGCAGGGCTTGCTGGATGCTGGGGTCGACGTGATTGATCTGGGCATGACCGGCACAGAAGAAGTGTATTTTGCGGCATTCCATCTCGATGTGGACGGTGGCATCGAAGTCACCGCCAGTCATAATCCGATTGATTATAACGGCATGAAGCTGGTCGGTAAAAACGCACTACCGATCAGCAGTGATAGCGGCCTAAACGAGATTCAAGCCTTGGCAGAGTCAGGTGCATTTGTGGATGTGGCACAAAAAGGCCAAATGAGCAGCCACGACATCGTGCCGGAGTATGTCGAGCATTTATTGGGTTATCTGGATCTAAGCAGCGTTCGTCCGCTGAAACTGGTGGTCAACGCTGGTAACGGTGCGGCCGGTCATGTGATCGATGCACTCGAAGCCCGTTTTGCGGCGCTATCTGTGCCGATTGAATTTATTAAAGTCCATCATCAGCCAGATGGCACATTTCCAAATGGTATCCCCAATCCGCTTCTGACTGAGAACCGTGCTGCGACTCGTGATGCCGTACTTGCACATGGCGCGGATATGGGCATTGCGTGGGATGGCGATTTTGACCGCTGTTTCTTGTTTGATGCGCGTGGCGAGTTTATCGAAGGTTATTATATCGTCGGCTTGTTGGCACAAGCGTTTTTGGTAAAGGCTGCTGCAAACCAATCTCGTGGCGAAAAAATCATCCATGACCCGCGTCTAGTCTGGAATACCATTGATATTGTTGAACAAGCTGGTGGACAGGCGATTCAATGCAAAACTGGCCATGCCTTTATTAAAGAGCGCATGCGGCTCGAAAATGCGGTGTATGGCGGCGAGATGAGCGCACACCATTATTTCCGTGATTTCGCCTATTGTGATAGCGGCATGATTCCGTGGCTATTGGTGGTCGATCTGTTGTCCAAAACCGGCAAGCCATTGGCCGCCTTGGTCGATGAGCGGATTGCGCTGTATCCATGTAGTGGCGAGATTAATTTTAAAGTGGCGGATAGTCAGACGGCGATTGCGGCGGTGGTTGCGCATTTTGCCGAGCTTAATCCTGCGGTGGATCAGACCGATGGGATTGCGCTGGACTTTGGCGATTGGCGTTTAAGTATTCGTGCCTCGAACACCGAGCCATTGCTGCGCTTGAACGTCGAAGCACGCGGCGATGGCTCATTGCAACGGATGCAGCAGCGTACGGCTGAGATTCGAGCACTGATCCAACGTTAAATTTATCGGTCAAACCCATGCAGCATGACGTGACAGTCGACATGCTGCCGGTTAAGCTAGTTATCTTGCCTAAATATCTGACCCCACGCTGAGGAGTGATTGATTTGAAGCCGCTAAAAAAAGCTATTTTCCCCGTGGCAGGTTTAGGCACGCGTTTTTTGCCCGCGACCAAATCTATTCCCAAAGAAATGTTGACCATTGTCGACCGTCCGATCATTCACTACGCAGTACAAGAAGCGATTGAAGCCGGTTGTGAGGTGTTGATTTTTGTGGTGGGGCGCAGTAAGCAAGCCATCGTAGATTATTTTGACGCCAATCCAGAGCTAGAAGCCGAGCTAGAGGCGAAAAACAAACTAGAAGCGTTAGAGGTGGTGCGCAATATCATTCCACCGCATGTGAAATGCTTTTTTGTGCGGCAGGCCAAGCCACTCGGCCTAGGGCATGCGGTGTTGTGTGCGGCGGATCTGATTGGTGAGGATGAACCATTTGCGGTGGTGTTGCCGGATGATTTGATCGATGGTTATAACGTCGGCGGCGCGTTGTCACAGATGCTGGAAGTGCATCAAGATACCGGCAAGGCAGTGCTTGCAATTGAAAAAGTGCCGATGTCACAGGTACATCAGTATGGCGTGATTCGGCCACTCGATGCCAGACAGTTCCCGATGCAGATTACTGAGATCGTCGAAAAGCCCAAAGCCGAAAACGCCCCATCCAACTGGAGTGTGGTCGGACGATATATCTTGACGCCCGATGTCTTAGAGGCACTAAAAACCCAAGAAGCGGGTGCAGGTGGTGAAATTCAACTCACCGATGCGATTGCCAAGTGCTTGCCGAGCGAAGGTTTTGTCGGTCATCCGTTTCAGGGTAAACGCTTCGACTGTGGCAACAAAAAAGGTTTTTTAGAGGCGAATATTCATTTTGGTCTCAAGCAAGGCTTAACTGAGCACCACGATTAAGCTTTAGGATCGATATATAAAAGCCCAAAGGATTTGGGC
>Ga0209599_10001312_pt1 | contig 12158 bp, 6 predicted proteins | sample Shrwel_input2_FT_FD_187534 | JGI IMG/M metagenome (GOLD analysis project Ga0209599, IMG submission 187534) | Subsurface microbial communities from deep shales in Ohio, USA - Utica-3 well 1 S input2 FT (SPAdes) (version 2) ... | reverse complement strand
CCCCACTGACAAAGCCTTCACCGTTCAATGCCATCCCAAAACGCCCGCGTAAATCTCCCGTTTGACTATACGCTTGCGCCACATAAAACCCCGGTTGCAACACGGAAGTGCTGGCAGAAACCCCAAGCTTGGTTTTCACAGGGCCGTAAACTGTACTGCGCTTGCCAGAGCTGTCCACGCTATCGATAGACACGGTAAACTGATTGACTTTATTCGTATATTCTTGCACCAACACATTCACCGCCACAGGCTGCGACAGGAAAAATGCAACAAAACCGGGAGCTGCGCCATTTTCCTTCAGCACCGCGCCTGCGGTAAAGCCACCCACATTCACTCCGCTTGAAGTGTTTACCGCCAAGCCCCAAAAACCTTCCTGACTGTTTGCCGCCAATTTAACCACTGCCACATAATAACCGCTTTGGGCAAGATTCAACTGATAACTACAGGTATTGGTGTTGCAACTTCCACTACCGATATTTGTTGTGTTGGTCGTAGTCGTGTTTGTAGAAGTTGTTGTATTAGTTGTGGTATTTGGCGTTGTTGTGGTGGAGTTATTGCTGGTGCTGCTGTTAGAAAACTCGCTTAATTTCGCATCGATTTTGACATTCTTGCTGGATAATTGCAGGGTTTTGGTGACTGTTCCATAAGTTGGGTGAGAAAATGTTAATTGATAACTGCCATTATTCAGTGGTAAGCCATAGCCGCCCGCCGTTGCCGTGGTGGTTTTCTCGCCTGTGGACAGCGTGATTGTGACTCCGCTTAAACCCTCGCCCGCACTGTAAGCCCCATCTTTATTTTTATCGTCATAGACCACGCCCAACACAATGGCACGGGAATCATCCAAATTGCTGGCTAAATCCTGCGTCACATAAAACACATTAGAACTGTCTGCCACGACACCAATGCCAATCTCTTTAAAATTTGCACTGAGTAAATTGATGCGGTGTCCGCGCCCTGACACACCATCATCCACAAACAGCATTTTATAAAGCTGCAAACTGTTGGCAACCGCATCGCTACCCAATCCGCCAAACAGGGCGATATTTTCCCCAGCAAACGAATAGTTATAGCCCGCGCCCGTCATGCGAGTAAAGGGTGTAGTCCCTTCGGGAGAGGTATGTTCAAAATAGCCGCGTGTTGCCATATCCGTGCTATGTCCACGGGAAGACTGCAATAATTTAGCATTGAACGCTAAAGGAGCTTGGGGGCTGTTGGTGAGTTTTCCATTCGTGCCTTCAGTGACATCACTCATTCCAAATAAAGCGGCTTCTGCGGTGGGATTTGCCCGCGCCCGATTAATCGCTTCTAAGTGAACTTGTTCGGCAATACTGGGATCGCCATAGTCTGCAATAGCTGAATACGGCAAGGCAAATACTGCCAAAATGGCAGCTTGAAGTTTTAAAGATGACATGATGCAAGCTCCTTTGATCGATGAAATTTATAGCATAGGTAGAAAAACATTTACCTGCCACGCAAATGTCCAACTGCCACCCAATGGCGATCGCTGACTTCGTGCAGATGTAAACGAATCAAACCTGCTACTTGCAATTGTGTTTCCACTTCTTCGATGTTGTAGGCGGCGAGCAAAGAATGATAAAAATCATGTCGTAAAATCTCAGGCTCGTTGGCTGAATATTGCTGAACCATGATTTCTGCTTGACGGGCACTTTCGGGACGCAATAAATCCATAACGAAAATTGGGGCGCGGGATTTGGCAACGTGTTTGATGGTTTGCCACAGTGTTTGCGGGTCATGTAAATGATGTAGCAGTGAATTACAAATCACTGCATCATAATGTGCTGCGGGTAGTTGTGAACTGGGTAAATAACGTTGGGATAATTTAATGCGGGTTTGTAGCTGGCATTCTTCGACCGTGGTAGCGGCATATTTCAGCATGGCGGCAGAGCCATCGATAGCTTCGATTTGACATTCAGGATAGCTTTGTGCGAAACGGCGGCTAATATCCGCTGCACCACAGCCCAAATCTAACACTAAACCTGTCACAGGTTCATTGGCAAAATACTGGTGAAATAAATCGATGAATAAACTGTGTGGCGCGTCAAAATCAGCTTGTGCATAAGCACGGGCTTGTTCGTCATCGTCCATTAAATCGGGTTCTGGGATGCGGCGCATAATTATTTTAACTCCATGTTTATATTAGATATAAATTCTAACTGCGCCCCCAACCCCCTAAAGGGGGCTAAACATAAAAGTTTTTGTTTTTGAAGTCTCCTTTAGGGGATTTAGGGGCTTGTTTTAAGTTTTTTAACTGTGCCCCCACTCCCTAAAAGGGGCTAAACATTAAAGATTTTGTCTCTAAAGTCCCCTTTAGGGGATTTAGGGGCGCAGTTAAAAAAATAGGCTTCAAATGCTAACAAGGAGAATCGCTAAATTTTACCTTGAAAACACACGGCACGATTGAATTTTTTTAGTACAATGGGCTAAATATGAGTAACCATGCGATTGCTTTCCCAATTGCAGCAAAGTGGTAATGGCGATGAAGTATAAAATCACACATAAGACTGTCTATAGCTATAATGAAGCCGTTTCACTGTGCCATAATGAAGCACATTTGATGCCGCGTAACAGTGCCTACCAAACTTGTTTAGCCAGTGAACTGATGGTTGAACCCCTGCCCATTGTTCAACAGGAACGTATTGATTATTTTGGTAATCATGTCAATTATTTTGCGATTCAATCCCCGCATTTGATTTTGACTATCACCGCAAATAGCCTAGTTGAAGTGATAGACCCAGGCGCGGTCGCACTTTCCTTAGATTCTCCCCCTTGGGAATATGTGCGTGATGTCCTCACCCAAGACACCAGTATTGATACCCTGAATGCGCGCGAGTTCGTACTCGACTCTCATTTTGCCAGCACCGATAACAGTTTGATGGCGTTTGCGATGCCTTCATTTTCCCGAAATCGCCCGATTTTGGAAGCGACCAGCGATTTAATGCGGCGCATTTTCACTGAATTTACTTATGACCCCCATTTTACCACCATCATCACGCCGCTTTCGGACGTGCTCTTGCATCGGCGGGGCGTGTGTCAAGACTTTGCCCATTTAATGATTGCTTGTTTACGTTCCTTAGGCTTGGCGGCGCGTTATGTCAGCGGGTATTTGGAAACTTTACCGCCCCCAGGGCAAGTCAAATTACAAGGCAGTGACGCATCTCACGCATGGCTTGCGGTGTATGTGCCAGGACGTGGCTGGATTGATTTTGACCCGACTAACAATCAAATTCCAACAAATCAACATATTACAACGGCATGGGGACGAGATTATAGCGATGTCACGCCACTGAAAGGCATTATTTTTGGCGGCGGAGAACATTTACTGTCAGTGTCTGTGGATGTCAACCGTGCCACCGATGAGGTAGTTTTCTAAAGTATGCCGTGCGGTCAACGGACATGCGGTTAAACGAGATTCGATCCCGCCTCGGTCAAGTTTAAAAAACTGTGGGCGATTTCAGATAGTTGAGAAAGGGTCAGTTCATTTATTTCAAGGAGTAGTTAATGGCAATTGATTGGAAAAACTACGCAGTAAATGGCTTTTACGATGAGCTTATTAATTCCGAAAATAAGCCTCGTCCAGCTGCACTTGAATTGTGTCAGTATTTAGATTCGTTGAAAGACGTTGAACTGCAAGAGTCCAAAAATGCAGCAGAGCTGACGATTTTGGTGATGGGGATTACCTTCACGGTCTATGGCGAAGGTTCAACGATTGATCGGGCTTGGCCATTCGACATTATTCCCCGCGTCATTCCTAAGAAAGAATGGGATCGTACTGACGCAGGTTTAAAACAACGGGTTAGAGCCTTAAACATGTTCATTGATGATTTATACAGTGAGCAGCGCATCGTCAAAGATAAAAGATTCCCAGCCGACTTATTGGAAAACTCTAAAAACTTTCGTAAACAATGTATTGGGATTAAGCCCCCATTGAACGTATGGGCGCATATTTGCGGTAGCGATTTGGTACGTGACAAAGACGGCACTTTATACGTGTTGGAAGACAATTTGCGCGTGCCCTCAGGCGTGTCTTACATGTTAGAAAATCGTTCAGTGATGAAACGTATTGTCCCAGAACTGTTTGAAAATCAACGAATTCAACCTGTTGATGATTATGCCTCTAAACTATTCGACATGTTAGCTTCACTTTCACCGCGTCCGATGGATTATCCTCAGGTCGTGGTGCTCACCCCAGGGATTTACAATTCTGCGTATTTCGAGCATTCCTATTTAGCGCAAAACATGGGCGCGGAATTGGTCGAAGGGCCTGATTTGGTGGTGGGCGACGATGACTGTGTCTACATGCGCAATATTGAAGGCTTAAAGCGCGTTGATGTGATTTATCGCCGTATTGACGACTGGTTTTTAGACCCTGAAGAATTTAATCCCGACTCCATGCTCGGGGTGAAAGGTTTAATGCGGGCATGGCGAAAAGGCAATGTCGCGCTTGCCAATGCACCCGGTGCGGGGGTGGCAGATGACAAGGTGGTGTATTCTTACGTCCCTGATATTATTAAATATTACCTAGACGAAGACCCAATTATCCCCAATGTCGAAACCTACCGCTGTTTGGAAGACAAAACCCGTGATTATGTGTTAGCCAATTTGGATAAATTGGTGGTGAAACCTGCCAATGAATCAGGTGGTTATGGAATGTTGGTGGGCCCTCATTCGACGGCAAAAGAACGCAAGCAATTTGCAGAATTGATTAAGAAAGACCCGCGTAATTACATCGCACAACCCACTTTAACCTTGTCAACCACGCCAACCTTGTGTGATGGCAAAGTTGAACCGCGTCATGTCGATTTGCGTCCCTTTATTTTACAAGGGGATACGTCTTATGTGACCACGGGCGGCTTAACACGGGTTGCCTTACGTAAAGGCTCGCTGGTGGTGAACTCCTCGCAAGGCGGGGGCAGTAAGGACACTTGGGTTATCGACACGGAGTAATTCAACATGTTATCAAGAGTCGCACGGAATGTTTATTGGTTAGGGCGTTATGTTGAACGTGCCGAAAACACGGGGCGTTTAATCAACGTCAACAGCAATTTATTACTCGATTTGCCCACCAGTTTAACCTTGGGTTGGCAGCCTTTGATTGCGATTATGGGGAGTGAAGAATTATTCAAAACCTATAATGTCGAAGCGAACGAGCGCAATATCACCAAGTTTTTAATGCTTGACCCCAACAATGCCAGCTCGATTCTTTCAGCAGTGGCACAGGCACGGGAAAATCTGCGTACCACTCGCGACATCGTGCCTTCGGATGTGTGGGAACAGCTCAATGATTTGTATTTATACGTCAACGAGCAAGCCGAAAAAGGCGTGAATAAACGCGCCCGTTACGAATTCCTGAAGAAAGTGATTTTGGGTTGCCAAATGGTGACAGGGGTGACTTCAGGCACAATGAGTCGTGATGCGGCGTATAACTTTTTACGCATGGGCAGTTTCTTGGAACGTGCGGACATGACCAGCCGTATTTTAGACGTGCGCACCGCCAACTTGTGGCAGAAGCAAGGGCAGAGCAATGTCAATTTTACCCCGTTTGAAAATATTCAATGGATGAGTGTGTTGAAATCTTTAACCGCTTATCAAATGTATCGCCAACACATGCGCCTGCGGGTGCGAGGTGAAGATGTGGTGAAATTCTTGTTGCAGAATAAGGAGTTTCCGCGTTCTTTATATTATAGCTTGGGTGTGGTGGAACGTTGTTTATTTAACTTACCTAAGAATGATGCGGCATTGCGTAATTTGGCGCGTTTACAGCGTAAAGTGCAATCTGCCAACGTGCAGCAAATTCTCAGTGATGGGAAATTGCATGAGTTTGTAGATGAATTACAAATTGCTTTACAAACTGTGCACAATTGTATTGCCACTGCTTACTTCGGTAATGATGACGTGGCGACTAACGCCGCTTAAGCTTTTGAATTTCTGTGTTATTTCTAGATCAAACCTGCTAGGTTTTTAAAACCTAGCAGGTCTTGAGTCTGATGCGATGTGTAAAACAATGCAGTATCAACAAATTACCCAGTGTGAAACTCGAAAACTTTAACATTCAGGGAAGAGAAGGCTTCTTTCATGCGCAGCGCGGCGGTTCTCTTTTTCCTAGGCATTTTAACCGTCCAGCAGTTGCCGCAACTTCCCAGTTTATCTTATTTATTTGCCCTGCCTGCACTTGCATTATTGGCGTGGCGTTTCCCAAAAATTCGATTTTTATTTTGGTTTGCCTGCGGATTTTGCTATCTGCTGTGGCGTGCTGATTTAATTCTGGCGCACAGTCTGCCTACAAATTTAGAAAATATCTCTCTCCAAGTCACAGGGAAAATTAACAATGTTCCCGTGCGTGAAGCCCATGCGTGGCGTTTTCTGTTTGATATTGAAAGCGTTAGCAGTGCAGGAAAAATCACCCCCTTTGAATTAAAAACCAAACTTTCGTGGACAACTGCCCCCGATTTAATTTTGCACGCGGGGCAACGTTGGGAATTTTACGTGAAATTAAAACCGCCACGCAGTGAACTAAATTTTGGCGTATTCGACTATTCTGCACTGCTGTTTCAACAGGGAATTCGTGCCACGGGGCGGGTGCAAGACAAATTTACCAGTACCTTAATTGCAGAACCCAGCGACTGGGAATTGCATTTTCAACGCGAACGTTTGGCGCAACAAATTATCCAAGCTCTGCCCCAACATCCTGAAGCCAGTAGTATTCTGGTCGCGCTGGTGCTGGGTGTGCAGCAATTCATCAAACCGCCGCAGTGGGACACGATTCGCAACACAGGCATCAATCACTTAATTGCGATTTCAGGCACGCATATTACTGCGATTACGGTGTTGATGTTTTTCGTAAGCCGTTACGTTTGGGCAATTTTAGGCTTATCCTTTTTAGTTCCGTCGCAATATATCGCCAGCATTTGCAGCGTATTGGCAACATGGACGTATGTGATTCTCGCAGGTTCAGCCGTACCTTCATTGCGCACGGCATTAATGATTAGCGCGGTGATGTTGGCACTCTTTTCAAAACGCGGCATACGCAGTACCAATATCATGGCAATTGCCTTGTGGGCGGTGTTGCTATTTGACCCCTTGGCAGTAATGGCGGTTGGATTTTGGCTGTCATTTTTAGCCGTTGGTTTGTTGATGTACAGCGCACAAGCCCAATTTTTTCACGCCGCCAAAAATCCACATTATCAAAAACTTGCTGTATTTTTATTGCCGCAAATTGCCATTAGCGTCGGCTTATTTCCGCTGTTGTGGATGTGGTTCGGCACAATTTCACTCGCCAGTTTTCCCGCCAATTTACTTGCCATTCCTGTGGTCAGTTTATTCATCACCCCGCTGAGTTTAATCGGCACTTTTCTCATGCAACTCTCGCCCAGTTTAGGCTCGGGTTTATTAACGCTTGCCGCGTATTTGTGGGAAATGTTGTGGGCGGTGCTGCAATTTCTCGCACAACAGCCGTACAGTTTGCTGCAATTATCCCCACCGCCCTTATGGGCGGCCGTTGCCAGCATTGTCGGATTGAGTTTGTGGCTATCGCCTTTGTTACGCCTGCCTTTTATTGGTTTTCTGGGCGGAATTTGGTTATTGCCCTTATTTTTAATCACGCCCGCACGTCCCGCCCACGGTGAAGCGTGGTTTACGCTGCTTGATGTGGGACAAGGTTTGTCGTTGGTGGTGCAAACCGCGCGACATAATTTAGTGTATGACACGGGCATGAATTTATTTGGCGTAGACATGGGAAAACGGGTGGTGTTGCCGTTTTTGAAAGCGCAGGGCATTCGTGCGCTGGATAGTTTAATCATCAGTCATGGCGACAATGACCACAGCGGCGGCGCGGCGAGTATTTTGGCGGCAATGCCCGTGCGCCAAGTGCTCAGCGGGCAACCTGAACGTTTTTTAAGTCCTGTGACCGATTGGTGTGCGGCGGGGCAAATTTGGCGATGGGACGGGGTGGAGTTTCAAATTTTGCATCCTGCGCCAACGGATCGCTATCAAAAAACCAATAATTACAGTTGTGTCTTGAAAATCAGCACAGCGGGCGGTGAAGTCTTATTCACGGGCGATATTGAAAAATTAACCGAGCAAGCCTTAATCAGTCAGGCGCGAGATTTGGCGGCAACAGTGCTGATTGTGCCGCATCATGGCAGTCGTACTTCGTCTTCACCCGAATTCATTGCCGCCGTGCATCCGCAATGGGCTTTGTTGGCGACGGGCTATTTAAACCGTTTTGGCTTGCCAAAAGCTGATGTTGTGGCGCGTTATCATCGTCAGCAAATTACGACTTTGGACACGGCACACGTTGGGGCAATACGCTGGCGATTGACGGCACAAGGAGTTAAAGAAATCATCAGTGCACGGCAAAAATTGAAACGTTATTGGCATTAAGATGCGTTATAAATATGAATAATTACAGTGCATTATCGGGTTATTTTCTCAAGTTTCCCAAGCACAGCCATTCAGTTAAACGTAGATGCGGGTTTAGCCTCCCCCTTTGAAAAAGGGAAAATGAGGGAGATTTTAGAGCGTTGATGATTTGAAATTGTCGCCTCGGTGGAGATTTTTAAATCCCCCCGGCTTGAAGAGAGTATCAAAGTCGGTTTAAAGGAAGCCCCCAACCCCCTGAAGGGGGCTAAACCTAAAAATTTTTGTCTTTAAAGTCTCCTTTAGGGGATTTAGGGGCTTCTTTAAGGGAATATTCTGCTAAAATCACAGGTCTTTCCCCATCAGCAGGTTTTCCCATGTCTCTTTCTCTCAAAGCTAATCATAAAGTTGTCACGGAATATTATCGTGAAATGCAAAAGGCTAGGGAAACTAAGCAGTTGCATGAAGGTGCGGTCGCGCCACATTTTGCGACTTTGCTGCGTTATTGTTTGGGACAGTCGCCACAATTAACTTTAGTTGAACAATATTCGATTAAGCGCGATGGGCGTAAACCTTTGCGAGCGGATGGGGCTTTAGTTGATAAGCAAACCAATGTGTTGCTTTATGGCATTTGGGAAGCGAAGGATTCTAAAGACAAGCTTGAAAAAGAAGTTAAAAGTAAATTTAAGGATGGCTATCCCACTGATAATATTCTGTTTCAAAGCCCTGACCAAGTGATTTTATATCAGCATGGTAACTTGACTTTTGATGCTCCTATTACAAACAATCCTGAAAACTTAATTACGGCATTAGAGCTGTTTTTGAGTTATAAACCACCCGTTTATGAACAATGGGAAGAAGCTGTTGGAGCATTTAAAGAAAAAGTTGGAGAATTGGGTCAGTCCTTGGTACAGATTATTCTGGGTGAGCTAAAAACCAATAAAACTTTTAAATCAGCCTTTCAAAACTTCAGTATTTTGTGTCAGGCGGCGATTAATCCGAATTTGGCGCAGTCTGCGGTGATTGAAATGTTGGTGCAGCATTTATTAACTGAACGGCTGTTTCGCACGATTTTCAATAATGCCGACTTTATTAGTAAAAATGTGATTGCGAAAGAAATTGAAAAGGTGATTCAAGCCCTGACTTCAGAGTCTTTTAGTCGTTATGAGTTTCTGAAAAGCTTAGATAGATTTTATGTAGCGATTGAAGAAACTGCGAGCACAATTCACGCTTACAGCCGTAAGCAGGATTTTCTCAATGCGGTGTATGAGAACTTTTTCCAAGGTTTTGCGGTAAAAGTGGCAGATACGCATGGGATTGTGTACACGCCGCAGCCCATTGTTGATTTTATGGTGACTTCGGTGCAAGAAATCCTGAAGCGGGAGTTTAATCAGGATTTATCGAATGAGAATGTGCATGTGCTCGACCCGTTCACGGGAACGGGAAATTTCATTTTACGGGTGATGCAGGAAATTGGGGCGAATACCCATGATTTAGATGTGAAAGCGAAGTTTAAGCATAAGTATGAACATGAGTTACATTGCAATGAAATCATGTTATTACCGTACTATATTGCGAGCATGAATATTGAACATGCTTATTATGAATACATGAAGAAATACAAAGCATTCAAAGGAATTTGTTTGGTTGATACTTTTGAATTAGCTGAGCCAAAACAAGGTAGATTTAGTTTTGTGCCTGAAAATACGGAGCGCGTAAATGCGCAAAAAGCTGCGCCAATTTTTGTGATTATTGGCAATCCGCCGTATAACGTGGGGCAACAGAACGAAAATGATAATAATAAGAATCGGAAATATCCGCATCTCGATGGCGTGATTGAACAGAATTATGCGAAAACTTCTAAAGCGACTAATAAAAATTCTTTGTCAGATGCGTATGTTAAGGCGTTTGCGTGGGCGACGGAGCGTTTACAAGAGCAGGATAATGGAATTATTGCTTTTGTAACTAACAATGGTTTTTTAGATGGGATTGCAACCGATGGAATGCGTAAACATTTATCTGAAAATTTCTCCAAGATTTTTATTTTGGATTTAAAAGGAAATGTCAGAAAAGATTCAATGCGTGAAGGTTTTCCAATTGGTGAAAAACACACGGTATTTGGCTTGTCTGCTATGGTGGGGATTTCAATCACATTTTTGGTGAAACAAAAAAATACTGCTAAAAAAACCGCAGAAATTCATTATGCGGAAGTAGATTGGCGTGCTACGCGCTTAGAAAAATTTGCGAACTTAAAAACGGCAACCCACTGGTATAAAAATAAATCTCGCATATTACAGCCTGATTTTAAGCAAAATTGGCTTACAGATGGTTTAAATAGTGATTTTGAACTGTTTACTCTCATGGGGTCAAAAGAAGGCAAGAGCACTGAGAGCCAAGCGCAAGGCGTGATTTTTAAAATGTATGGGCGTGGTATTGGTACGAGTAGGGATGCTTGGGCTTATAATTTTAATGTTGAAGAGCTGGTTCAGAATATGCGATTAACAATTGATAGCTATAATGAACATGTTTCTAAACATGCTCGTCTAAATCCAAAATTAGATATTGATCTCTTTGTTAATTATGATGACACTAAACTTAGTTGGAGTAATAGTTTAAAAGTTGCTTTAAAGAGAGGATTGTTTTCTGAGTTTACACAAGAAAAAGTTAGATATTCCTTATATCGACCTTTCAGTAAACAATATCTATTTTTTGATGATGTTATGAATAATGAGGGTGCATTATTTAGAATATTCTTTCCAATACCTGAACTTGAACAAGATAATAAAGTTATTTGCCTCAGTGATAAAGGTTCAGAAAAACCTTTTTTAGTGTTAATGGGTAATCAATTGATTGATTTGCATTTAGTTGGGGCAGGTTCTTCTTCTCAATGTTTCCCCTTCTACATTTACAACGAAGACGGCAGCCATCGCCAAGAAAATCTGACTGATTGGGCATTAAAAGACTATCAAGCCCACTATGCTGATGAAAAGATTAGCAAATGGGATATTTTCTACTATGTTTACGGCTTGCTACATCATCAAGGCTATCGCGACAAATACGCCGCCAACTTAAAACGCGAACTCCCCAGAGTTCCCAAACTCAAAGAATTCTGGAAACTCAGCCACGCAGGCAAAAAACTCGCAGAATTGCACCTAAATTACGAAACCCAAAAAGAATATCCACTGCAAATTCAAAGCGATGGACAAATCGACTGGCGTGTCGAAAAAATGCGTTTTAACAAAGAAAAGACCGCAATTAAATACAACGACAGCCTGACCTTAAACGGCATTCCCCCCGAAGCATTGGAATATAAATTGGGCAATCGCTCGGCACTGGACTGGATAATTGACCAATACCAAATCAGCACCGACAAACGCAGCGGCATCACCAACGACCCGAATAATCTCGAAGATGAGAGCTATATTGTGAAATTAATCATGAGAATAGTGACGGTGAGCGTGGAAACGGTGGGGCTGGTGAAAGAGATTAGTGGGTGTGAATTGTAAGGAAAGTTTTTTCACCCCCTTTGAAAAAGGGGGCTGGGGGGATTTAAAAATCTCCAAAATTTTGACGATCTTAAATCCCCCTCAATCCCCCTTTTTCAAAGGGGGAAGCTAAAACAAGTAAACGTAGGGTGTATAAGGCGTAGCCGCCATACACCTGTGACTAACGATACAACACTTCAAATCGCTAAGGTGTATGGCGCGATGCTTATACACCCTACAATTACTTTAGGGGGTTGGGGGCTTTTTTAAACTAGCGATACAAACACAAATAAGCAG
>Ga0209599_10001310_pt1 | contig 12167 bp, 7 predicted proteins | sample Shrwel_input2_FT_FD_187534 | JGI IMG/M metagenome (GOLD analysis project Ga0209599, IMG submission 187534) | Subsurface microbial communities from deep shales in Ohio, USA - Utica-3 well 1 S input2 FT (SPAdes) (version 2) ... | reverse complement strand
TCAGTCTGGCAGGTCACGTTAGAGGCTGGGTCAAGCCGCAAAGTACTAATACGACCTCGACCCGCCAACTTCCACCCGATAGTCTCTTTCATCTTCTGGGGTGGCGCTACTCTCCATGATCGTTAGATTGAGAGTCGCTAGCAAAACTCAGCGAAGTGCTCCTGGCTAGGCGCGCGGCCGCAGACAGCAAGGCCGCGCAACGACGCCAGGAGGGTTTGTTGCTGCTGCATTGTACTGCTGCATATTGAAACTGCTCATGGGGTTGCTCCCTGGCGCTCTCGCGCTGTTTTGATGAAGATTCGCACCTCTATCAAAACGGGTAACCCCACCCTTTGGTAAAGCCCTACTGTCAGATCAAGTCTGAACTTCTACACGTGATTGCCCTGCTAGTAGCCAGTCACGTTGAAACACGATGGCTCACGTTCCACGACGAACCACTCGCCGCGCCCCACCGCGTCATTCCCGCGCAGGCGGGAATCCAGGCGTGTCCACAGCGTACAGCGGGGTGAGCGCTCATCAGCGCTACCTGCGCCATGCCCACCGCGCACGCTGTGGCGCGGTCTGGGTTCCCGCCTTCGCGGGAACGACACCTGAGGTGACACTCATGCCGAAAGCGCTCTAATCGCCTGTCAGTCGATTCAGATCATGGTAACTGGCTACTAGGCAAGCCGGCTTGTCTGTTTTGCGACAACGTTATGTAGTATTTTATACAGCCAGTTCAGACCAACCCCGCAAACCACAGCAAAATATCAGGCATGGCAATTGCTGGATAAACCCTGAAGCGGTGCGCCAGTCGCTATATAACACACTATATTTCGTTACGCTTTTACCGGAGAACCCGATGAAACCTATCCTTCCTCATGCCTGGTGCCTGACCTGGCTGTCGGCTGCCATGGCCGGGCCGGCGCTGGCTGCCGATGGTGCCTTCCAGCTGGGCACGGTGGACGTGGTGGGCAGCCCAATAGCCAGCCAAGCCCCCAACGACACCCGCCTGAGCCAGGCCAGCCTGCGCCAGTTCAACCGCGACACCCTGGGCGAGGCGGTGACCCTGACGCCGGGGGTCAGCCTGTCGCGCAACAGCCGTAACGAGGACATGGTGTATCTGCGGGGGTTTGACATTCGCCAGGTGCCGCTGTTCATTGATGGCATTCCGGCGTATGTGCCTTATGACGGCTATGTGGACTTTGGCCGTTTCACCACCGCCGACCTGGCCGACATCCGTGTGGCAAAAGGCGCAGCCTCCTTGCTGTACGGGCCGAACACCCTGGGGGGAGCCATCAATCTGGTGACGCGCAAACCGGAAAAACCGCTGGAGGGCGATGTGCGCATGGGCTTTGGTTCGGGCAACCGCCAGCAATACGCGGTCAACCTGGGCAGCCGTCAGGCGCTGTGGTATGTGCAGCTGGGCGCGGCGTATGCCGATAGCCACAGTTTTCCTTTGTCGAACAGTTATCAGGCGCGCGCGCTGCCCACCAGTGCCAGCAATGCCAGCCGCACCGTGCTGGAAGACGGCGGCAACCGCAACAATGCCTACCAGACCGACAGCCGGTTGTCGCTCAAGCTGGGCCTGACGCCCAACGCCAGCGATGAATACGCCATTGGCTATGTGCGCCAGGATGGACGCAAGGGTAATCCCCCCTACGCGGGCGATGCACCGGGCCAGTACCTGAGCATTGGCGGCGGGGCCAACAGCCGCTTCTGGCAATGGCCGTACTGGGATCTGGAAAGCGCCTACTTCATCAGCAACACCGCGCTGGGTGATGCCCATCAGCTGAAAACCCGCGTTTACCACGACAGCTACCGCAATAAGATCCTGGCTTACAACACCGGCAGCTACAGCACCCAGCTGAGCAACACCGCCAATTTTCCCAGCTGGTACAACGACAGCACCAGCGGCTTTTCGGTTGAGCTGAGCAGCTTTGTCTTCAACCACCACGCGCTGAGCCTGGCCTATCACCACAAGATTGACAAACACGCCGATAATGGCCTGACGCTGACCAAGCGCTACGAAGACCTTACCCGCTCGCTGGCCATCGAAGACACCTGGCAACTGGCCCCGCGCTGGCAGCTGCGTCTGGGTGCCAGCCACGACCAGCGGCGCGCCAGCGAGGTGTATTACTGGCCGACCGGCTCCACCAGCGCCAACAACTGGCTGGCCGAACTCAGCCACGCGCTGACCTCCAGCGACACCCTGTACGCCAGCGTGGCGCAAAAAACCCGCTTTCCCACCATCAAGGACCGCTATTCCGCCTCATTGGGCAGCGGCCTGCCCAATGCCGGGCTGAAGCCGGAACAGGCGCTGAATCTGGAAGCCGGGATCAAGGGCACGCCCTGGGCTGGCGCACAAGGGCAGGCGGCGGTGTTTTACAGCCGCATCGAAGACCTGATGCAGCGGGTGAACATCATCCCGGTCAGCCAGTGCAATCAGCCCGGCCTGAGTGCCGCCACCAGTTGCGCCCAGCTGCAGAACATTGCCCAGGCGCGCCACCGTGGCATCGAGCTGGGGCTGGAGCAGAAACTCGGCAGCTGGCAGCTGGGCGGCCACTACACCTGGCTGGACCGCGACAACCGCAGCGGCAGTACGCCGCTGACCGACACGCCGCGCCACAAGCTGTTTGCCTACGCGCGCTGGCAGCCCAGCGAACAATGGCAGCTGCAGCTGTCGGCGGATGCCGAGCGTGGCCGGGTGGTGGCCTACGGCAGCGGCAATCTGGCCAGCTACCAGACCCTGCCCGGCTTTGCCCTGGCGCACACCAAGCTGCGCTACCAGCCTACCCGCCAACTGACCCTGGAAGCCGGGGTAAACAATCTGTTTGACGCCAACTACCAGTTGGCTGACGGATATCCGATGCCGGGACGTACCTGGTTTGTCAATGGCAGCTATGCGTTCTGATCAAGGTCCAGCCATGCATCCAATTTCTTTTTCCCGTCGGGCGTTTGTGCAGGGGGCCGCCGCGCTGGCACTGGGCGCGCTGTCCGGCCCGCTGTGGGCTGCCCCCCGCCGTGACGTGGTGGTGCTGACCGCCTACCCGGAAACCGTGGTGGCACGGTTTGAAACCGCATTTGAACGCGCCTATCCGCACTACCGGCTGCGGGTGGTCTGGCGCATGCCGCACGATGCCCTGCCCTATCTGCGCCAGCCCGGCCAGAACGGCGTGGACGTGTACTGGAGCGCCTCGCCCAATACCTATGCCCAGCTGAAGCGCGAAGGCGGCTGGCAAAAGCTGGGCATTGCGCTGGATGGCCTGCCGGCGCAGATCGGCCAGAGCGTGATTCAGGACCCGGACGGCTACTATGTGGCCGCTGAAACCGCTGCCTATGGCTTTGCGGTCAATCCGGCGCGGCTGCAGCAGCTGGGCCTGGCCGCGCCAGCCGACTGGACCGAACTGGCCGCGCCGGCTTACGCCGGCCAGCTGCTGCTGCCCAATCCGGCGGAAGTGGGCTTTGCCCCGGTGCTGGTGGATATTCCGTTGCAGGCCTACGGTTGGGACACCGGCTGGGCGCTGTGGAGCGCGCTGGCGGCCAATGGCGAATTTATTGGGCGCGGCGGCACGTTTGTGTCGGATGAAGTGGCTAGCGGACGCAAGGCCATTGGCCTGTCGATTGATTTTTTTGTTGCCGCCGCCATCGCCAACGGCGCACCGCTACGCTGGATTTACCCGCGCCAGGGCGGGGTGAACCCGGCACATATCGCCATCACCGCCAGCAGCCCCAACCCCGCCGGAGCCCGTGCATTTGCCCGCTTTGTGCTGTCCGACGCCGGGCAAACCCTGCTCACCCACCCGGACATCCGCAAACTGCCGGTGCGCCCCAGCGTTTACGCCCGGTTGCCAGCGGGCAGCCATCATCCGTTTGCCGTGGCCGAACAGGGCGGCTACCGCTACAACAATGGCATCGGTCAGTTGCGCGCCGCCGTGGTGGCGGCGGCGTTTGTCCAGGCCTGTGTGCGCCCGCACGCCCGGCTGGTGGCGCTGTGGCAGGCGCTGCGCCAGGGCGACCCGGCGCGCTGGTCGGCGGTGTGGCCGCTGCTGACCGCGCCGCCGTTAAGCGAAGCCGACGCCAGCACCAGCGCGCTGCAGCAGGTGTTTGCCAATCGCCGTCAGGATCCGGCTGCGGAAGCGGCTGCCCAGGTACACGAGCAGCGCTGGGCCAGCCAGGTGGACGCCCGCTTGAACCAGGCCGCCAGCCTGCTGGGGGTGCGTGCATGATTCGTCCAGGGCTTTCCGTGCTGCTGGCCGTCTGGCTGAGCGCGCCGCCGTTGCTGGCGGCGGACAAAGACGACGACGCCTTGCTGACCCACCATTCGAGGCGCGATGCGCTGTCGCAGCCGATGTCCGGGCTGAGCGCCAGCGAGCGCGAGCAGTTTTTTCATGGGCGTTCGCTGTTCAACCAAAGCTGGGTGGTGGCCCCCGCAGCGGACAGCCAGGTGGATGGGCTGGGGCCGTTATACAACCGGCTGGCGTGCATGTCCTGTCACGCCCACAATGGCCGTGGCCTGCCGCTAGAACGGATGGGCGAGCGCCTGCAGTCGATGCTGGTGCGGCTGTCATTGCCCGGCGCAGGTCCGCATGGCGGCCCGCGGCCACATCCGGTGTATGGCGACCAATTCAATGAAGAAGGCATTCCTGGCGTGCCTGGCGAGGGGCGCATCCAGCTGCGCTGGCACACCGTGCAGCATCAGGCGCTGGATGGCCGCCGCTACACCCTGCGCCGGCCAAAACTGTCGTTCACCGAGCTGGCCTACGGCCCGCTGGGCACAGTGCTGACCTCGCCACGGGTGGGCCAGCCGATGATCGGCATGGGCCTGCTCGACGCCGTGCCTGCCAGCGCCCTGCAGGCCATGGCGGCAGAGGCCAAGCCGGACGGCATTCGCGGCCAGGTCAATCCGGTGTGGAACCCGCAAACCGGTCAGTCTGAAGCCGGTCGCTTTGGCCACAAGGCCAATATGCCCAGCCTGCGCAGCCAGATTGCCGGTGCGTTTCTGGGTGACCTGGGCATTACCTCGTCGCTGCATCCCAACGAAAACTGTAGCGCCAGGCAAACCGCCTGCCAGCGCGCACCGCATGGCGGCAGTCCGGAACTCAGCGACGCCCAACTGGACGCCATCACGTTTTATCTGGCCCATCTGGCCATCCCGGCCCGACGTGAGCGCGATCAGCCCGAGGTGCAGCGCGGCGAGGCATTGTTTGCCCAGTTGGGCTGTACCCATTGCCACCGTCCGCAGCTGCACACCGGCCCGTCGGCATTTCCGCGCCTGGGCGGGCGCACCCTGGCGGCGTACACCGATTTACTGCTGCACGATATGGGCCCAGGCCTGGCCGATGGCCGCCCGGACTTTGCCGCCAGCGGCCAGCACTGGCGCACTGCGCCGCTGTGGGGCATCGGCCTGACTGCCACGGTGAGCGATGCCAGCCGCTATCTGCACGATGGCCGCGCCCGCAATCTGACCGAGGCCATTTTGTGGCACGACGGCGAAGCCCGCCGCGCCCGCCAGCGCTTTGAACGCCTGCACCCCGGCGACCGGGCCGCCGTGCTGCGCTTTATTCAATCGTTGTGAGCGGGAGAGGGCCAGCCAAACTGACGGCAACAGGTTTCTGATGCACCCCTTGGCGCTTCCTGCGGGAAGCGCGTTTTTTTGCCTGAGCTTGGCGGCGCGACCCAGGGCTTATGACATATTATTTTGATTTTTAATATCCTTATGGTATAGGATGCTTAGGCTTTACCCCCCCCCCCCTGAAAAATTCAGTGGCATAAATATCGCCGCATCACACGCCAACCACACCATAATACCATGATAAATAATAGAATACTGATTACCGGTTCATCCGGTTTGATTGGGCGGGCCTTGCGTCTTGCCCTGCATGAGCAAGGCTACTGCATACGCGGTCTGGATATCCGAGCCAGCGGCACAGAAGCAGGCGATGTATGCCACCCAGACACACTGCGCCAGGCCATCCAGGGCTGCGCGGGGGTGATTCATCTTGCCGCCGTCTCCCGCGTGGTATGGGGAGAACGCGACCCGGAACACTGCGAAAAGGTGAATATTGGTGGTGTGCGCCACCTGATTGATGCGGCATTGCAGTCTGCCCATCGCCCCTGGCTGGTATTCGCCAGCAGCCGGGAAGTGTATGGTCAGGCTGAGCAGTTGCCGGTACCAGAAGAGGCTCCACTGCGTCCGGTTAATGTGTATGCCCGCACCAAGGTGGCAGGCGAACGCCTGATGACCGAAGCGCGTGAGCACGGCTTGCAAACGTCCATCGTCCGGTTTTCCAATGTCTTTGGCAGCATTCATGACCATCCAGACCGGGTAGTGCCTGCCTTTGCCCGCGCCGCCGCGCTGGGCAAGCCCTTGCGGGTGGAAGGCAGTGAGCACACCTTTGATTTTACCCACGTGCAAGATGTGGCCGATGCCGTCGTCGCGCTGGTCAGGGTGCTGCAAGCCGGGCCATCCACACTTGCCCCCATCCACTTTGTCACCGGACAACCCACGACACTGGGCCAACTGGCCAATTTGGCCATTCGCCTGGCCGGCAGTGATTCTCCCATTCTGCTTGCGCCTGAACGCAATTTTGACGTGGCCCGGTTTTACGGCTGCCCCCAGCGGGCGCAAGCGCAGTTGGGCTGGACCGCCAAGGTGTCGCTGGAACAAGGCCTGGCGGCGCTGATCCAGGCCTTTCGGGCTGACTGGGCGCGTCAGGCTGACACAGCGAGTTGTGCATGAAAATACTGAAAGTGATTCATGGCTACCCCATGCGCTACAACGCTGGATCTGAGGTATATAGCCAAACGCTTTGCCAGGGCTTGGCAGCGCGACATGAAGTGCATGTGTTTACCCGCGAAGAAGACAGTTTTGCGCCAGATTTTCGGCTGCGCACCGAACACGATACCGAAGACCCACGCATCACCCTGCATCTGGTCAATAATCCCCGCCTCAAGGACGGCTATCGCGCTCAGGGCATTGACCAGCGCTTTGCTCAGGTGCTGGATCAGGTGCAACCGGATATTGTTCACGTGGGCCACCTGAATCATCTGTCCACCTCCTTGCTGCAGGAAGCCGCCAGCCGTCATGTGCCAATCCTGTACACCTTGCACGACTACTGGGTGATGTGCCCGCGCGGCCAGTTCATGCAAACTATGCCGGCCAATCCTGACGAATTGTGGGCGGCATGCAGCGGCCAGGACAACGCCCGCTGCGCCAGACATTGTTATTCGCGCTACTTCAGTGGCGCAGCAGACGAAGCCGCCACCGACATGGCCTACTGGACTGACTGGGTGGACCGGCGCATGCAGCATCTGCGCCAGATGGCCGGGCTGGTGGATATCTTTATTGCCCCGGCCCGCTATCTGCACGACCGCTATCGTGACGATTTTGGTCTGCCAGCCCACAAACTGGTTTATCTGGATTATGGCTTTGACACCCGTCGCCTGACCGGGCGCTGCAGAACACCAGGCGAGCCATTCACCTTTGGCTATATTGGCACGCATATTCCCGCCAAAGGCATTCATGACCTGATTCATGCCTTTGGCCAGCTGACCGGCAATGTGCGCCTGCGCATCTGGGGACGTCCGCGAGGCCAGGACAGCGACGCGCTAAAGGCCATCGCCCGCAGCTTGCCGGCAGACATGGCCCAGCGAGTGGAGTGGACCCACGAATACCGTAATCAGGATATCGTTGCCCAGGTGTTCAACCATGTCGATGCGATTGTCGTGCCATCGGTATGGGTGGAAAACTCGCCATTGGTCATCCATGAAGCCCAGCAGGCGCGCGTGCCGGTCATCACCGCCAATGCAGGTGGAATGGCGGAGTATGTGCAGCATGAAGTCAATGGCCTGCTGTTTGAACACCGCTCACGCGCCGATCTGCAGATCCAGATGCAGCGGCTGGCAGACAATCCGGCACTGGCGGTTAAACTGGGCGCGCGGGGCTACTTGTTCAGTGAATCGGGCGATGTGCCCGCACTGGAAGCGCATGTGCGCGAGGTGGAAGCACTGTATCGCCGTGCGCTGGCCCACCAGGCGAACACGCGCGCCCCGCGCACCGACGGCCCCTGGCGCATCACCTTCGACACCAACCCGGATACCTGCAATCTGCACTGCATCATGTGCGAAGAACATTCGCCACACAGCCCGTTGGCGCTTGAGCGCAAAGCCACGCCGCACCGCCATCGCAGCATGCCATTCAGCCTGATTGAACGTGTGGTGGCCGAGGCCGCCAAGCATGGCCTGCGGGAAATCATCCCCTCGACCATGGGCGAGCCACTGCTGTACAAGGCATTTGACCAGATTCTGGCGCTATGTGCCCGGTATGGCGTCTTGCTCAACCTCACCACCAATGGCACGTTTCCTGTCCATGGCGGGCGTGGCTGGGCACAGCGGATTGTGCCGGTGTGCTCGGATGTGAAGATTTCCTGGAACGGAGCCTGCGCCACCACCTATGAGCAGATCATGCAGGGAGCTGACTGGGCCACATCGCTGGCCAATGTCCGCGACTTTATTGCCGAACGCGATGCACATGCCGCGACGGGAGGCCACCGCTGCCGAGTTACCTTGCAGCTGACTTTTCTGGAAAGCAATGTCGCCGAGCTGGCAGACATGGTTCGTCTGGCCATTGAACTGGGGGTAGACCGGGTCAAGGGCCATCATCTGTGGGTGCATGTCCCGGATTTGCATGCCCAGTCGATGCGCCGCGATGTCGATGCCATCCGCCGCTGGAATCTTGCCGTGCAGCAAGCCCGCCAGGCTGTCGCTGAACGGTGTTTGCCCAATGGCCAACGTCTGCTGCTGGACAATATTTTTCCGCTGGACGAAAAGCCCCTGGCTGAGCAAAGCGCTGACGGTCCTTGTCCGTTTCTGGGCCAGGAAGCCTGGGTGAGCGCACAAGGGCGCTTTAACCCCTGTTGCGCAGCCGATGCCCAGCGGCGCACGCTGGGCGAATTTGGCGACCTTACCCAGCAAAGCCTGATGGAAATCTGGCATGGCGATGCCTATCAGACGCTGTTATCCCATTACCAGCAACAGCCGTTATGCCAGAGCTGCACCCTGCGCCGGCCCAGGCAGCCCACATGAACTGGCGAACCTTGCTTCCTGCCCCTCAAGGCAGTCACCATGAGCAGGATGGTCAGCCAGCCTATACGGCGCGTTTTGACCTGGTGCTTAAATTTCATGAGCCCGGCCTGGCCCCCGTGCAACGGGCCGGTCTGGCCTGGCATATTCACCCTGATGGCCGCCCAGCCTATCCTCAGCGGTTTTTACGCACCTTTGGCTATTACCAGCAACTGGCAGCCGTGCAAGGCGAAGACGGATGGTGGCATATCCATCCGGATGGCCAGCCCGCTTATCAGTCGCGCCATGCCTGGTGTGGCAATTTTCAGGAAGGATTCTGCCCGGTCAGAAGTGCAAACGGTCGTTATTGGCACATCCTGCCAGATGGCTCGCCACTTTATGCCGCGCAATGGCGGTATGCCGGCGATTACCGGGATGGCATTTGCGTGGTTCAACACGACAATGGGTATTCCACCCATCTGGATGGTCATGGCCAGCCTGTGCACGGGCACTGGTTTATTGATCTGGATGTGTTTCACAAAGGCCTGGCACGGGCGCAAGATCAGGATGGGTGGATGCATATTTCCCGGCAGGGCCTGCCTGCCTACCCACGGCGGTTTGCCGCCGTCGAGCCGTTCTACAATGGCCAGGCGCGGGTCACACGCTGGGATGGCGGGCTGGAAATCATTGATGAACAAGGACACACCATCCTGGAACTGCGCCAGGCCCAACGCAGCGAATTTGCCTGTCTGTCTGCCGACATGGTGGGCATGTGGCGTACGCACACTCTGGCCGCTGCCGTGTCGCTGGGGGTGATCGACGCCCTGCCCGGCAGCGCGGCGCAGCTGAGCCAGCGCTGTCAGCTTGATCCGGCGCGTGCGCAACGGCTGCTGCGCGCGCTGGGTGAATTGTCGGTGGTCGAGACCCACGCCGACCTCTGGCAACTCACGTCGCGGGGGCAGTATCTGCGCAGCGACCACCCGCACACGCTGGCCGACGCCGCCCTGGAATATGCCGGCCCACTGTCCTGGTTGTGGCATACCCTGCCTGCCGCCTTGCAGGCTGACAGCCACTGGCGGCCACTTGAGATTTTCCAGCAGGTCGCCGCAGACCCAGCGCGTTGCGCCAGCCATCACCGAATGCTGGGCAGCTACGCCCGGCATGACTACCGCCCAGTGTCCGCCAACTTGCCCTTGCAGGGCGACGAACGGGTCATCGACGCTGGCGGCGGCATGGGCGTGCTCAGCCATCTATTGCTTGAACACTTCCCTGCGCTACAGCTGGTCGTGCTGGAGTTACCTGGCGTGGCCGACTGCGCCAGGCAAACCGCCCGCCAACACCCGGCCATCACCTACCGTGGCGCTGACCTGTTTGCGCCGTGGCCCGTTTGCGCCGATGCCGTGCTGTTTGCCCGCGTGCTGCATGACTGGAATGACGTACAGGCGCGGCAACTACTGAACCGCGCCCGCGAAGCACTGAGGCCAGGTGGGAAGCTGTTCATCATCGAAATGCTGCTGCCGCAAGCCGGCATGGAGGGCGGCATGTGCGACCTGCACCTGTTGATCAGCACGGGCGGTCAGGAGCGCAGCGAGGCCGACTATATCCAACTTATGGCGCAAAGCGGTTTTCAGTATCAGGAAACCCGCAGGCTAAGCACGCTGCCGGCCATTTTGGTGGGAGTGGCCCAATGAACGCCAAGGCTGATGGCCTTCCGGCCTGGCTGCTGGACACCCTGACTCAGCTGCCGCAGGATACCCCAGTCGCACTGTTGCTGCGACATGCCCAGCGTGAGGCCTTGCCAGAACATGATGCTGGGCATATGACACCTATTACGCCCACAGGCGCACGCCTTGCCCAAGCATTGGGCGCTCACCTGGGCCCGCGCCTGCAAGCCCTGCACAGCAGCCCGGTGCTGCGCTGTCGGCAAACCGCCGAGCAGATCCACTCAGGTGCCGGCCAGCCCGCCATCCCGATTAGCTGCCATCGCTTTTTGGGTGACCCCGGCATTTATGTGGAAAACCCGGAACACGCCTGGCAGCACTGGCAAACCCTGGGCAATCAAGGTGTCATGACTCATCTTGCCAACGCCTCACACGCCTTGCCGGGCATGGCGCACCCGGAAACAGCCAGCCTAGCGCTGCTTGACTACCTGCTGGCCAGCGCCAGCCACGGCCACGGCCTGCACCTCTTTATCAGCCATGACGTGCTGCTGTCCGCCTGCACGGCACGCTTACTTGGCGTGCCTTATCCGGCCAGCCCATGGCCGGATTACCTGGAAGGCATGTTTTGCTGGAGCAACACCGAAGGCCGGCAACTGCGCTATCGGCACTACCAGGCCGTCATCCCGGCAGCGTCATTTATGCCCCCGCCGGACTGTCGCTCCACCAGCTGACGCCGCCTTTCTTGTCCGGCTGCGCCTTGGCCCAGCGTTATCCCGCCCGCCGGCAGCGTTCGCTACAGTATTTCACTTGCGGCCAGTCTTTGGCCCACTTTCGCCGCCAATTAAACGGGCGCTGGCACACCGGGCAGATTTTGCTGGGCAGATTGGCCTTGGAGGTCGGGCGTATCTGGCCCTGTGGTTTCTCAGTTGGCATGAGTGGGGATTTAAAGGTTTGCACATGTATTCAATCGGCAAACTAGGCCGATCAAGTCAGCAAATGGCTGCCATTACCAGTTAGCGCGAAAAACTGTCCTGTTGACATCCTCCCCCGCCTAAAGTCGGGGGATTCCTACGGCGCTCATCCCGGCATCGAGCCGGCATAAGTCGCTTCGGCGGGTTCCTGCTGCTGGCGGCATGACTGCACCGCTCACTTCACAGGCGATCCGGGCGGCGGTTTCCCGCCCGGCGGAAGCGTCCGCCGTGTCCTGCCCTTCGTCTCGCAATAGTTGCATCCCGCGAGATGTACTGGTCAAGTTTTTTCGAACACCCCGATAGGGAGTCAGCAGCTCAAGCCTGCACAGGCGCAGGGCTGAGCTGGCATTGTCTTTCAAACTCTGTCGGGCTCATCTCACCCAGCGCCGAGTGCAAACGCTTCTGGTTGTAAAACTTCATCAGGTAATCCGCCACATCCCGGCGCGCTTCTTCATGGTTGGCGTAATCTTTACGCCATACCCGCTCCATCTTC
>Ga0209599_10001308_pt1 | contig 12182 bp, 13 predicted proteins | sample Shrwel_input2_FT_FD_187534 | JGI IMG/M metagenome (GOLD analysis project Ga0209599, IMG submission 187534) | Subsurface microbial communities from deep shales in Ohio, USA - Utica-3 well 1 S input2 FT (SPAdes) (version 2) ... | reverse complement strand
AACTCCATGAGTTCGAGTGGCTGCCGATCGGCACCCTGGTCGAATGCCACGAGAAGGACAAATTCCCGCGCTACGTCCCAGGCCACGAGTTCCGCATGGAGAGGACAGCCGATGGCTGGAAACGCCTCGATGAGTGGATCACTTAAATGCCAGCAATGGTCTAAAGATCAAACAAGCAAAATTGATGCGCATCACGCTTGGCCGGTGTCACCCGGATAACACTTTGGAGCATTTCCGCCCGCAGGTAGATCCGGCGTGGGAATTGGTCTCCATGGGGAGTTGGTCTCAGTCGCCGTGCCACGGCGGAGAGGTGACTTACTGGCTAGCGAACCCTCAGTCTGGCCTGTGGTTGCTGCAGGTGGGGGCATGGACAAAGGATGAGGATCAATACAACGAGCCGACAGATTATAATCGAATCGTGGCGGTGGGGGAGGATGCAGCCCCTGGCCTGAAGGCCAAGCAGGTGGCACGCTTGCTCTATGAGGCTTGGGTGGCGAGCAAGCAGGGGCATGCCATCGAGGAACAGCGTCATGCCGGTCTATTGGACCTGGATCGCGACCCCACTGCACCCGAGCCCGAGGATGTCTTGGCCGCCTTGTCCGATGACGCGGCTAGGCGACAAGCCGTCGCTGATGATGTGGCGAAGCGCTATAAAGAGTTCTCCGGTATCCCCGCCACCGAACTTGCTGAACTCATAGGAATCGTCCCCGGCGAATCCGCCGAACGGATTCATCTCTGCTCGATCGATGAGGACGCCACGGCCGAGTGGCTGCAGGAGGAGCTTTCGCAAGGGGAGGGTGACGGGTCGAATATGTTGGAGAAAGTCCTCTCAGCCACTCGACGCAAGGCCCTGCGTCGGTACCTGACGAAGGTCGAGGAAGGCGAGGGCGTCGATGACTTCGCCGTGACACCGCGGGAACTCAAGAAACTCGCCCCTCTACGCGCCCGCCAGCGCCTCGAAGAAGGCGAGATCGACCTTGCATGGTCTTACGACTCGGCCCTCGCCCCCGACGGCAGCAAGCTCACCTTCGTCTTCGACATAGGCGAAGACGGCGAAATCGAAGACTGCCGCTTCACTCCATACGACCGGCCCAAACTCCCATGCCCCGACGACTACGTCTGGGAGTAGCCTTCCTGGGGCACTCTCAGTCAAATGGGTCAGATCCCAATGTTGGGCAAAGGCCATTTCTTGTTGTCTCGTTTGAATGTGTGCCGGGCCTATTGCGGAAGACTCTCCCTCGGGCATATTGTCGCCAATGGCTAAACTCGACTTCCCTCTCTACCACGGAACTTGCACCCTATTCGTCGAGAGCATCGGAAGGCACGGCTTAGGGGGCTGGAATCCCGTCAAGGAATGGCGAGTTTTGGAGTGTCTGCGGAAAGTTTTGCCGATTGCCGAGAAGCACGTCGCGAGCTCGGAAATCATTCGTAACAACATCGGCAATGCTCAGTCGATGGCCAAACAGGTGAACGGTGGCCTGAACTTTCAGCATGGGGCGGTCTACCTCTCGCCCTCCAGGGAGACCGCCGTCCGCTATGCTTGCGGAAAGAAGAAGGGTTCCGAACTCATTAGCCGGACGATTTTGCTCATCGAGGAACTTTGCCGACTAGATGTCAAAGAAGTGAAGACGGACCTCTTCCAGGAGTTTCCTGAAATGTTTGACGTGATGGATATAGATGCAGCTCCCGTGCTAATCCAGATTCCGCAAGTAGACACAGACATGCTGCTGTCTGAGCGCGGGGAGTCTCCCGCAGACACGCTCGCAAAGATTCGCGACATACAGACCCGGTTCCCGGACCGCTGGGAGCAACTCGGCCAACAGCTAAATTTCCGGCTCACTCAGCCTATCTCTGCAGACGAGATATCCGTCAGCCTAATTGCCGTCCGTAAGTGGCGCCCTTATCAGATCGACTACAGCCTGCTCCCCATCGACCTACCGCCAAACAAGTAAGGAAAAAAGCCCCAACCAAAATGGGGCTTAATCAAATATACCGCGAAGGACTTCTTGGCGCTCTGCGGTAAGTTTCCCCATGTGCTCCTGCAAGAGGTCGATAAGCGCAACCCCATCCACAAGTCCAATCCGCGGGAACTCACGGTCTTCGGCAGCCGCTCGGCAGGTTTTCTCAAAGGTTGCAGTTGTAAAGAAAGCGCCTTGAGCGTCTTTCGGGATGGATTGCCGAAGTTTTAGGACATCCTTCGCCGGAACGCGTGCGGAGATGTCTAAGCGCTTAGCTTGAACAAATAAGCGGATACTGGCGATGTTTGGAATGGTGAGGACGCCTTTTACGTCGACGCCACCATCCCCAGTGCCGCCCGTATGTTCCGTTTCCTGAAAGCCCAGGCAGCGCAAGAGGTCGGTCACGAGTAGCTCAAAGTCTTTGTCGATAAGACGTTCAAGTAGCCGTTTGAGCGCTGCTTTCTTTGGATCAGCCTCCTTTGTCGATACGCTCGAAAACTCGGGTTTGCCAATCACTTCAAAGAAATTCCCGACTTCGTTGATTTTGAAGACGGTCAATGAAGCACGCAGAGAGTACTGCATGGGAATGCTAAGGCCTGATCTGGGTACTCTTGCCTTATGCCACTCTGTTTTCCTCCGATGGTAGAAAATGCAATTATCCTTCGACTTCTCGTGATAATAGGGCTCGTCAAGAACGCGCCCAACCAGAAGGAAGTCGCTGTCTTTGCATGGTGTGATTACATAGTCGCCGGGTTTGATTTCGAATAGGAACCTCGAAATCTGCCCAACTTGCTGGCTTATCACGTTGATAGAGGTGTCCTCAGGGTACGCTTTCCTGTAAAGCGCCTCAATTTCAGTGCGGTCTTTGAAGTGCGAGAGGTCATCGTCGTCTAACCAGCCGATGGCCACGAAGCCTTCGTTGGCAAAACGATCCGTGAAATCGCCGTGCTGTGCACGAACACAATATACACTAGGGGGATGCATAATATGGCTTTATATGAATCCTAAGTTCGTAAGGCTGCAACATCTGGGTCTAGCCACGGCGCTAAGCGGTGTGGTTAGAAACTAAAGTGTTTTCCGGATCTCGATGGCGGAGGCTTTGGCTTTGGGTAGTTTGTCGGCGGGGACTTTCTCGAGGACGTCTTTGATGACGTTGCGGAGGCTTTCGTCGTCCCTAGGGTCGCAGGCGATGAGCCAGGCCGCGCCTTCGACCTCATCCTGGGGTACGCCGTAGCCGAGCAGGAGCGTCATCCCGTATTTGAACATGCCTTGGGGATGGCCCTGCATCGCAGATAGCTTGAACCAACGAACGGCTTCCGCCCGCTGCGTCGGGTCGTCCGATTGCATGATTTGAGAACCTAGGTTGCCTTGGGCGACGGGGTGACCTTGCTCCGCGGCTTTCTTGAGCCAAAGGGTCGCCTGAGCTAGATCGGCCGGACCAAGGTTGCGGTGGCGCAGGTAAATGCTGGCTTCTAATTGCGCGTTGGCATCACCCAGTTCGGCCGCCTTCGAGAGCCAAACGAACATTTCCCGGTCGTCTTGGTCGACCCCGTCGCCGTCGCGGTAAGACCCAGCCAGGCTCTTCATCGCGTCCAGATACCCTTGCTCGGCGGCTTTGCGGCACCACTTCGCCGCTTCGACGGGATCCGGTAAGGTTCCCTTCCCGGCGTGGTAGAGGCAGGCGAGCTGGTATTGGTCCGCGGCTTTACCGCCTTGGGCTAGCTCGAACTGCGCTCTGAACGCCCGGTTGTCGGCCAGCTGCTCTGTTGGCAGGGAATAGATGGGATGGTATTGGATTTTTTCGGCCAGCCCCCGAGCGAGGCTCCTGGCTTTGGGTAGGTCTGTCGGATTGGCTTCGCGTAGGTACTGGCGCGCAATCTCCCGGAGTTCTTCGTCGCCGTCCTTTTCGCCCAGAAGGATCCACGCGCAGCCGAGCGCGACATTCTTGGCAGTCCCTTTCGCTAAGATATGGTTAACCCCAAGGAGGACGCTCGCTCTGGGGTTTCCCTGCAGCGCCGCCTTGAGCAGCCACTCGTTGGCTTGCCGGAGATCCGCAGCATTTTCGCTTTCGCATAGTTCCCACGCGAGTGCTTCTTGGGCGTTGGGGTGCCCGTGGGTCGCCGATAGTTCAAGCCAGCGTCGGGACTCCTTGGCGTCTTTCTCAACCCCCGCGCCCTGCTCATAGGCTTGGGCCAGGCTGAGCTCGGCGTCAGCGTTCTGCTTGGCTGCCGCCAAGCGGAACCAGCGGAGGGCCTCCTTGAGATCCTTAGTCCGCATTTCCCCGCGCTGACAAATCTGCCCGTACGGGAAGTAGGCGTGTTCATTGCCTTTTTCTGCAGCGCGTCGGATCCATTCGGAGGCGCTGGCCAAATCGATGGGCGTGCCGAAGCCGAGCATGTGATTTAAGCCGTGTTCGAGCATCGCCTTGGCGTCCCCGGCCTCGGCCCGTTTCTTGGCGTCGGCGAAAATAGCCGCCCGCTCGGTAGCCTCAGCGTCCTTGGGGGTAGGTGCGGGCGGCGCAGGGGCCGCCCAAAGGGCCGCATTGAGCGTGAGAAGAAGGAGCCAGGATCGGACAGACATATTATTATATATGCCTTCTATCCTGTTGGCGGCTTTGTAGGGAGCAAGGGGTAGCCAGGTCGTCATCTCATGCATTAGAGATGCCACGCGGCCTCCGCCGCAGGATTAGGTCCGCTATTGAGACCACCCGACAACGGGGTCAGACCCCAATAATGGGGTCAGGCTACAACATTGGGGTCTGACCCCGTTGTGTAGCCGGGAGGTTGCCCCCGAAGCTCAGCGGGTCTTCGGTCGGAACGCCGCGGCTTTTTCTTTAGCCTCCTTGATCTCGGAGGCGCTCATGCGCTTTTCCGCCATCTCGCGGAGCTTGGCGGTACCGACTCCTCCCCCGGCCGTTGACAAGGTGAGCCACTTGTAGGCCTCAATATCGTCCTTCTCCATTTCCGGGTAGGCGTTGGGGAAGAAGTCGGGCTGACGGAGGTAGCAAAGGCCAACGGTAGACTGAAGCAACGGGTCGCCGGTTTCGGCGCCTTTCATCCAGAGGCTGAAGGCGAGGCGACTGTCCTTGGGGACAACTTTCCCCTCCCGATGAAGGTAACCCAGACGCAAAAGTGACATCGGATGGTCCTGCTTGGCTCCTTCTTGGTAAAGTTGGACTGCGTTAGGGATGTCGACCGGAACGCCAAGGCCCTTCTCTTTGGCGTATCCAACGAAATAACGGGCATCCGGGTGCCCCATCTCCCTGGCTCGATTGACCCAAAGGAATGACTTCACTGCATCCTTTGGATAGAGTTCGCCGTTTTTGTACATCATCCCGACCGTGTAGGTCGCCTGCATGTCGCCAGCACGCCAGGCCTTCTCCACCCAGCGGATCGATTCGGCTTCATCGCGGGCGATGCCCTTGTCGAAGATATAGGTGAGGGCTAACGCAAAAGTAGCGCCCTTGTCTCCTTTTTCCGCATGCGGACGAATCATCTCGACGAATTCAGGCGTGAAGCGCTGGTGGAGTTTGAGCTGCGCGACGACGAGCTTTAATCCAGGGTGGTCATCAATCTCCTCGGCGGCCAAAGGTGCGGCCACAAACAGGCTCATGAATAAGGCGGCTAGGAGGTTTTTCATGGTGGGTTATATGACGTGAGTGTGGTTGATGGACTCGGGAAACGGAAAGCCAAAAGATGCCCCCAAGGGGTGACCGTCCCCAACTCGTCGCGGGCTAACTTTATAATCTTTTCGCGGGCGGCATGGTTCGGGCTTGGGCGGCGGGGCTGAATTAGAACCCGAAGTATTGCCTGAGCCCCATATATACCTGATATAAGTGGATTTGGTTGATTTGCTCTAAGAAAGTTCAGTGGCGGTAAATCTACGGGTCTACTATTCACCTACTTCGCCTCGACCCATGCCAGCATGCTGTCACGCTGTCATAACTATGTCAGAAAAGGAATTATCCGACTTGCGGAAAAAAGTCGAGCTGCTCGAGGCGGCATTAAAAAAAGCCGCTGGAGACTGGGATGACATCGGCGACCGAATGGATGGCGCCGGCGAATGGATCGAGGAAATCACGATAAAGGATGGCGAAGAACGCCTCGTCAGTCTCGAGCGGCAACTAGAGGAAGAACCCATCAGGTTTATAAAAAAAGACATCATGGAATTGAAGAAGAAAGTGAGCGAGCTGAGCGAACGAACCGACGCGGAAATACTGGCGACCAGAAAGGAAGCTGCCGAGTTATCCAGCGAGCATGGCGACCGCCAAAGCGACATCCGTGAAGAGCTAGTAAAGTTAATCGAGGAACTGGCAGAGGAAATCGCAGGATTTGCCGTAAAACTTGAAATTGAAGCCGCTCACGTGCTAGGTCAGGAAAAGGACTTAAGAAGAGAGTTCAAAGTAATGCTCAAAGGGCTCGCCTCCGATGCTGATGTCGCAGGCGCATTTCGAGTCCAAGAGCGTCGCCATGAGGAGCAGATAAATTCGCTCCAACAACAGTTGAACACGGTACATTCGCAAATTTCTCAATTACAGCAAGCCATCTCCCGGCCATCACTTGTCGACCAGTTCCTAGGTTGTATGATTGGTCTCGCCCTGGTCGCCGGCTTCATCTGGCTAGCTGTTAAGCTCTTCTACTGGGTAATGGGTTTGATTCGCTGATTTGTATGCGCCAACATTGGTGCCTGACCCCGTTATTCGTGCCGCGCTCCCGATGGGGGCTCCTCGGCGTAAACTCAAACGATAAGGACCACTTGTTGGATTCGTTAATGTGCCCGGCACTTAGGTGGAGATATAATACTTAAGGACAGGCGGGGGATGTCGCTTGAGCGAAGGTGGGCCGCCGGTCAGGCTGGTGGGATGAAATTTGAGCTTTGGGCGCTGACGGCGGCGATGGGGTGCGCGGTGATCGCTGGGTTTTGCAACAGCGAGGAGCCGGAGGGATTTCGTTGGTATGAGCCCAACAGACGGTTGACGCCCGAGCAGATCATCGCGGACGTGCTCACCCGGCCGATCTGTTCTCGCGATAGGGTCAGTCATGCAGATTACACGAATTTGATCTCCGATTACGCCGCCGCCCTCGGTGAGGTCATGGTCTTGGACCAGAAGCGCACGCATCCTGGACGGGTGCGGTTGCTGAAGCGACTGATGAGGGAATTGGAAGCGTTTACCCAGAGTTATTGTGAAGCCGAGCACCTTCGGGTGGGCGGAAATAATTGGGTCGTTCCGATGGGTGATTGCGTAAATAATCAGTTTCTGCTTCGTGCCATTATCGATGGCCTACCTGACAAGCCGGTTGAGCGGCGATTTCCGACCGGCTCCTTGCCGAGGCTCCAGTCCTTTGGCTGGCGTCTCGCGGGCATGAGCTACGATAACTACGAGCGGTTTGATGAGCGCGATGATGATGAAAGCCGCGCCAACTGGATCGCATACTACGATGAACGCCGGAAGATCATGATGGTGGAGTGGAAGGCTCTCGAGCAGACCTTGGCTGAGCTGCCTACGCCGGTCACCAACCGGATCATCAAGCACCTCGAGTGGAGACTAGATGTCGGGCTGGACGCTTGCTACCAAGACTACTTCAAGCCCGGTTATCACACCTGGTAGGGGGCCTGACCCCTTGTCCCTGCTCGAGCGTCGCCCGCGGAAGTGTTGACGCCTCAGCTGACCTATGACGCAGGCGAGTGTAGACGGAGCGGAGCTTTCTGGGAGAATGCGAGATCATGAACGAACCACTCGATTGCTTGCCGCCGAACATCATCACGGCCTTCACGGAGCTTTATCCGGCTGAAAGAGTACCGCAGCGACTCCGCCCAGCCTCGCTCCGCCAAGCTAAACTGGAAGACGGCACGGTCTCCGTGGAACTGCTCGAGAGTGGGGTGGCTCTTCGGCTGTCGCGCGATTGCCCGTTCGGGGAGATTTCCCCCGGCTACCTAGCAATCTTCGTTCATCGTCTCGCTGAACTTTGCCCCGATGTTAAGGTGGCCTACCTGCCGGGGTACTATCACCCTATCGTGGCGACGCTTCCGCTAGAGTCACCAAGCCAAGACTCGGTTGGAGGCTGGACGGCCGCCATCGAGTCTACAATCGCACGCCTTGAGGAAGCATTAGACAAGCAGCGTGAGGCCGCGCTTGTTATCACGGAGGATAGTCCAGCCAGACGGACTAACGAGTGGCCGGAAGTGGAAATATCCTCCGAGCAACTCCAGAGGATTGGGCAGCTGGCCGCTGATTTTGCCCAGGCTCAACAGAGCGGCTCTATCCACCAGACTCGGGATCAGGAAGAACGTCTGCGGCATCTGCTTCGCAGTTACGACATCCTTAAGCCAGATCGGCCTTGGGTCCACTGCCTTCACCTGCACGAGCTGCGCTCTGGCTTCTGGGACAACGTCGCGGTCGAACAGTTTACGGCTAGCCAACTTGTCGTGACTCTTAATGTCCTCTACCAAGGCAATCTCTACAACACGATCTTTGTTAATGCTGCCTGCGCCACGGGCCTTCTGACAAGAATCACCGCCCGCGCCCAAGAACTCACCAAAATCCACCACAACTGGGTATAACTTTATAATCTTTTCGTGGGCGGCATGGTTCGGGCTTGGGCGGTTGGGTGGGTGTTCGCATAGTGGGGTTCTTATGATGCGACTGCCGGCCGGGTGCGCCCGTTTCCTTTGTTATGGTTGGATCATCACGGGGACGGCCTTCGTGCTGGGGCTGCATAAGGGCAGCGAGGACCTCTCCGGCGCGGGTTTGATGGCCATCGGCCTCGGGGTCTTTGGTCTCTACGTCACCCGCCCCCGCCAAGATTAACCCGTAACACCCACCACGGGGTCAGACCCCAATAATGGGGTCAGGCTACAACATTGGGGTCTGACCCCATTATTGGTGCCTGACCCCATCTCATGTCGGGGTGGTTTGTTCAGGTAATGGGGAGGTTTGAGGGTCTCCCTGCCGCCATCGATTATCCAGCGTATGGCTCGAAGACCCAGAGAGGAAAGTCCTGACGCGATTTTCCATGTCTACTCGCGCGGGAATTACCGCCAAGCGATCTTCGATGACCCTGGGGCCTGCGATTCTTTCCTGACCTCAATCCATGAGATAACGCTACGCGCTGGATGGTGCGTCTTCACTTATGCGATCATGCCCAATCACTTTCACCTGATGCTTAGGACTCCTCGTGCGAACCTAGCCCGTGGCTTGCATCTCCTGTTGTCTGGGTTCGCCTCGCGGTTTAACGGAATCCGGGACGAACATGGGCATGTTTTTCAGGGGAGGTATAACGCCAAGCGTATGCCGGTAGGCATGGCAGCAGGGCGTTTATTCGATTACATCAACTTAAACCGTGTCCGCAAAGGCTTGTTGACGGTCGACCAGTTAGCGCATTGCCGACTGAGCGGAGTATGGGGGCTCTGCCAGCCACAAGTTCGGGGCGAACTTCGGCAGGGAGAGGCCTTAGAGCGTTTCATTGGTTACCCAGATACCCCTGAAGGTTGGGCAAACTATAACGTGCATCTCAAGAAGGTGAGCGAGGAAGACCCTCGCGCCGAATTATTTGATTCGGACTGGGATCATGAGGCTGTTCTAGAGGCACGAGAGTTGGCCCAAAATCCTGCTGGGAGGGCTTTGCCAAGTGGCCTGACCGAGGAGCAGGTAGCGCAGCTTGAGCGGCAACATACCGAGGACACATTCAACCGGCTGCTCGCTGGTGCAGGTCGAACGATACAAATGGTTGAGAAGGAGCATGGGATGGCGCCGTGGAAGCTGGAGGTTGCGGTTCAGATGTTTCGGACAACCACCGCCTCATCTGCCTGGGTTGTTCGGCAACTAAATGCCGGCAGCGTCGGCCATTTCACCAAGACACTCCGCGACGGGGTCAGACCCCAATAATGGGGTCAGGCTACAACATTGGGGTCTGACCCCATTATTGGTGCCTGACCCCGTTGTCAGTGGGCCGACTTGATCTTTTCCCAGAAGGGGAAGTAACCGCGGGTGGCGTGTGGGAAGTGTTCCTGGTCCCAGGCTCGTCGGCGCCAGATGACGCGGAGGCCGGCGGTGGCTAGGGCGGTTTCGAGGGCGAGGGCTTCGGTCAGCCAAGGTCCGATGAAGGGTCGATAAGCGACGATGGCCTGGAGTTGATTCGCCTGCGCCCAAGCGATGAGGCTGGCGGCGAGGTCGGGGGTGTCTTCGGCGGAGGCTTCGACTTTGAAATGATGCCCGGCTCGCGTCGCGCCATCGTTCAAGGCGGCCCGCGTCCACTTGGCGACTTTATCGGACCAGCCTGCCCGCTCGGCGATGTGGGTGGGCCAAGAGGCGTTGATGGCGGTGAGCTTAAGGCCGGAGAGTTCGCCTTGTTCGGTGACGAGGTCTTCGGGATGCAGCCAAAGTCCGAGGCGCTCGTAGTTCGCTAGCGATGCGATGGCCGTGTGATCTTCTGTCCAGGCAACGACCTTGGGCAAGGGGTCCTCTTTGAGGCTCAAGGGCTCGGTGGCGAGCTGACCAGCGGACGGTTCATGCTCCCCGTCGGTGTAGTGCATGATGTTGTCTGCCCTTGCGAGGTAGGTCTTTCCGGGGGTCTGCAGCCCGGCGACCCAACGCCAAGAGAGGGTGTTGCTGGCGACATCGCCGTCCAGGAGGTGTTCGATGAAGAAGGCGGCGCCAAGTTCCCACGGCAGGCGCAACGTGAAGATCCAGATGGAGGCGAACCACATGCGGGCGTGGTTATGCAGGTAACCGGTGGCGACGAGTTCGTGCGCCCAGGTGTCGAAGCCTGCGATGCCCGTCCTGCCTGCGATGGCGGCATCCCACGTCGTGCGCTCGGTCGAATCGAGGGATGCCCGCAAGCGAGGCACGGCTTCGCGCCAGCGAGTCCATGCGGCCGGACGTTGTTCCAGCCAGCCCTTCCAGTAGGTCCGCCAATAGACTTCCTGCACGAACTTCTCGGCGGCGGGAAAAGACCAGCGGCGCATGGTGGCGTCCACGATCTCCGATTCCAAGAGCAGGCGCTTCTGCACCCATGGGGAGAGACGGGAGACTTGGGAATGGCCGGGCCGGACGAAATTACGCTCCGCGGCATAGCGACCCGCGGCCGGCAGGAACTCATCCACTCGGTCGAGCGCGGCGGCGCGGTTGGGGCTGAAAGCCAAAGGCTCAGGCATGGGCAGACTTAAGCTGGTGCAGGTCAGTCGGCAAATGATGGGAGGAGAAACTTCCGTTATGGGCGGAGATGGGTGGCCAGGCGAAGGGGCTCAGCTAGGTCAGCACGCAGTGCTGACCCTACCCGAATGAGCCGAGTTTGTTACGCGAAGCCGCCTCTACTTGGTGATGAACTCCCGGTCGGTGGCTTGGCACCAGAGGCGATAGACGTTGAGGACGTTCTTACGGATGCCGGTGACGGGTACCTTCAGAAAGCCTTGGCGTTTGGCGGCCTCGAAGAGGATCCGCTCCTTTTGCGTCAGGCGATGCCCGACCCCGCGATTGCCAATCTTCCCGCGGGTCGACTCCCCGCGACTGAGTCGCTCGATGTCATTCTTGTCCGGCTTCGGCATAGGGAGCAGGCTAAAGGGGAAGGGTGGAAGCGCAAATGGGCGGGGCAGAAGAGGGTGCCGGACCGGATTGCCCTAGTGCGAGTATGGCAGCATCTTCAAGCCCTTGGCAGAATCTGGCACGTCAATGACGAGCGGAGGGTATTTCGGTATTTGGATTATGAAGCGGTCACCTGAATTACAATCACTACCGTAGGGGTTTACTCCACCCATAGCATGACTATTTAGTATGACTCCGTCGAGCAGTCTACTCTTGGACATTGGGTAGCTGAAACTAAAGGTTTGCCCGTCAGGAGCCTGAATTTTGGTTAACTTCCAGGTGAAGTTATCATAAGGAATGTCGGATTCTTTCTCGATCCACACTCTGAAGTATATTTCGCCACGCTTGCTTTGGTAGAACTCGCTCTTTAGGGGCGTATCGCCTCTAACGGCGAGATAGGTTAGCCAAGCTGCTAACAGTGTTCCACAGAACAAAGCAGTAAAAATGAGAGAAAGCTTAAGTGTGCGTTGCATGGGGCTTAGGGTCATTATTTGAGTCAATGGCCTTGGCGCAGTCATATAATTCGGAGATCTTGAAGTATTATATTTTATTACAGATGAAGCACCTTGCCGAGTCGGTCAGCCGTGACAGTTTAGGGTTATGGCCGACGAATTGATCACGATTTCCAGGAATGGGAACGAAGT
>Ga0209599_10001307_pt1 | contig 12186 bp, 20 predicted proteins | sample Shrwel_input2_FT_FD_187534 | JGI IMG/M metagenome (GOLD analysis project Ga0209599, IMG submission 187534) | Subsurface microbial communities from deep shales in Ohio, USA - Utica-3 well 1 S input2 FT (SPAdes) (version 2) ... | reverse complement strand
TAGTATATTTGTAAGTGAATACACATATGATCTTTGTATGTTAATGCAAAAAAATAAAAGGTATATAGCATTAAATATTAATTCAAAAGGTAGAGTGGTGCTTTAGGTAAAAGTGAATACAGATAGAAATAGGATAGTAGCCAGAAAGAATAAAGGAATTCTTATACTGGAGAAACTGGATAAGGGATTATACACAGAGGATGTTTTTAAGCATGGAGATAGCTATGTTTATATGAAAGGAAATAGAGTATTAAATTGGAGCAGCATGAGCTCCAGAGATCAGGAAGTAGCAAAAGTCATATGGTATTATAATGTAGGTGATAAGAAGAAAGTCATATGCATGTATGATAAGACCATGGAAGAAATGATAAATGAATACAGACCACTATATGAGAAGCATGACATAAACAGGGTGCTTTGAATTCATTTTGAAACCATGCCTTTATGGCATGTTTTTCATAAGTAACTGATAGTAAAGCACCTGAAATGGCAGTCTCTGCCACCGAGAAAAGTCACCACCCTTAAAGCACTGGTAATCATACACTTACACACACCCCAGTAAAGTGGTTTAACCATTTGACACTCAGATATATAACATCACCCCACTACACTCCACTTACCCCCACTTTTTACCACTTTAATACATTATTACACGCTAAAGAAATTTGAGGTCTTCACTATTTTTAACACATATTTCTGAAAATTTTTGAAAAATGCGTAATAAAGTCAGGGGTTTAACTTTAATCTATATCGAATATGCCTTTAACCGCATCGATGACATTGCTCAGGAATGAGATGTAATGGAAGGGGATATATATTAAACATAACCATCCGAAGTCGGAATCGTATCGATCACCAGTCCAACTAGCTGGGGCGTAAAATACCCATATTAAAATTAATATCGGAAGGGCGAACCAGAACCTGGATGTTGCCAGAGGAATTAAAGCCAGTAACATGGATACGAAAAATACCCACCAGACGAATCCGATACCGTAAGCAACACCATGATCATCTGGATAACATCCGATACAAAATAATCCGATAACGTAAGCAACATTTATTTTATTCATATGTATATATTTTATTCAACACAAAGATACATATGTTTTATTTAATGTGCAAATTATTTTACGTTTATTTTTATACATAATAAAGTTATGACAGTATTTTTAACGTATCCGTACTATTTATTATTATACTAAATAAATTCAAAATGACTAAAGACACCATCGTTTATCAAGTAGTGGATACGCTAGCTAAGAGACCAGAATATGGGATCGTATCTTCCATGTTATCTGTTAGCATGAACCCTACAGAAGTATTACAACTAATCGGTATCATCCTGGGTTTATTTATTGCAGCGATCACCGCTGTATTAAAAGTAATTGAGCTTAGAGATAAGCTTAAGGAAAAAAGAATTAAACGTAGAGCTAAAAAGAAAGCCGCTGAAGAATAATGAGAGACGCAACGTCTGTAAAGAAGATTGAATTCTCTAGTGAGGATGATAAATTCAAAATAAACGATATATACATTGCCCAGAACGGTGGGATCTTTGTTGAGATGCTGAATTCAAAGAAGGGAACCAGAGTTAATTACCAGATAGGTGAATTCGCAAATAGTTCTTTAGCTGAATTCAAATTGACTTCTAAGGATAACCTTGAATTCCATTTCCCCCATAAGTAAATTGTATTCACATTGATTTGAATTCATAAGAGAATGTTCTTGTGAATTCATTTTGTTTTATATACCCCCGTGAAAAAAGGTAAGGTTGAATTCTAGTAAGGTTTTATGGATCTGAATTCTGATAAGGTTGAATTCTATTGAGTTTGAATTCTGAAAGAGAAACAGAACCTGGGGAGAAATTTGTTAACCAAAACAATATGAAAAAAACCCCAGGTCTGCGCTCTTATAAACCAAAACAATTATCATGAAACAATTGTGATACAAATATAAGCATACTTTTTTTAATATGCAAGCTCTTTTTATTCTTTTTTTGTTAAATTTCTTGTAGTAAACTAAACTCGTCCAGAAAGTAGATCCAGACACCCAGAAGATTCCCGTATAGGATGTAATTGAATTCTTCTGGTCTGTTGTCCATGTTATCCATTAGATCCAATAGTTCCTGTTCGTCCGTTTGACTGACATCAAATATGTATTTCTCCTGGGGCTGCTGTATCAGGAATTTGTCTATTAACATTTCCTCCAGCTCATCCAGATCCTCACGGTGTCCGCTTATAAACTTTATTGTGTTTTTTGAGAGCTCACCATCCAGATATAATATGCATGTATTTTTATTGATCTTATCTGTGATCTTGTTCTTATACAGATCTGAAGTACTGTACTTGGAATATTTTATTGGTTCCAGATTCTCACCTGTGATTCCTGGTAGTTTAGTCCAGCTGCTCCTCATGTAGTTGAAAGCTTTCTTGATCTCCCTGGTGTCTTCCTTGGTGATCCCGTCACCAACCAGTAGTATATCTAGATGATCTTCGAACGGGGACATGAATTCTGACATGATCTGCATTGATGCATCCATATGTTATTTAATTTTGTCGCTGCTGTTTATTTTATGGAAAGTGTATTCAACCCCAAAGATGAATCCATTCTCGATCAGACCCTGTTCACCAGTGGTGAGCTCTTTGAATTCTGATGCTTTCTTGAGAGCTGCTTTGGTTGTCTCATGATGATCTGGTAAACTGTCCAGGATCTTCTTGAGCTCCTTGCTTCTCCTGGTCTCCATGTCCCAACCTGCAACCGCTGCTAAGGAACCTAGCCCCGCAAATCCCAGGGGCATGTCATTATTGCAAAAGCCAGCCACCGTTAGGAGACCAGCTGTTGTATACTGTAGTACTGTTATAATATTAATCTTCATGTAAGTAGCATTTATTGTTTGTCATTATTATAGCTCCAGCTGCTTTGATAGGTTCACCCGAACTCTTCACCTGGAATGAATCCATCTTGTAAGGGTTGTAATAAACCTCCTCACCAATCTGGTTCCCTGCAAAGATAGAATAATTTTCACACATAACAAATGCATGCACATTTTTTCTTTTCTCTTTTAAAACTTTTTGTCTACCAGACTCCATAACCTTCAGGATTACATCCTGGGCTATAAGATCCTTTTCATGTGCGTGTAACCTGTAGCCTCTCTTGGCATCGTTATACTTCAGGACGCTAAAGCAATCCTTATGTAGGTTCCTGTATATTTTGTATTCAGCTCTCATGTTGTTGTAGCATTAGTTTATAATTAGTTTTCATTGTTGGAGATATATAGCCCCAGTTTTCTTTTTCTAACTCCTCCAGTAAACCTACGTTGGCGAAGTAGTTATTTGAAATCAGTTCCAGGTTAGCCCCAGTACTTCTCCTGTACATTTCAACGTTGGCGTTATCATCACCTTCGTGGTAGTTACAATAGAATACAAACTCATTTGTAATTAACGCCTTACTGAACAAACCGTTCGAACGTTTTATTGCTTTGGGGTATATTGTATACTCCCTTCTTAATTTCTGTCCTGCCATAGTGTAAAGATAAGTATAATAAATTTAATGTGCAAATTTGAATACAAGTAAAAATTAAGGGGTTAGTTACACCCCTTAATTACAAATCCTGTCTCATCTTTCTTTGCGTCACCTTTAGCTTTCAGACCAACGATAACACCATTACCATGTAAGAAAGTCAAGTCATGCTCATCACCATTGATAACCTTTGCATTCATGTACGTTTCAGGTAATTCAGTCTCATCCTTTGCTTTGAATACAGCTGCTACATTGAAGCCAAGATCGATAGCTTTCTGTGCCTCTAATTGGTTTGAAACTGTTTCAGCTCTAGAGAAAGTTAAATGATAGTTACTAGGTATTACTTTAGTCAATCTAGAGAATACCTTTGTGTAATCATAAAACTGTACATCAGGGAACATAGACATAATGTTATCGAAACCTGCTACTGGAATATTCTCGTATGGAATATCACTTGTACCATTCAGACGAACACACATTTCCTTTGCTCCATGTTTTTTAACACCCTTTGCAATTTCAGCCGCAACCTGCAACATAAAATCTGTTCTGTTCTGTAGAAAGTACTCTGTCTTATTCAGACGACCTTTCATTACATTACTGAACTTGCCACGACCTGCTGTGAAGAGACAAGCTGCTTTGCAACCTGCTGTAGCTTTGGGACAAATGTTTTTGCCCTGGCTATTTTGTTTCTCTGGGGACATATACAGTATATATGTAGTGTAACCCAATTTCTCGCCTTTCTGTGTTTTGGCGTTTTGTGTACCGAACAAGTTTGTCGGTTTTTTGTACTTGTAACCTAAGTCGAACATATTATTTTGGTTTATTTGATTTAACGATACAAAGATATGCATAATTTAATTACTGTGCAAATTTTAATGTAAAAAAAATAAAAAAAAGATTTTAGTAAAAAAGTTTGCGTATTAAATATATTCTATGTATTTTTGTATCGTTAAATCAAAACAATATATACTATGCCAAATTATTGCAACAACTACTTAAAAGTATCAGGTGATACTAAAGAGTTAAAAAAGTTCCTAAAGAAAGGAATTTCAGAAGAACCAATGTCTTATAGTAAGACAGGTGAGAAAGAGTTAGTATGGAGAATGTCCAACTACTATCCAACACCAGAAGCATTAACAAGAACCATATCACCTGCAAGGGATGGTGAGTGGGTTAATGAGTGGGAAGTTCAACACGCTAAGAAACGTATTGCTGAACAACCCTCACAGATTTCCAAATTATCAGATGAACTGGCGTTGGCTAAAACTGGTGAGGAAAGAAACGATTTGCTTGACCAAATCAAAGAAGCGAGTAAACCAATCGTAATCCCTGAACTTATTGCTTGTGCAAACGGAACGGAGAAAGACAGGAAAGCCCTTATCAAAAAGTATGGTACTGACAACTGGTACGACTGGAATGTTAAGAACTGGGGAACGAAGTGGGATTGTAGCAGTTCGGAATGTGGTTATCAAACCGACAACGAAAGTTATTTCTCTGTCAACTTTGATAGTGCTTGGAGTCCACCAACAGGTTGGTTTCATAAGATTGTTGAGATGTACCCTAAATTAAATTTCAAACTATCCTACTCGGAAACAGGTTGTTGGTTCGCAGGGGTGATGTATAGCAACGAGGGTGGTGTTAGTGAGGAACAAGGTGAACCTGAATACATTGATAGCAATTCAGGTGAGGTTGTTTCATACGACAACGACAAAGATGTCTATATTGATAGTGAGGGTGAGGAAGTTGATAGTGATGATGTTACCGACCAAAACCCATTTGATGACTGGTTAGCCCCTTGGGAAGAAGCGTAATAAAATTAACTTGGGGAGGTTGATAAAAAAACTTCCCCAATTATTTGCATATTAAATAAATTTAAATTACCTTTGTACTATGATATTAATTGGAAGACCCATTGAGGGTATCAGTTTAAACGGACTTGAATATCTTATGAATGACGATAACAGTGATTATCGTTTCTTTGTTGATAAAGCGGAAGCATATGAATTCTTAAGGGTTTATATGCCAGAAGCCACTGACGAAGATCTGGAAGATACATTCATGTTCATGGATACTGAAACAGATTTTGAGAACCCAGAAGCTTTTAAACGAGATGAAACAAATTAAAGTTATTGCATTTTTATCCGCTCTGGCGTTTGCTAGTTGCACGGGTAAAAATTATGAGTACCGCATCGATGGTACCGTTGAAACTAAACAGGGAACCAGACCCGCTATCTGGTATACAGATACATTCGAATATTCGAATGATACTCTGGTGATATTGAATTCTAACGGTTCTAAGTTTAAGGTGGTTCCACCGTATACTATAAACCGCTTGGCGCATAAAAAATAAGCAGCTGTGTGTTTTTGATTTAACGTTACAGTACTAGGGGACGGTTGCATGCAGCTGTCCCTTTTTTATAATGTAATATTTTTAAGCTCCAGGATTTGCCTGTAGTAGAATTCAAGTAGAGTTAGCTTACATCTATCCAGAGCTTTCTGGGCTTCACCTTTATCCAGGTATGTATTCACGGGGTTCTCACCTTTGACGTACCAATCCTGGTAATGTTTAATGTGTGGATTCTTAACCAGGAGACTAACATCCATAAATTTAATGTAGTATCTGGATTCAAATATATCCTTCACCTGAAGTATAGTAAAGTTAGTGTGACCGTTTAAAATCAATAACGGTTTAATCTTATTGGCTGTTGCTTTGTTCTTAAAAGTTTTAGCCCCTTTGAATTCGTATGATAAGATAGCTGAACATTTTTTCTTTTCTATGAATACTTTATTGAAATTGTTCTCATGAACTACAACCATGTAACGATCACCGTCCAGTTCGTCAAAGGATCTATTGTTTAATATCTGGGACTTATTCATCTGGTAACAAATATAATCACCAGAGGGAAAAAAGAAAGGGGCTTTAAGCCCCCATTCTAATTTCTCCTATACGAATTGTGAAGTACACATCAGTGTACCCAAAGAAAGCATCTGTCGAGCCATCATCAGCGTTATCAATCTCACTAAAGATTGTTCCGTTCTCATCATCCCAAGTGCTATTATCATAACGATTAACACTATTCTCATCCCTACGATAGTCGTTCAACATCATTAGATTGTCATCAACCATAGTGTTATACTTAATGATAGCGTTCTGTTTATTACAGAACTCGATTGTACTCTCATCAACCCACTCTGATAATTCAGCCACGAAGTAGTTTACATCATCAGCCACCTCAACACTATCAACGTGGTAGTAATGATTACACTCGCCAAGTAAACCATCCAATTCAACATCATACCCACTATCAAAGCGAATGATGTTCTTGGTTTGACCATAAGAGTACACCTCATCCTGTTCCAGCTCATTGTCGATACAAACCTTTAACAAAGGTTCAACGTGGCTATTAAAGAAAGCATCGGCTTGTTCCCTTGTAGGAAAGAAAGACACCTCACTATCACTTGGTAGGTGCTTTGCGATTAATACATAATGTAATTGTTTCATGTTGATTATTGATTAGGATACAAATGTAAGTGTAATTTATTTAACCTGCAAATTTAAACACAAAAAAAGGGAAATTTCTTTCCCTTTAATTTAATTATCTTTTCCAGTAAGGTTTTCACCGCAGCGGTGACAGGTATATTCCATCTCTTCATATTCTGGATGACCCTCATCATAACTGAAACAGTTCCCACGATCGTCAGGCCCATCTCCCTGATTTCCGAATTCTATTATCGCCTCCTGTTCAGAAGGGAAACAATCCCTGCAAAAATCTACAGGGATTGATTCTGATGTGTATATTCTCATTGTGCGAACTCTTCTGCTAAACTCCAAATACCTTTGTTGATTAAGACATTCAAACGAATGTTGCTAATCGGACGTGTGGCTTTAGATTTGTTATTCTCGCCAACGTGTTGGAAGCCACCTTTCATAATGTGTTCCTGAACACGATTGTAAACTCTCCAAAGGTCTGCTCCGTTGTCCTCAGGACGAACAGCCTTAAGGATTTCATCCACAGCCACGTTCTTGTTTACCTTGTTGAAATCAACCAAGTTGGTTTTGATATCAATGTACTCAGGGAAACGTACAGCGAAAGCTTTCATTGCGAACTCTCTTTGAGCCTCCTCGTTAAGGATTACGTGTTCAAACTTGTTGATGGTTGTGAACACCTTTGGCAAGTTCGCAGTAATCTCTGTAATCATCGCCTTAACCTCTGAAAATTTAGTTCCTGAATGTCTTACACGAAACTTATCGAAAGTCTTGTCAGCGACAACTAAACCATTGCTACAGATTAAACGAAAGATACCCACGTGAAAAGTCAACGCTGATGTTCTGTCGTGTGAGTTCACGAATAGGATTTCAGGGATGTTACCCTTAACACCTAATGTTCCGAACTCGCTGTGACGGAAACGAAGCATGTGCTTTGTTGTCTCAGGATTCTTTTTTGACTTCTGCTGTGTAGCTGAATGGACTTCCCATCCCATACCTGCTAAGCCGTCAATGATTTCTGATGTGGTCATAAACTGGTATTGTTTAGAAACTCCACTTTGTGCTCCCTGCTCTGCCGTTCTGAACGCTGAGGGTGCTAACTCTTTTAATTGGTCTAATTGATACATATCGTTATTTTTTTATTGTGATACAAATTTAAGTATAATTTATTTAACCTGCAAATTTTATTGTAATTTTTTTAATCTTTTTTTGATCCCTTTAGAATTCAGATAGAAGTGGGGGTTATTACACCCCCATTCCATTAGATAGTTCGTGTCAGTTTGTATTCAACCTCGGTTTCGTAGATGTTAATAACATTGTCAGTTATCTCAATCTTACCCATATCCGAGTTGTCCTCGCCTTGCCAATAACATTCCCCATTCAATTTAATACCCCAAGGCTCAAAGAAGTGTACGATAAGATATTGTAACCACTCAATGTAGTTATAAAACTTTTCGCTACCATCCCAAGCAAGTGTGGTTTCATCATCAAGTCGCCATTGACACCATAACCCAGGTTGTTTGATAATGTCAGCGTTGATAGCCTTTTGCATTCTATCACGCTCTTCCCAATTACCACCGTAATCTTTCCAAGCAATCTCGCCACTCGCTGCGTTATGGTCGATAACACTAACATCGCCTGATTGCCCCATATCGCCATCATTCATTGCGAAGTATTCGCCCTTGAAACCATATACCTCATCAGCATTGGTTTTGTCCTTTGCAAACGGATTACCATGTTCCCCTTTATAGAGTTCCATTAGTTTTGTTACATCACGTTGCATTCTACGTGTGTCAGCGATACGATTAACGTATTCACGCTCTTCTGCTGTCGCAGGTCTGCTCAATTTGAATGAGCCATCGAAGTCGGTTGTATATCCCATGTGTTATTGATTTATGATACAAAGATAACTATAATAAATTTAACCTGCAAATTTTATTGCAAAAACTTTTCAAGGTTTGTGTTATAAATAATTTCGCCCTCAACAAGTTTGGCTTTGATACCATTAACAACCGCAGTGAAACGACCAACACCGATACTGGCAACAACCTCATCTATTGTCTTAACACCTTTCCAAGATACTATCTTGTAGTTGCTGCTGCGAGGGTTACCATATAGTATGGCTTTCTTTGTTTGGCGTTCAATACCTTTCAGGAAGTTCAGGCGTTCACATAAGAACTCAACCTGATTGTCGAAGTTGAAGTCGTCAGCAGTCCAATCGTTCTTACCACTTGGCATTTGTGGATGTGGCTTGTTGTAATCATCAGCCTGAAATTGAGCCATACCTTGTTCGGTCAGGAAGTCCTGAAATGATTTCATAATGGCTTTGTCTTTGTCGGAGAAACCATAAGGTCTAATGTCAACACAACCACCCCAACCATCGTTGTTCAGGTAACCTACTTTCTTATTGTCGAAGTAGATGTCGCAAAAGAAACCACCCAAGTCGTGTCCGAAGTTTTCTTTTACATTCTTGATAGATACTCTATCAGTAATTGCTTTTGGTAATATATTCATATCGTTTTTGATTTAGAATTCAAATGTAAGTATAATAAATTTAATGTGCAAACTTTAATTCACTTTTTATTTGATTTTCTCTTTGAGCCTCTCTAATCTCGACAGCAATCATAGGAAACATAACAGCCAACTCATCGGAAGTAAGCAAAGTGAAATCACTAAATTGTTTAACCAAAACTGAATTTTGCTTTTTATGTGAGGCTACGGCTTGTTTCTTTGTAAGTCCTTTTTCAAGGGCACGTTCCAAATGGTAAGTATTGATATTCTTAACGGTTTCGCCATAGTAACACTTAACGTAATCGTGAGCAGAGCAAGGTACTAAGTAAGGCAAATCACTTGCTGAATTACATAACTCATCATTTTTACCGTAATCACTTATATTCATAAAGCAATACTTATTCTCGATAGCATCTATGATAGTAATACCGTCATTGTTATCGCCCATACGGAAGTCAGCCTGAATACCGTAATCAGTTTCTCCAATGTAGAAAGAATTTAATAAACCAGCCTCATTAAAATCCGTTGCTTTTGGTATGAAGTTCATAACGAACTCGATCGTGTTTATCCATTTATCCATTGTGGTAAATTTCTGTTTTAAGAAATTAATAGAGAACGGATTAGAATAGCCACCGTATGCTTTAGCGTCAATCTTTTGTTCACGTTCCAACTGTGAGGCGTGTACTAAGATATTTAAGGCGTGAGCCAAAGCAGTACGACCATATAACCATTGGTTATGAAAAGGTAGTATAGTAGTTTCCCCTGTACCGAACGCTTTTTTCATCTGTGGCGTTATGTCTTGTTTGTAAACGTGTTTGATTGGATTAGCAATCTTTACGAAAATTTGATGTCTTTGTCCCATTTGATTAATTGTTTAAGATTATGATACAAATTTACGTATAATTTATTTAACGTGCAAATTTTAACGCAAAATAATTTAAAAATATTTTCAGGGTGGAGTAAAAAAGTATCGTGTAGGTTGGAGTATACCCTCTTAGGTTGTTAGCCTGACCCGTCTCGATCTCTCATTGACAATACAAAGGTAACTATAATAAATTTAACCTGCAAACTTTATTGCAATTATTTTTTAAACATCAAATTTTAATTATTTTGATGTTTAGTATGTTTTTGACATTAAATTCTTATTCTAATCAAACATAAAAAAGCCCCGATCTCTCAGGGCTTCTTATTAATCTTCCGTTTCTTCGTCCTCATCATCATCCTCGTAGTCATATCCGTCATCAGGAATAAACTCTACGCAGAACGCTACATAGTAACCAAGTTCGTCTTTGATACCTTTTACCTCATACGAACCATCACCGAACCCTGAACTTGATACAGCACCATTTGGAAGTACACCCCAACTCTCATCACCAAGTGTTAAGTCAGCACAAGCACGATACCAAATGTCACCCTCACTAATATCAAAGTCGTCACCGAAGTCGTGTTTATTTAAGTCCTTTGCACTTTCATCATTACGATAATTGTCGTGGTCAAAGAAACCAAATTGTCCACTATCAACACCAAACGAATAAGGTAGTGTGTGTCCTTTAAAAACCTGAATATCTTTTTTGATATTTGGGTCATTGATAACAGCGTCAAGGTTATAAACCCATAGGTGAGAGATTCTTTCACCCCAATCCCTTTGGTCAGTTTTACAAACCTCAGCTTCCCAAATTCCGTTTTTAACATTCTCAATAACACCCTGACACCAAGTCGGGATTGAGTAGCAAGGGTCGGAACAGACCATTTTGAATGATGTGACTTTAAAAGTTGTTTTCATTATATATGATTTTAGAGTACAAAGATAAGTATAATAAATTTAACCTCCAAACTTTATCCTATCTTTTTTTCTTTGAACTTGGTTTTGGAGTGGAACCCTGTTTAAGAGTTGGTCGTGTTGTGTATTTAAATGTAGTACTTGACGTTTTTACTTTTACTGATTTAGCCATTGTTTTATTTTTATTGGATTAATATTATTTTTTAATTTACAAAGGTAGGGATTACATTTTTAATGTGCAACCCCCACCATTAATTAGTTGTGCATGTCAACCATCACAGCAAAGTATTGCTCAGGTTGCTTTAACGCCTCTTCAGGATTGTTAGTGTTGTTATCGATATCATATACATTACTGTTGAAACAGAAACTATCGTACTTAGTCTCAGAGTAACGAGCTGCATAGTAACCGCTCATACCAAACTTTTCCTCACCTAATTTTTCTTTGCTGCGAGCATCAATTAATTTATCCCATAGTTCGTCAGCCTCAGCTTCCAAGTCCTGTTTCCACTCTTCAACAACGGTAACACAGTTAGTTAATTGTGTACTCTCATCATCACCAAGCGTTCCACTCCAGCGACCACCGATTTCATACCAATCCCATACTTTACCGTCCCCGTAACTTTCTAAGAAACTCTCTACGTTTGAGATAGCATCTTGTTTGTCTGTTGCCTTTGTAAGGCAGATTACCCCTTTGTGCATATATTATTTGTTTAATTGATTAAATATTCTTTTTTAAAGTAAGCGTATGCTTGTTTTCTAGTCATCGCTATTGAATACAAACTACATTGAGACCTGTATTCATTCAGACCTGTCCTGATAACGTTATCTGATTTCAACCATTTCAGGAACTCCCTGAAGTTGGTCATATCTTTTTTGGGTTTTTTCATGGAAC
>Ga0209599_10001305_pt1 | contig 12197 bp, 11 predicted proteins | sample Shrwel_input2_FT_FD_187534 | JGI IMG/M metagenome (GOLD analysis project Ga0209599, IMG submission 187534) | Subsurface microbial communities from deep shales in Ohio, USA - Utica-3 well 1 S input2 FT (SPAdes) (version 2) ... | reverse complement strand
CTCGTCGCGGCCGCCAAGACCGGCAAGGTCGTGAACGTGAAGAAGGGCCAGTTCCTTTCGCCGTTCGAGATGCGCTTCGTGGTCGATAAGCTCGAAGGCGCCCAAGCCGCCGAGATCTGGCAGACCGACCGCGGTACCACTTTCGGCTACCAGAACCTGGTCGTCGACATGCGCTCCTTCCCGATCATGGCCGGCTTCGGTCACCCGACGATCATGGACGCCACCCACGCGGTGCAGCTCCCCGGCGCGGCGGGCGGTTCCTCCGGTGGTCAGCGCGAATACGTCCCGGTCCTCGCCAAGGCGGCCCTTGCCGCGGGCGCCGACGGGCTCTTCATGGAGACGCACCCGGACCCGAAGAAGGCGATCTCCGACGGCCCTTCCCAGGTACCGCTCTCCGAATTCCCCGCGCTCGTGGAATCCTGCCTCCGCGTCTGGAAAGCAGTCCGCGCCTAAGCGGTCAGCTTCGCGATCGCCGCACGGTCCGGCTTGCCGCTCGCGTTCGTCGGCATGACGGGAACGAACACATAGCGCCGCGGACGCGCCGCGGGCTCGAGCTGTTCGCAGGCTTGGCGGAGCGCGGCTTCGGTCTCCGGTCCGCCCACGACGCACGCCGTCACGACTTCCCCCCAGGTCGCGTCGACCATGCCGAGCACGAGCGCTTCCCGGACGAGCCCCGTCGCGAGCAACGTCTGTTCGACGCGGGCCGGGTCGACCTTCTCGCCGCCAGTGACAATCATGCGGTCGGCGCGTCCGGTGATCCGTACGCTCCCATCAGCGGCCACGTCGCCGCGGTCGCCGCTCGTCCAAGGATTCGTCATCGGGCCGTCGGGCCAGACGCCGAGTCCGAGCCCAGGGCTGGCGATGGTGACGTGCCCATCAGCGTTCGCCGCGAAGCGTATGCCCGGAAGGGGAGCGCCGCGCACGGCTTCGCCCGCCCAGATCTTTTCGGGCGGACAGAGCGCACAGGCGGCCGCGGTCTCGGTCGCCCCATAGGTAAGGAAGACGGACAGCCGACGCGTGCGGATCTCGGCGAGCAAGGGCGCGGGCACGGCCGAGCCGCCGAGCAAGATGACCGGGAAGCTTCGAAGCCACGCCTCTCCTTCGTTGTGCGCGAGCAGGCGCGCGAGTTGCGCCGGCACGAGCGAGATGACCTTGGTGCCGTCAGCCGGCAGATCAATGGAGGGCAGGGCGATGCCTTCGGGGAAGCGTCCGTCGATCACCTGATGACGTCCGCCCGTCACGCGTGCGCGGAGGGCGGGCATGAAGCCGCTGACATGCCATGGCGGCGTGCAGGTCACGCCATGGAGCACCGGCGAAAGCCCGCGGGCGACGAGCGCGTCACGCAGGGCGAGCGCCGCGGCGCGGAGCGTCTCGCCCGAATGGATGATGAACTTCACCTTCCCGCCGGTGCCGCCGGTCGGGATCATCACCCGCCCGCGCCAGTTCAGCGGAAAATCGCAGGTGCCCAGTCCGCGCGGCTCCAAGGTCGCGCCGAGGATCGTCGTCCCGCGCGGAAGCTGGCGCGCGGCTTCTTCGAGGTCGGTGCCGGTCCAATGAGGGTTGCCCAGGAAGACCGGCAGGCCGGCGTCATGGGCGCGCATGCCTTCGCGCAGATGCTCCGCGTGGTTCGCGTGGAAGACCGCGACGGCGCTCATGCGAGTTCCTGCCAGAAGCCAGCCCAGTCGTAGCCCGCGAGGCCGCCGGCCATCGCGCCAGCCGCATGCCGGTCGCGGCCGTCGTTCTCGAAACGGCCTAATGTGTCGAAGCCGACCGTGCCGGCGTGCGGGTCCTGCGCCGCGAGCCAGAGCGCGCCTTGGCGGCCGATCGCGGTCTCGAAGCAGGAAGAATAGACGACGGCGCCCTCCCGGCGCGCTCCGCGCCAGGCACGCAGTTCGTCCCAGTCGCCGGCGAGCAGGGGCTTCACGACGACGGTCCCGGACCAGTCGACGCCACCCGGCGTGAGGAAGGATTCATCGAGCGCGATCTTGTCGGGGCCGAGTGACGCGTAGCCCGGATGTCCGACCGGCAGGGGTTGTTCGAGGAATTCGACTTCCGCGTGGGCGCGGGCGAACTCCGCCCAGCGTCGCGCGGCCTGAAGGTCCAGCGAACCATTGGCGTCGAGGCGCAGCTTGCCGGGGAAACGCGCCGCCGCCGCGCGGATCGCTTCTTCCGAAGTCTCCGCCGAGATCTTGAGCTTCAAGGTGCGGAAGCCCGCGGCGACCTTCGCATCCGTCTCGAGGACGGAAAGCGTCAGGAGGCCGGCGCAAGGCAGGCTGCCGGCGTAACCGGCGATCTGGTCCCAATGCCGGCAGCTGGAGAGCGCCGCGGAAAGGCAGGGCAGGGGCGCGGGCGACGCGGCCACGGCGGCGAGCAGATGCGGCAGGTTGCCTTGGGCAGAACGGAGGAAATCCAACGATTGCTCGATCGTCTCGGTCGGGAAGCCCGGCCAAGGGGCGATCTCGCCGTAACCCGTGCCTTGGTCGGATTGCGTCCGCAGCAGGATGCGGTCCACGCTGTCCACGGCGCCGGCGCCGGTCACGACCGCGGAGCGCAGTCGGCGACGGACACGTTTGAAGTCGAAAAAGCCGCCGGTCATGGGACGAATAGACGGCAATCCGGACAAACTCGCAAAATCAATTTGCCACCCCTTGGGGGGGTGCCTAACACCCTTTGGGGAAACCGACCACTCATGGCCTCCTCGAAATCCAAGGGCCGCGTTTCCCTCGACGAACGCTTCTACCTGTCCGCGGACGGCTTCTTCCTCGCCAACGCCGGCCTCGGCCTGACGTATGACGACGTCTCCCTGGCCACCCGCTATTCCGAAGTCCTCCCCCGGATGACGCGTCTCGACTCGTCGCTGTCCGACGCCCTCCCGCTGTCCCTCCCGATCGTCTCCTCCGACATGGATACGGTCACGGAGCACCGCATGGCCATCGCGATGGCCCTCAACGGCGGCCTTGGCCTCCTGCACTATAACATGGCGGAGGCCGACCAGGTCGCCGAGGTGCGCCGGGTCAAGAACCACATCCACGGCATGATCGGCGACCCCGCCGTCGTCTCGGCCGATGACACCATCGCCGAGGTCCTGGCGCGCATCGAGCGCGACGGCCTGGCCTTCAGCACTTTTCCGGTCACCGCCGCCGACGGCACGCTCCTCGGTCTCCTCCCCGGCAGCGCCGTCAAGGAACGCCACGGCCAGCGCAAGGTCGTCGCCGTCATGATCCCCCGCGACAAGGTCTTCACGGTCGCGGAGAAGGACCTTGGCAAGGACCCGATCGCCACCGCTGACCGGAAGTTCTCCGACCACGTCGGCCAGAACAAGCTCCTCGTCGTCGACGCCAAGAACCGACTCCGCGGCCTCTTCACCCTCAGCGACATCGAGCGCATCTCGGAAGAATCCCGCGCCCACGTGCGCCCGACCCGCGATGCGGACTTCCGCTTGCGCGTCGGCGTCGCCATCTCGGTGCCGCGCACGGCTGACGGCGAGATCGACCGCACCCGCCTGCTCGGCCACGTCGGCGCGCTCATCGCCGAAGGCGCCGACGCCCTCGCGATCTCCACCGCCCACGGCCACACGAAGGGCGTCGGCGACGCCCTCCGCCTCCTCCGTAAGTCCCACAAGCACATCACGCTCATCGCCGGCAACGTCACCAGCGGCGAAGGCGTCGAGTTCCTCGCCGCCGCCGGCGCCGATACGGTCAAGATCGGCCAGGGCCCTGGCTCCATCTGCACGACCCGCATCGTCGCGGGCGTCGGCATCCCGCAGCTCACCGCGCTTTACGTCGCCTCCCGCGCCGCAGCCAAGAAGGGCGTGCGCATCCTCGCCGACGGTGGCATCACCAAGAGCGGTGACATCGTCAAGGCGCTCACGCTCGCCGATGCGGTCATCCTCGGCGGTCTCCTCGCCGGTTCGCGTGAAGCGCCGGGCAAACTGATGGAGATCAACGGCAAGACTTATAAGGAATACCGCGGCATGGGCTCCCACGAGGCCATGCGCAAGGGTTCGGCCGCCCGTTACGGACACTCCGCCAACGGCAAGTTCAGCAAGGTCGCGGCCGAAGGCATCGAGGCCCTCAAGGAAGTCTCCGGCACGGTCGACCAGGTCCTCGGCACCCTCGCCGGCGGCATCCAGAGCGGCCTCGGCTACCTCGGCGCCGCCAATCTCGCCGAACATCGTAAGCGCGCGCGCTACATCCGCGTCACGCCGGCCGGCCAGCGCGAAGCTGCTCCGCACGACGTGATCGAGATCAAGGCGGGCTCCTGATTCCCATGGCCGCTTTCTTCCGAGGACTGCTCCTCTTCCTCTTCGGCGCGCTCGCCGGCGCCGCGGGCATCCTGTTCCTGACGCCGAGCTTCCAGGTCGATATCCGACGCGGCGATACCGCGATCAAGCCTGTCGATCTCGGAACTCGCGTCGCTCAACCGACGCCTGCTCCGGTCGTCCCCCCTCCGGCGCCGACCAAGGCCGCCGCGCCGACGCCGGTCGTCGCGGTCAAGCCCTCCGCTCCCGCCCCGGCGGCGGTGTCCTCCGTCGCTCCGGCCACCGCGGAGCCCTCGTTGGATTTCGCCGCGATCTCCCGCCATCTCATCCTCTGGCCGACCGCGGTGACGGTGAAGACCCCGACGACCGTGACCGTGAACGTCGAAGGCCAGAAGCCGCAGGACCTGGCCCTCGAGGCTGGCGCGGTGCTCCAGCTCACCCGCGTCCTGCCGACCGGCCAGCTTGAGGTCCGCGCCAAGGGCGCGAAGTTCGAGATCAAGAGCACCTTCACGGATTTCGCCGCCGAACTCGGCAAGCGCGTCTCCGAACTCGTCGCCAAGGGCACCAAGTTCGATTCGCCTTATCCGACCACCGTGGCTTCCGTCGCCGCTGAACCGGCTCCGGCTGCCCCCGTGGCGGCCGCGCCCGTCGTGGTCGCACCGAAGGGTCCGCCGACCCTCGCGCAACGCATCGACGTGCTCTACGGCCGCAAGCCCCCCGAGTCGGCAGCGGTCGTCGCGCCTGCTGCCACCACCGCCCCTGCGCCGACGGCTCCGGTCGCCGTGCCAACCGTGACGCCGGTTCCGGCCGTCACGCCGGTGCCTGCGCCGACGAAGCCCCAAGCGGCCAAGGTCGAAGAAAAAGGCAAAGACCTCGACCGGAAGATGAACCAGCTCTTCAAGTGATCCGCCCGTGAGCCACGCGAAGATCTTTTCCTGGAACGTCAACGGCGTCCGCTCCGCGCTCGGCAAGGGACTCGGTGAATTCATCGCCTCCGCCGATCCGGACGTGCTCTGCCTCCAGGAGACGAAGTGCGAGACCGCCGTCGCTTCCACGCTCGGCCTGGCCTATCCGCACCAGTTCTGGCACGAAGCGGAGAAGAAAGGCTACTCCGGCACCGCGGTGCTCTCGAAGACCGCGCCGCTTTCCGTCGCGACCGATTTCCCCGGCGACCACCCGCCCGAAGGCCGCGTGGTCACGGCGGAGTTCAACGGGCTCTTCGTCGTCAGCGCCTACGTCCCTAATTCCCAGCGCGAACTCGAGCGTCTCGACTATCGCCTCCAGTGGGACGCCGACTTCCGGAAGTATCTCGCCCGGCTCGCGAAGAGGAAGCCGGTCGTCGTGTGCGGCGACCTCAACGTGGCCCACGCCGAGATCGATTTGGCGAATCCGTCGACCAACCGCCGCAATGCGGGTTTCACCGACGAAGAGCGCGAGTCCTTCGGTCAGTTGCTCGATCAGCACGGCTTCACGGATACGTTCCGCGCGCAGCACCCGTCTCTCGCCCAGCGTTACAGCTGGTGGTCTTACCGCCCTGGCATCCGCGCCCGGAACATCGGCTGGCGCCTGGATTACTGCCTGACGTCCGACGGCCTGAAGTACTCGCAGCCGGACATCCACGACAAGGTCGCCGGTTCGGACCACTGTCCGGTTTCCGTCCGCGTGCAGGCCGAGCTCTGATCAGCGCGCCGTCTCCCCGGTCAGGCGGCGTACCCACGGCACCAGCACGAGCAGCAGGACCGTCAGGCCGCCGACGAGCAGGGCCTGCTGCCAGAAGAAGTGCGCGAGCGCCTGCGGGTCCTTGGCGTTGAACTCGGCCGCGACTACGCCGGCGAGCTTATTGCCCAACGCCGTCCCGAGGAACCAGATGCCCATGACGAGTCCGGCGAGCTTCGCAGGCGCCAGCTTGGTCATGGCGCTGAGGCCGACGGGGCTGAGGCAGAGTTCACCGACGGTCTGCAGGAAGTAGACCGCGATGAGCCACCACGGGCTGACCTTGCCCTCGGCGGTGAGCTTCGCCGCGGGGACGAGCAGCGCGAACGAGAGTCCGAGGAAGACGAGACCCCAGACGAACTTCATGGGCATCGACGGCTGCTGCTCGCGGAGTCGTACCCAGAGCCATGCGAACAGCGGCGCGAGCGCCAGGATGAACAGCGAGTTCACCGACTGGAACCACGACGACGGGAACGCCTGGCCGAACAGTTCGTTGCGCGTGAGTTCCTCGGCGAACAAGGTGAGCGAAGAACCGGCCTGCTCGAAGACCGCCCAGAACAGGATGGCGCAGACGAAGAAGACGAGGATCGCGGCGATGCGGCGGCTGTCTGCGTCCTTCTGCACGACGCCGAACCAGATGATCCCGACGACCGGCAGCGCGTAGACGACCGGGTTGATCCACGCGACGTAGTCCGACGCGATCATCACGGCGAGCAGCCCCATGGTGCCGAGCGACACCAGCGTGAGTCCGACCCACGGACGGGGTGCGTCCGCTTCCGGTGCCTGCCCGACGTGCGAGAGCCAGTGGAGTCGGCGCAGGTAGACGATCATGCCGAAGGTCATGCCGACGCCTGCCGCGCCGAAGCCCCAATGCCAGCTATGCGTCGGGTCGAGTCCCCAGCCGGTCAGCATCACGCGGAATGATTCGCTCTGGGCGAGCCATCCGACGACCAATGGCGCGGCGAACGCCCCGAGGTTGATGCCCATGTAGAAGAGCGAGAAGCCGGCGTCACGGCGGGCATCCCCGTGCGAGTAGAGTCCGCCGACGAGGGTACTGATGCTCGGCTTGAGCAGCCCGGTGCCGAGCGCGATCAAGATGAGTCCTGCGTAGAAAGTTGGGACGGAATCGAACACGAGGGCGTAGTGGCCCGCGGTGATGATCAGGCCGCCGACGAGGACGGCGCGTCGCGCGCCGATGAAGTTGTCCGCAAGGTAGCCCCCGAGGATGCATACCATGTAGCTCGCCATGGTATAGTTGCCGTAGACCTGCGCCGCGAACTTCTGGTCGAACCCCAGGCCGCCCATCGCCAACGGGGTGATCATGAACAGGAGCAGGAGCGCCCGCATCCCATAGTAGGAGAACCGTTCCCACATCTCGGCATAGAACAGCATGCTCAACCCCCGGGGGTGACCGCCGATGCCCCCATGGTCCCGCTCGGTATGCCGGGCCGGCGATTCGGCGTCAGGGGTCAGCTCGTGCATCGAGGGGGGTTATAAGGAGGTTATCAGGGGAGGGGGAGTCGGGAATACATTCCCCGAGAGAGTAAGGGTCCGCGTTGACAAAGGGGGTCAGAGGCCTACTTTTGAGACTCAATCTCAATTAGCGTGACCCCGCTATCCCAACTTCTGCCCGGTCAATTCGGGAAGCTGGCCTCGCTCAATCCCGAGCGCGGGGTGGATCAGCGTCTGATGGCCCTGGGGTTGCTCCCCGGGATGGTCTTGAAGCTCATCCGGAAGGCGCCGCTCGGCGACCCCCTGGCCATCGAGTTCTGCGGCCAGGTCGTCAGCCTGCGCCTCGCCGAGGCCGAGAACCTGATCGTCGACGTCTCCGCCGATTGTCCCATCCAGAGACCGCGTCAGCCGTGAGCTCCCCTGAAGCAGGCCTCTTGGTCGCGCTCGTCGGGAACCCCAACACCGGCAAGTCGACCCTCTTCAACGCCCTGACCGGACTGCGTCAGCGCGTCGGCAACTACCCCGGCGTTACGGTTTCGCGTAAGTCCGGCACCTGCGACCTCGGCGACAGCCAGAAGGTCGAGCTCGTCGACCTGCCGGGACTCTACTCTCTCGCGGCCGCATCGCCGGACGAGCAGGTCGTCATCGACGCGCTCTCGGGCAACATCGCCGGCGATCGTCGGCCCGACGCCGTCGTGCTGGTCGTCGACGCGACCAATCTGCTCCGCAATCTCTTCCTCGCCTCGCAGGTCGCTGAGCTCGGCCTGCCGGTGGTCCTCGTGCTCAACCAAGCCGACGTCGCCAAGGAGCAGGGCCTGCGCATCGACACCGGACTGCTCTCGCGTCGTCTCGGTGGCGTGCCGGTCATCCTGACTTCCGCCTGGAAAGGCGAAGGCATCACGGAAGTCCGACAAGGCCTCAGCGACGCCTTGGCCCGGCGCACCCCGATGAAGCGCGTCGTCTGGCCGGCGGATATCGCGGGCGCGCTCGCCGATGTCACGCAGGCCGCCGCCGCCGACACGGGCAAGGCGATCACCGCCGCCGATGCTCAGCGTCTGCTGTTCGACACCAATCCGACGACCGCCGAACGGCTCGGCTGGACGCTCGCGCGGCGGGAGAAGCCGCTCCGCTCCGCGCGCGAGCGCGTCCGTAATTCCGGCTACAACCCGATGGCGGCCGAACCGCTCGTGCACTACGCGCACCTCCGCGTCGCGCTGGAGGACGTCGTGAGCGAAGGACTCGGCAAGGCCGGCCGCACCGCCGCCGTCGACCGTCTGCTCCTGCACCGCGTGCTCGGGCCGGCCCTCTTCCTGGGGATCATGCTCGGTTTCTTCGCCTCGGTCTTCTGGCTCGCCAAGTTCCCGATGGACTGGATCCAGCTGGCCGTGGATTGGACCAAGGGCGGCGTCGCGCCGTCGCTCGCGGCGTATCCCATGCTGCAGAGCCTCGTCGCCGACGGCATCATCGGCGGAGTCGGCGCCTTCCTGGTCTTCCTGCCCCAGATCCTCATCCTGTTCCTCTTCATCGGCATCCTCGAAGACAGCGGCTACATGGCCCGCGCCGCGTTCATCATGGACCGGCTGTTCAGCTGGTGCGGGCTCAACGGCAAGAGCTTCGTGCCGATGCTCTCCGGGTTCGCCTGCGCCATCCCGAGCCTGCTTTCGACACGCACGATCGAAGATCCTAAGGCCCGCCTCGCGACGGCCTTCGTGGTGCCGTTCATGAGCTGCTCGGCGCGTTTCCCGATCTACGCGCTCATGTGCGCCGCCTTCATCGGACCTCTTTACGGCCCCGGCTGGGAATCCCTCGTGATGGTCGGCATGCACTGCGTCGGGCTGGTCTTCGCCGTGCCCACGGCCTTCGTGCTCACCCGTCTCGTGCTCAAGGTGAAGCCGCAGCCGTTCGTGCTCGAGCTGCCGCGCTACCAGATGCCCAAGCCGCGCGACGTCGTCTGGCGCATGTGGCAGAACGCCGCCGAGTTCGTCTCGAAGGCCGGCACGGTGATCTTCGCCATCACCATCATCGTCTGGGCGCTTTCCTACTTCCCCCGCGACGCCGAGGTGGCCGAGCGCGTCCGGGTCGCGCATCCGACGGAGTCGGCGGAAAAGGTCAAGGCGCGCGTCCAGGCGGCCTACGTCGAGCAGTCCTACATGGGACGTTTCGGCAAAGCGATTCAGCCGATCTTCGACCCGCTCGGCTTCGACTGGAAGATCACCGTCGGCGTGCTGGCGAGCTTCCCGGCCCGCGAGGTCATCGTCTCCACGCTCGGCGTGACTTACTCCGTCGGTGAAGGCGCCGAGGCGGACAGCCAGGATCTGCGGAAGGCGATGCAGGACGCCAAGTGGTCCGAAGGCCCCCGCGCCGGCACGCCGATCTTCTCGCTGGCGGCGGTGCTCGCCCTCATGGTCTTCTTCGCCCTCTGTTCGCAGTGCGGACCGACGATCGCCACGCTGGCGCAGGAGACCGGCGGCTGGAAGTGGGCCGCGGGTTCGTTCGTCTACATGACCACCCTCGCGTGGATCGTCTCGATGGCCGTCTACCAGGTCGTCATCCGGCTCACATGAACCTCGAAGCCGTCATCGTGGGCGCCGTGATCGGCGTGGCCGTCGGCTGGCTGGTCCGCCGCTGGCTCGCCGCCGCCCGTCGCCGTAAGGAAGGCGGCTGCGCGGGAGACTGTGGGTGCGCTTCGAAAATAAAGCCGAAGCGCTGACCGATGGGGGTGGCTTAGGGGGCTTCCGCGGATACCCTGTCCGGATGTCCCTCAAAACTTCCCACACCCGTCATCGCGCCAAAGCCCCGGTCAGCCCCCGCGCGACGCGTCCGTCGGTGCGCAAACTGAACCGCGCCAAGGCGAAGCCGAAGGCGGCGAAGAAGTAAGCGTCACAGATGACGGAGTCGATGGATGGGTCGATGACAGATGGCTGCATCGATCAAGACTGACCATCATTCACCTTTGCACCTTTGCACTTTTGCACCGGAGCTCCGCTCCGATTTGCACCTTTGCACTGCCTCTTGTTTGCGCCCCATGCCCCCATGTCAACGTGCCAGCTTGCCCCCTCGCGGCCCCGCCGCGCTTAAGCCGGCTGCTGCTGACTCAGGCAATGCAGCGCGCCGCCTTCGATGAGCAGCACGCGGCAGTCGATGCCGACGATCTTCCGGCCCGGGAAGCAGTCGCCGATGATGCCCATGGCGACGCTGTCGGAATCCTGGCCGTAGAGCGGCACGAGGACGCCGTCGTTCACGATGAGGAAGTTCGCGTGGCTCGGCGGCAGGTCGCGTCCGGCGAGGCGGATGGGCTTGGGCAGCGGGAGCTCGAGGATGTCGAGGCGCTGGCCGCGCGGACGCATCTCGCGCAGGCGGCGCAGGTTCTCCTGCATCGGCGCGTAGTTCGGCGAGGTCTTGTCGGACTCGCTGACGGCGAGGATCGTGCGCGGCGCGATGAAGCGGGCGAGATTGTCGATGTGTCCGTCGGTGTCGTCATTGGCCAGGCCTTCGCCGATCCAGAGAAGTTCGTCGATCGCGAGGCCGTCGCGGATGGCGGCGTGGAAAGCGGCGTCGTCGCGGCCTTCGGCGCGGTTCGGATTGTTCTGCACGGCCTCGGTGGTGAGGAGCAGGCCGTCGCCCGAGACTTCGATGCCTCCGCCTTCGAGTTCGAACGGATAGGTGAACTTCGGCACGCCGAGCTTCGCGGCGATCTTACCGGGGACCTGGTTGTCGAGCGAGGCCTCGAACTTGCCGCCCCAGCCGTGGAATTCCCAGTCGGTGAGCGCGAGCTCCTTCGTCCGGTCGTTCTTCACGAAGATCGGGCCGTGGTCGCGGCACCAGACGTCGTCGGTGGCGATGTCGGTCAGTTCGATGACGGAGAGGTCGGCCTTGGCTTCCTTGAGCGCGCGTTCGGCTTCGGCGCGCAGCTTGCCGGCGGCGTTGATCTTCACCGGCTGGAAGCGGCTGATCGCGGCGGCGAACTCCGCGAACTTCGCGGGGATGAGTTCGTAGTGGCCGGGCCAGAGCGTGGTGTTGGACGGCCACGAGAGCCACGTGGCGGACTGGGGTTCCCATTCCGCGGGCATGCGGAATCCGAGGGAGCGAGGCGTGGCCATGCGGAAGGTCAGTCGCGCAGACGGCGCGTCAGGTCGCCGTAGGCGTCGATGCGGCGGTCGCGGAAGAACGGCCAGATGCGGCGGAATTCGCGCTGCTTCACGAGGTCGCAGTCGGCGAGGAGGACTTCCTCCTTCTCGACGGAAGCACGGGCGACGATCTCGCCGTAAGGATCCGAGACGAAACTCTGGCCCCAGAACTGGGTGCGGCCTTCGGTGCCGACGCGGTTGGTCGCGGCGACGTAGCAGCCGTTGGCGACGCCGTGGCCGCGCTGGACGGTCTCCCAGGCGTTGTGCTGGGCGTGGCCGAGGGCGGCCTTCTCTTCGGGCAGCCAGCCGATGGCGGTCGGGTAGAAGAGGATCTGCGCGCCGCCGAGCGCGGTGAGGCGGGCGGCTTCGGGGTACCACTGATCCCAGCAGATGAGCACGCCGATGTCGCCGTGCGCGGTCTTCCAGGTGCGGAAGCCGAGGTCGCCGGGCGTGAAGTAGAACTTCTCCTCGAAACCCGGATCCTGCGGGATGTGCATCTTACGGTACTTGCCGAGCACGGTGCCGTCGGCGTCGATGACGGCCGCGGTGTTATGGTAGACTTCGCTGCCGCGCGCTTCGAAGAGCGGGGCGACGATGACGACGCCGAGGCGCTTGGCGGCCTTGGCGAGTTCGGTCACGGACGG
>Ga0209599_10001303_pt1 | contig 12206 bp, 10 predicted proteins | sample Shrwel_input2_FT_FD_187534 | JGI IMG/M metagenome (GOLD analysis project Ga0209599, IMG submission 187534) | Subsurface microbial communities from deep shales in Ohio, USA - Utica-3 well 1 S input2 FT (SPAdes) (version 2) ... | reverse complement strand
GAGTGCCGCATTTAAAGCTTCTTTGCCCACCAAAGCAATAGGAGTCGGAGGCAAACCCTTATAAACATAGGTGTTATAGGGGCTATCTACTAATAAATCTTGTTGGTGAATATTGCCATCATACGCTTCACCCAAGGCATAAATCACCGTGGGGTCAGTTTGCAAACGCATCCCTAACTTCAAACGCCGGGTAAATACACCCGCAATTTGAGGACGCTCACTGGGCACAGCGGTTTCTTTTTCCACAATCGAGGCAAGTGTTAATGCTTCATCGGGTGTGTTTAAAATTACATCAGGGGCGCGTTTTTCCCATGCGGTTTTCAGCTGTTGCGCCATGATGTGATAGGCGCGTTGTAAAAATTCAATATCACTCATGCCCAAGGGAAAATGATAAGTATCGGGATAAAATCGCCCTTCAGGGTGTTGATTCGGAAAGCCCAATTGTGCCATCACGGCTTTATCATCTAAGCCTTTCAACTTATGGGTTAAACTGGGTTCATTGTGCAAGGCGGTGAGCAGTTGGCGAAAAGTCCAGCCTTCGGGAACGGTGAGCACATGCTGCACGGTTTTGCCTTCCACAAACAGATCGAGCAATTGTTGGGGAGTCATGCCGACAGGAATCGCGTATTCACCCGCCTTGATACGATGTGCCTTTTGTTGCCAGCGTGCCATTGCAAACCAAGTCCACGCACTGGGATAATCGAAAAAGCCTTTATCCACTAATTCATTGGAAATTAAAGCTAAATTACTTCTTGCTGAGATGATATAACGTGCATCTTGACTGAGGGGCAAGGGCACTTGCAAACGATTTTCATAAATCCAGTACGCACCACCCGCAAGCGCGCCACCGACAACAAGTAAAGTAATGAGTAGGCGAATACCCAGTTTTATTAAAAAATTAATCATGCCGTTTAAATCCTACGGGTCTCTATAAATCAGGGTTCAAACTATAACGATAACATATTGCAAAATGCGCATTTTATGCCCAGTTTAGCGATGAATCCAATTTTAACAGGCTTAAGCCTTGTGTGAAAATTGATTTAATAACCGACTAACAAGCGACTGTTACGCCCAAAAAGCCGCTTCACCAGACTCAGTAACAACATACAAAAACCTAAACTGACCGCCAATAGCAACAGGTAATTTAATAAACTTCCCGCCATTACCCCGCCAAACAAAAGTTTTTCTGCCTTCCAAACCACCCAATTTACATATTCATGTAAGAAAAAAATCCCAAAACTCATCTCGCCCATCAGCGCGAGTTTTTTCCCTAAAAACCCGTCATAGCGTTGAAAAACATACAAAATTAACAACAAAAACAGGAGATTTTTGAAATAATTCACATTTTGTTCAAGATAGCTAATATTCCCTGCAATAAACAATTCTAGGCCAAATAATCCAAAAAAAGCCAAAACGACCCAGCCAATGTAGCGTTGTAAATACTCAAATAATGCTTGTTTATGATGGCTGCAAAACATCCCAAAAATATAAATGGATAAGAAATGCACGAAAGATTGTAGCGGTGCAAGCAAGACACTTAACAGGGAATCGATTTCACCAAAGGTAATGCCACGTCTGCGCAACACGATTTGAGACAGTAAAATTAAGAACGGTAACACCCAGTAAAAACCGCGTTTTTTATCCCAATAGGCGAACAGGGGGGAGCATAAATAAAACAGCACAATCATGGGGATAAACCAAAAAGGGCTCACATGCAAGCCACTGAGATAGTAGAGGGGAATTTGAAAATAACTGGGATAATCTTTAAATATGCTGTCTGTCGCAAAAAAAACCTGTTTTATGATAGCAGGCATAGAAATCAGTAAGTATGGCAAAATCACATATTGAAATTTCTTTTTTAAATAATTCTGATACTGATAATTTTTGAGCAAATGCTGAAATAGGAAACCTGCAATAAATAAAAAATAGGCGGAAGAGCCTTTGAAGAAACTAGACAGGGCATCGTATAAAAAACTTTCAGTATCCCAGCTAATTAGCCAAAAACTGTGAAATCCGACAATAAAAATAATTACTAAGCCACGCAAGTTATTAATATAATTTAGGAACATGATTATTTCTCAATATTGAAAGACAAAGTCCGTGCTTGTCCTTGGCGCATAATTTGTAAAGTCAGTTGGTTTGCGGTGGATAATTGTTGCACGATGCTGAAACCTTTGAGCGGTGAATCCAATTCTATCCCATTGACCGCAGTTAAAATATCGCCAGTTTGTAATTCAAATTGTGCCATTAAACTCGGGTCTTGCCCTGCGGACAGTTTGAAGCCGATAAATTTACCGTTTTCATTGGCGGGGTCGACGCGCAATAATTTACCCAAGGCTTCGGGATTACTCGCTAATTGGCGTTGTAAATTACCCAACAGACGGGCGGGCGGTTGTTTATTTAGGTTAACAGGGACAGTCGTGATTTGATTTGATGCGGGATTAGCACCGACTAAACGCAAAGTTTCAAAACGATCCCCACGCTGTAAAATCACAAATTTGGGATGTACTTCGGACAAAGTCGCGCCATTGCTGACTGCTTTACCAATATGATACAAACCGCTTTTATTTTCAGCCGTGCTAATCATCGCGAGCGATTGCTGCGGATCAGGATTGTGATAAATGCCCAATAATTTCAAGCTTAGTTTGGTATCGGGCGGAATTTGGCTAGAACGGGCAGCGGAATTATTAGGATTATTACTTTGTGAGGCTTCCCCAAATAATCGCGCCTCAAGCAGAGGGGATAAATTCAGCGGGGTGGCTTGTTCGGAGGGTTTGCTGGCAGTGCTCACAGTCGATGGCAGTGCAGCAGGAATCGGCAGATTCAGGGGTTTATAGCTTTGTAATCCTGTGAACACCAGTTGATAGCCTAAAAACGCGCTCAACAACAGATTAATCAAAACAATCCAATATTTATTCCATAAGAAACGTTTCAGCAATCCATAACGCATGACGATGTGCCTTTTCCTAAGTAGAAGGGGGAAATGTTCCCCCTTGTGAAAACGGCTTATTTTGCGAAACGTTGTAGCACTAAAGTGGCATTAGTCCCACCAAAGCCGAAACTATTCGACATCACCGTATTTAACACGGCATTGTCGATACGTTCCTGAACAATCGGCACGCCCACCGCAAAACTGTCTAATTCAGTGATATTTGCCGAGGCTGCGATGAAATTATTTTCCATCATTAACAAGCTGTAAATAGCTTCATGCACACCAGCTGCGCCCAAAGCATGTCCTGATAAAGATTTAGTCGAACTAATGGGCGGTAATTTATCCCCAAAAGTTTGCTTAATCGCTTCCAATTCGCGCATATCGCCCACAGGGGTACTCGTCCCATGTGCATTGATATAATCAATTGGTGCATTCACGGTGGCAAGAGCTTGCTGCATACAACGCACCGCGCCTTCCCCAGAAGGTTGCACCATGTCATAACCGTCAGAGGTTGCGCCATAGCCCACGACTTCAGCGTAAATCTTTGCACCCCGCGCTAAAGCATGTTCCAACTCTTCCAACACCACCATGCCGCCACCGCCAGAAATCACGAAACCGTCGCGGGTTGCGTCATAAGGACGTGAGGCAGTTTTAGGCGTGTCATTGTATTTTGAAGATAACGCGCCCATCGCATCGAATAACAGCGTCATGCTCCAGTGCAATTCTTCCGCGCCGCCTGCAAACATAATATCTTGTTTGCCCATTTGGATTTGTTCCATGCTGCTGCCAATGCAATGCGCACTGGTGGCACAGGCGGAACTTAAAGAGTAGTTAATCCCTTTAATCTTAAACGGTGTTGCCAAACAAGCCGAGGTGGTGCTTGCCATGGTGCGCGGCACCATATAAGGGCCGACACGGCGTAAACCTTTGCTGCGCAATAAATCAGTTGCAATCACTTGGTTTTCAGGTGAAGCCCCGCCAGAACCCGTAATCAAACCCGTTTTAGGATTTGACACATCGGCATCGGTTAAACCTGCATCTGCAATCGCTTCTTGCATTGCCAGATAATTAAACGCGGCGGCATCGCCCATGAAACGTTTTACTTTCTTGTCAATCAAGGCATCTAAATCTAAATGTAATGCACCATGCACATGCGAACGAAAGCCTAAGTCCGCATAACCTTGATAAAATTCAATGCCTGAACGTCCTTCACGTAAGGAGTTGAGGACTTCTTGCTTATTACTGCCGAGACTAGAAACAATGCCTAATCCCGTGATAACAACCCGTCTCAATGTCTTATCCTCTCAAAAACCATCGGTGGAAGTAAATAATCCCACACGCAAATCTTTAGCGGTGTAAATCACCCGTCCATCGACTTCCATCTGGGCATCTGCAATTCCCATCACCAGCTTCCGCATAATCACTCGTTTTATATCTATATAATAGGTGACTTTTTTACATGCGGGTGTAACCTGCCCCGTGAATTTGACTTCACCAGCCCCCAAAGCCCGACCACGTCCAAGACCGCCCAACCATCCCAAATGAAAACCGACCAATTGCCACATCGCATCCAAGCCTAAACAGCCGGGCATGACAGGGTCTCCGGGGAAGTGACAGGAAAAGAACCACAAATCAGGGTGAATGTCTAATTCTGCGATGATCTCGCCTTTCCCTGCACTGCCACCGTTTTCATTAATTTTAACAATGCGATCGAACATTAACATAGGAGGCATGGGAAGCTGGGCATTACCTGCACCAAACATCTCGCCGCGTCCACAACTTAATAATTCTTCATAAGTATAGCTATTTTGAGTCTGCATCTATGGATTCCGAAAGTGCGTTGGAGCGTAGGGTTGCTGAATGGGATATTATCGGGTTAATTTTTCTTAAAATTAGTAACCCTATAAAAACTTTACAGTATAACAGCAAGCTTAAGAGAGTTCGAGCGCAATAGGCATTCGTGACAGATTATTGTAGTTTCAATACATGGGCAATATCGCTGCATTCTGGGTGAGCTTGCAGCGATAAGTTGGGGCAGGAGCATTGTAAAATCAAGTCAACGGATTATTAAATATACAAGCAAATATCTGAGTCGCCTGCAAAATCTAAAAAGGTGGCTGCGCCGCCATATTCAACACAGGATAAAAAATCATCATGTGAATAATCGAATAAATCCACGGTCATTTGGCAGGCAACCAATTTCACTTCAGCTTCAATACAAAGATCGCGCAATTCTTCGATACTGGCAACGCCTTTGTCTTTAATTTTGCGCTTCATCATGGCTGTCATGAAATATTCCATCCCAGGTAATGCTTGCACCACCGTGGGCACAGGCATTGGCATCGGCATGGCGGGATTTCCTAAGGAGGAGACTCGCAAATTTAATTTTTTACGAAGCAGATTGAGTCCATAAAACGTGAAAAAAATCTGGGCTTCATATCCCAAAGCAGCCGCAGTCGAGGCAAGAATAAAGGGCGGATAAGCCCAGTCTAACGTGCCTTTGGTTGCGATAATCGCTAAACGCTTGTTTTCAGACATAACCAGAGACCTATGACTATTTAGCTTTTTTGGATGAAGTAATGGTATTTACCTTCAACTTCGGATGATTCCAGCAAGGTATTGCCTGTTTGCTTGGCAAACACAGGAATATCTTTCACAGAGCCGGGATCGGTTGCAATCACATGTAATACTTGTCCTGCATTCATTGCCGTCAACGCTTTTTTAGTGCGTAGAATAGGCAAGGGACAATTTAATCCACAAGCGTCTAATTCTTGGTCAAAATTTGCCATAATATACTCTCCTTTAATCAACTATTTTCAGAAGTACAACATCTTATTCTTATATACTAATTAACCGATTTAGGCAAGATGATGTCTTATACGATAAAATCCTGTCGATAATCCAAAAAGTTCATAACAGGCAAGGAACTGTTTTCACTATGAATTTTCTACCTATTTTTTTAAAATTGCAGCACCAACCTTGCCTCGTTATCGGCGGTGGAAATACTGCAACTCGTAAAGTGGAATTGTTATTACGTGTTGAAGCAAAAGTCATTGTTATCGCCCCGCACGTCAGCGAAAAAATTCAAGCGTGGGCGGCAGAAAATAAATTAGTACATCATGCGCGTGAATTTGTGCCCACCGATTTGCAAACTTGTCGTTTGGTCATTGCAGCGACTAATAATAAATTGGTTAATCAACAAGTTGCGACCTTAGGGCACATGCAGAATTTATTTGTGAATGTGATTGATCAGCCGAAACTGGGCAGTTTTATCGTGCCTTCGATTATTGATCGTCACCCTGTGCAAGTTGCTATTTCTACAGGCGGCGCATCACCCATTCTTGCCCGTTTATTACGGGCGCGTTTGGAAACGGCGATTCCTTCGGCTTTTGGACAATTAGCTGAGTTTGTGGAAAATTTTCGCGAGAGTGTCAAGGCGCGTTTTCCTGAATTACGACAACGGCGACGTTTTTGGGAGTCGGTGCTGCAAGGTTCAATTTCAGAAATGCTGCTGTCTGGGCACACCAAAGAAGCGCGTACGGCCTTAGAACAACGTTTAGAAAATCCTGATGAAGATCGCAAAACGACTTATGGCGAAGTTTATTTGGTTGGCGGCGGTCCTGGCGATCCCGATTTGCTCACGTTTCGTGCTTTGCGCCTGATGCAGCAAGCAGATGTGGTGGTTTACGACCGTTTAATTTCGCCCGCCGTTTTGGCTTTGACCCGCCGTGAAGCAGAACGGGTGTATGTGGGTAAAGAACCCAGTCATCATACCTTGCCCCAACAAGACATTAATAAACTGCTGATTACTTTGGCAAAACAAGGAAAACGGGTATTGCGCTTGAAGGGCGGCGATCCGTTTATGTTTGGGCGTGGCGGGGAAGAAATTGAAACACTGATGGAAGAAGGGATTCCGTTTCAAGTTGTGCCCGGTATTACTGCCGCTTTGGGGGCAGGGGCGTATGCAGGGATTCCATTGACACATCGCGATTATGCCCAGTCTTGTATCTTTGTAACAGGACATTTAAAAGACAATACGATGAATCTCAATTGGCAAGTGTTGGCGCAACAGCAACAAACTGTCGTGGTTTATATGGGTTTGCGTGGGGTAGAAATTTTGTGTCGTGAATTAATTGCACATGGTTTGCCACCGACTCATCCTGCGGCTTTGGTACAACAAGCCACCACGCGCCAGCAAAAAGTGTTAATTGCAAGCTTGGAAACTTTGCCTACCATGATCAGCAATGCTCAAATCACCTTACCCAGTTTAATTATCGTGGGGGAAGTGGTGAAGCTGCACGAAAAGCTAGCATGGTTTGATTCTTCCACAGTGGAAACATTTCCTAATTTACCTGAAGAAGATATTAGTCATGGCTGAGTTATCAAATCATTAGACGTGAAAAAACCCACCTTTTTAGGGGTGGGCTTTTCAGCTCTCTTGATGTTCTAAGAGAATCTACTAACCAAGCAGGCTATTATTTGCAGTTGCTGGGTAAGTATTTAGCAGGAACGGTGGTACCAGTCACGCAACCCCAAGTCTTAGCGGTGGTGTCATAGGTTAATGCTAACACACCGGTAATATCAGTGTCTAAGAAGCTAGCGGTGTAAGCAAAAGGAGTAGCTAAACCAATCTTGGTGGTGTACTTACCGCCAGTTTTGCCGCCTAAGCTAGCAACGGATGGGAATGCAGCACCGCCTTTAGAACCAAACCATTCTTCAGCAGGCGTTTTCAGACCAGCTAACAAGCCTAAACCTTCAACAACTTTTGCACGCTTGATGTAGTCGCTGTAAGCAGGAATTGCCACTGCTGCCAAAATACCGATAATCGCAACCACGATCATTAATTCGATTAAGGTAAAACCTTTTTGCATTTTCATTTTATATAGCTCCTAACACAGAGGTTTTGAGGTAGTCGTTGCCGCCAAAAATTTTGTACAACAGAATTAAGATAACCAAGCAACCACTACCGAATTTTCCCGATCTTAAACGCATTGTGTTTGTCTAAGTCTTGACTAGCTATCTGCAATAGCTGTGCCATTAGTTTTTGTTGTTTTAATTCATATTGTTACAAATTTACAATGTTTTCATCTTGCCTACTTAGCACATGTAAATATTGTAATACATTGATTTATAAGTTAAAATTTTTATGTGTGCATGTGTTGATTTCAACAGGTGACAGTGCTCAACATGAAATCATTATTTTAATCAAAAATTTCAATTGGTTATGATAATTTAAAATTTACCACACGCAGAAAATAAGACGTTATCCACAGCAATTATCTTTAACTGATTGATTTAATTCATCTGTTGAAATCAACATGTTGAACTTGTTGAAATCAACAAGTTCAGCCAAAAAGCTAAGCTCATCATTGATGACTAAACTGCCTAAAAACTTTTCTTATCCCGAACTGACGTTATGTACTGTAAAACTATATTTTGATTAAAATTACATGGTTACTAGACCCATAAAAAAGCCCCCGCTGCCTTCACAACGGGGGCTTTCTGTTTTATAAAAACTACAAAATCAAGAGATTAAATATACTGAACCTCTAAAATTTCATACTCTTTATCACCACTCGGGGCTTTAACCACCACTTCATCCCCCGCTTGCTTGCCAATTAAGGCACGCGCAATCGGAGAATTGATAGAGACTAAATTAATCTTCAAATCTGCTTCATCATCTCCGACGATCTGGTAAGCGACTTCTTCCTCTGTTTCCAGATTCAACAATTGCACGGTTGCCCCGAACACCACACGTCCATTCGCGTTCAAGGTTTTCACATCAATGATTTCTGACAGGGAAAGCTTGCTTTCTAACTCTGCAATCCGTCCCTCAGCAAATCCTTGTTGTTCCCGTGCCGCATGATATTCTGCATTTTCCTTCAAATCGCCCAAAGCCCGCGCTTCCGCAATGGCTTGGATAATCCGTGGTCTTTCGACTGATTTCAGGTGCTGCAATTCATCACGCAGTTTTTGCGCCCCGCCTACCGTCATCGGAGTCTTTTTCATTAGTTTGCCCCTAATAATTCTTTATGTAAATCTTGTAAGCGGTTGACTTCTTTAGCATCTAAGGCTTTTAATGCCAGCAGCGTTGCATAAGCCCCCGCAAGAGTGGTGGTGTAAGGCACTTTATGCTGCAATGCCGTGCGCCGAATCGTGAAGGAATCCGCAATCGCTTGCTTGCCTTCAGTGGTGTTCACAATGAAACTGATTTCATTGTTTTTAATCTTATCAACAATATGCGGGCTGCCTTCCAATACCTTGTTCACAGCGGTGCAAGGAATACCTGCTTGTAGCAAAGTTGCCGCCGTGCCGTGAGTTGCCAACACTTCAAAGCCTAATCCTACCAAGCCTTTCGCAATGGTGAGCACGCGCTTTTTATCCGCTTCGCGCACACTGATAAACGCACGCCCAGAAGCAGGTAAATCAATCCCCGCCGCTTGTTGTGCCTTGCCAAAAGCCTCGCCAAAACTGCGCCCAATGCCCATGACTTCGCCCGTGGATTTCATTTCAGGGCTGAGCAAAGGATCAACGCCGGGGAATTTCACGAAGGGAAATACCGCTTCTTTCACCGAGTAATAGCTAGGAATACATTCTTGAGTCACGCCTTGGCTTGCCAAAGTTTGCCCAACCATGCAGCGTGCGGCAATTTGCGCCAGACTTAAACCTGTGGCTTTGGACACGAAAGGCACGGTACGCGAGGCACGAGGATTCACTTCTAACACAAAAATCGTGTCTTGTTGAATCGCAAATTGCGCATTGACCAAACCAACGACATTTAAGGCTTTAGACATTTGCGTCATTTGTTCACGCAATTGATCTTGCAACAAGGCAGATAAATTATAAGGCGGCAAGGAGCAGGCAGAATCCCCGGAGTGAATCCCTGCTTGTTCGATATGTTCCATAATCCCGCCGATTAAGACTTGTTGACCGTCACAAATTGCGTCCACATCGACTTCAATCGCGTCATCTAAAAAGCGATCCAAAAGTACAGGCGAATCATTCGACACCGCCACCGCATTTTTCATGTAATTGCGTAAATCATCAGCGTTATACACGATTTCCATCGCACGCCCACCGAGCACATAAGAAGGACGCACGACTAAAGGATAGCCGATTTCTTCTGCTGCAATCACCGCCGCTTCGGTAGAACGTGCGGTACGATTGGGCGGTTGACGCAAGCCCAATTGTTCAATCAATTGTTGGAAACGTTCCCGATCTTCCGCAAGGTCGATAGAATCAGGTAGCGTGCCGATAATCGGCGCGCCTGCGGCTTCTAAAGGACGCGCTAATTTCAGCGGCGTTTGTCCACCATATTGCACAATCACACCCTTGGGTTTTTCCAAATCGATAATTTCCAGCACATCTTCTAAAGTCAAAGGCTCGAAATATAAACGATCAGAAGTATCGTAATCGGTAGAAACGGTTTCAGGATTACAGTTGATCATGATGGTTTCATAACCATCCGCACGCAAGGCTAAAGCGGCTTGCACGCAACAATAATCAAATTCAATCCCTTGCCCAATGCGATTCGGACCGCCGCCTAAGACAATAATTTTATCACGTTGTGTCGGTTGCGATTCGCATTCTTCCTCGTAGGTTGAATACATGTACGCCGTCGGGGCTGCAAATTCTGCCGCACAAGAATCGACGCGCTTGTACACGGGGCGAATCTTGGCTTGATGGCGCAAATCCCGCACCACTTGCTCTTTGACATTCAACAATTGGGCTAAACGCGTGTCGGCAAAACCTTTGCGCTTCAATTGATACAAACGCTGGGCATTTAAGCTGTCCAGCCCTTCCGCTTGCAATTGCTGTTCTTCACGCACTAAATCCGCTAATTGGGTTAAAAACCACGGATCAATTGCAGAAAGTTGGTGAATCTTTTCCAAGCTCCAACCTGCACGCATCGCATCGGCGACATACCACAAGCGTTCAGGGCCTGGAATGCTTAATTCACGTTCCAGTTTCTTTTGAATGCCAGTCGCTGATTTATCAGAATGCTTGGGCAGAATTTCATCCAAACCATGCACGCCTGTTTCCAAACCCCGCAAGGCTTTTTGTAAAGATTCTTGGAAAGTGCGCCCGATTGCCATCACTTCACCAACCGATTTCATTTGCGTGGTCAGTAAGGGTTCAGCTTGGGGAAACTTTTCAAAGGTGAAACGCGGCACTTTGGTGACCACGTAATCAATGGTTGGCTCGAAAGACGCAGGGGTCACGCCGCCCGTGATTTCATTTGCCAATTCGTCCAAGGTGTAGCCGACTGCCAATTTCGCCGCAACTTTCGCAATTGGGAAGCCCGTGGCTTTAGAAGCCAATGCCGAAGAACGGGAGACACGCGGATTCATTTCAATAATGATCATGCGCCCGTCTTTGGGATTAATCGCAAATTGGACGTTTGAGCCGCCCGTGTCCACCCCGATTTCACGCAATACCGCAATCGAGGCATTACGCATGATTTGGTATTCTTTATCGGTCAGGGTTTGAATCGGCGCGACGGTGATGGAATCGCCCGTGTGCACGCCCATCGGGTCGAAGTTTTCAATCGAGCACACGATGATGCAGTTATCTTTGCAATCGCGCACCACTTCCATTTCATATTCTTTCCAACCCAGTGCGGATTCTTCAATCAGCAATTCACGGGTGGGCGAGAGGTCTAAACCGCGTTCGCAAATGGTCACGAATTCTTCTTCATTGTACGCAATCCCGCCGCCGCTACCGCCCATCGTAAACGAAGGACGAATCACCGTAGGAAAGCCTAATTCTTTTTGCGCTGCGAGCGATTCTTCCATGCTGTGCGCGATGAAAGATTTTGGCATGTCTAAACCAATCTTACGCATCGCTTGGCGAAATTTATCGCGATCTTCGGCTTTATCAATCGCTTCTTGCGACGCGCCGATCATGGCGACCTTATATTTTTCCAGCACGCCATGCCGCACTAAATCCAAGGCACAGTTGAGCGCGGTTTGCCCGCCCATCGTGGGCAATAAGGCATCGGGGCGTTCCTTGGCAATGATGCGTTCTACGGTTTCCCAGTGAATCGGTTCGATGTAGGTGGCATCCGCCATATCGGGATCGGTCATGATGGTGGCAGGATTGGAATTGACCAGAATGACGCGATAGCCTTCTTCGCGCAGGGCTTTACAGGCTTGCGCGCCAGAATAGTCGAATTCACAGGCTTGACCAATCACAATGGGACCTGCGCCAATAATAAGGATGCTTTTTATGTCAGTACGTTTTGGCATATTGTCAATCTCTGTGAATCTAAAGG
>Ga0209599_10001302_pt1 | contig 12222 bp, 11 predicted proteins | sample Shrwel_input2_FT_FD_187534 | JGI IMG/M metagenome (GOLD analysis project Ga0209599, IMG submission 187534) | Subsurface microbial communities from deep shales in Ohio, USA - Utica-3 well 1 S input2 FT (SPAdes) (version 2) ... | reverse complement strand
GCACAACCTAACCTGTTTAAGTGTTCACACTTCAATTGCCAATCGCAATCTGACGTTCACAAAACACGCAAAGTTTGATTAACTGCGTAAATCAACCACTTTATTAGGGTCAAAATGGCCAAGCATTTTATATATAAATAGCTTAGCACTCAAATATTAACGCAGATATCTCACTTTTTTTTACATTAAACTGAGATTTCATGGCTTTTTAGCCTAGAACAAATCTAAAACTGGCGTTTCAGCCTCTTTTAGTGGTTGTTTTTCACTCAAGCCTTCATCTATAGGTGTTTCACTTTCTTCTGGAGTCACAGGGATATCAGGCACACCTTCATATTTGGGTGGTGGTGGCTGATCAATGGCTTGCTCAATTAAAGGAACATGAGGCACATAAGTTAAAAACTTTTCGGGAGCAGCCCTTGCGCTATTAAGCAAGCCAAAATCCATGGTGTTAGATACCCCTAAAGCTAACTCCATCGTCACAAAATTCCCGTAAATTACGACATATTTAGTGCTTTCACCTTCACGATACAAAAAGTAGGCAAATTGTTCTTTATCATTACGCTGAACCAAATAAGACTTCACAACATCTTCATCTATTGATGAAAAAACTTGCAATGTCCATGCCAATGATCCCTGTGCCTTTAACCAATCAACTGTACGGTATTGAGGCCCATGATTTTCTGGTGGCGTAGCAACATAATTTGTTGGTGGTACAATCTTAGCCAATTGCCCCAAATCGTCGGAAAACTCGTGAGTTTCACCTGTAAACACTTCTTGAATAGAGGCTTGCTTAATCAGATTTTTGCCTTTAATACCTACCAGAAGCAGACAACTTAAAAACAAAGCCAAGGCTATCATGGCAGAAGGCAACCATAGACGCGATTGTAGGCTATTCATCATCGCACCCTAAATGCTCACCTGCACTTAAAGTTTGCACTAATGTTGTCAAAGGAAAGTCAGCAGTCACAACCGCCTGCCCTAACTTCTTAAGTAAAACCAAACGCAATTTGCCTGCTAAAACTTTTTTATCAACTGCCATTAATTGTAAAAACTGCTCAGGCGAAATATCTACAGGAGGGATGATTGGTAAATGTGCGGCAAGTAAAATATGTTTTACGCGTAACACATCTTCTTTAGCTAACCAACCTAAACGCCATGACAAATCAGCCGCCATTAACATGCCCGTTGCCACTGCCTCGCCATGCAACCAAACCCCATAGCCCATGGCTGTTTCAATGGCATGGCCAAAGGTATGACCTAAATTTAATAAAGCGCGCACATCATTGGCCTCTAACTCATCAGCAGCCACAACGTCAGCTTTATTTTGACAAGAACGAGTAATCGCTTCGGCTAATATTTTTTTGTCTCTTGCGACTAAAGCCGTTATATTTTTCTCTAACCACTCTAAAAACGGCTCATCCCTAATTAATCCGTATTTAATCACTTCTGCTAAACCCGCAGCATATTCACGGTCATTTAAAGTATCTAATACTGAAGTATCTGCTAAAACAGCATTTGGCTGCTTAAACGCACCAATCATATTTTTACCCAACGGATGATTCACACCTGTCTTACCACCCACAGAGGAATCCACTTGTGCCAATAAAGTGGTAGGAATTTGTAAAAAAGACACACCTCGTTGATAACAAGCCGCAGCAAAACCTGTCATATCACCAACAACCCCACCACCTAAGGCAACCAAAGCACAATCTCGATTAAATCTTTTTTCTAATAAGCTAGTAAAAATAGACTCAACATGTGCCATATCTTTAAACTGTTCGCCATCAGGTAATACATAACTTGCCACCTGATAACTAAGTGTTTTGAGCGTGTTTTCTACTTGGGCTAAATATAAGGGAGCAACCGTTGTGTTAGTTACAATCAGGACTTGTTTCCCTTGTAAATATGATTGATAACATACAGCCTGAGTCAATAATGACTCACCAATAAAAATAGGATAACTGCGTTCATTTAAGGAGACGGTGAGCGTTTGCATAACAAAAATTCAGCTACTATGGCAAAAGCCCCATTCTAGCCAAGTTAGTGCTATTGAGGAAATAATTATGAAAAATTTAAGGCTTGAATAATACTTTGTGCTAAATCGCGCGCACAACCACTGGTAGTTGGCACAATTAAATGCGCTACCTCACGATAAAGTGGGTCTCGAATTTTTAATAATTCGGTGAGTTTTTGCTGAGGATTTTGTGTTTGTAGTAATGGTCTATTTTTGTCGTGTGCCGTTCTTTCTAACTGCATCGAGACGGGCGTTTCTAAATACACGACTGTGCCACGTTGATGCAGATAACGGCGGTTAGCCTCATTAAGGACTGCACCACCACCTGTTGCCAAGACAACAAATTTTAACGCACTTAGTTCCGCAATCATCGCAGACTCTCGGCGACGAAAACCCGCCTCTCCCTCTACATCAAATATCCAAGGAATAGCTGCACCTGTACGAACTTCTATCTCGTGATCACTATCCAAAAAATGCCATGACAACATTTCGGCTAAATGACGACCAATGGTAGTCTTACCTGCTCCCATTGGCCCAACTAAAAAGATATTAGTACAAGTTGTCACTATAAACTCATTACTTATTAGCAATTGTGTCATTTAACAAACGTGGCGTAACAAAAATCAATAATTCTTGTTTATCATTACGCGTAATGTCCTGACGGAACAAGCGACCTAAATAAGGAATATCTCCCAACAACGGCGTTTTAGTTACCCCTTTTAAAGACTCATTACTGAAGATACCACCCAATACAACTGTTTGACCATCATCCACCAACACATTAGTCGAAATTCGATTCGTATTAATCGTTAAGGCACCGCTTGATAAGGCTTCGCCAGCACTGTCTTTATTAATAAACAACTCCATATTGACTCTACCGTCTGGCGTAATGCTTGGAGTTACCTCTAAACGTAACTCTGCATTAACAAATTTAATAGCAGCCGCACCACTTGATGACGCTTCTAAATACGGAATTTGTTTACCTGAGGCAATCAATGCTTTTTGTTTATCCGCAGTCAATACTTTTGGTGTTGCAACAATTTCGCCGTGACCATCCGATTGCAAAGCTGAGAGTTCTAAATCTAATACCACATTGTCAGCATTCATAATGCCTACGGCAAATGAGCTTGCACCAACTTTATCAACACCCAAATCAACGGCCAAATCAGCAGGTGAAGCGATGTTATAAGAACGTATTCCTGTAGTAGTATCAACCGTTGACTCACGAATATCACTCAATGTCGTACGTGAACCACCCGCCATAATGCGCTTACTCGAACCAATATTATCGTGTGCTACACCCCATTTAACACCTAGCTCTTTGGCAAAAGTACTGTTTGCAGTTACAATCCGTGCCTCAATCATGACCTGTTTAACAGGCACATCAAGCTTTGTCACTAACTCTCGGATTTCATCCAATTTTTTAGGAATATCTTGAATAATCAAGGTATTAGTACGCACATCAATTGATACACTACCACGAGGACTCAATAAACTATTAGAAGCATTATTAGCTCCATTACTAGTATTAATCCCCGATGTGATCATAGTTTGTAAATCAGCCGCTTTAGCATAACTAATTTGCATATACTCAGAGCGTAACGGCACAAGTTGTTCATTTTGGTTGGTAGCTTCTAATTCCAAACGCTCACGAGCTGCTATTTCATCTGCTGGTGCGACCAACATAACATTGCCTGCAGTACGCTTATCCAAACCTTTCGTTTTTAAAATCAATTCTAAAGCTTGATCCCAAGGAACATTTTGCAACCGTAACGTAATACGTCCAGACACAGTATCACTTGCAACTAAGTTTAGTGATGTAAAATCAGCAATCAACTGCAAAACTGAGCGAACTTCAATATCTTGGAAGTTCAACGATAATTTTTCACCCGTGTAGATAAACTCTTTACGTTTTTTAGGTGCATCTGGCAAAATCGGCTTGACACTAATCGTCATGTTGTTATCGGCCTGATAAGCCAAATATTCAAACTCACCTTGAGGTTGAATAATCATGATCCCATTATTGCCTTCATTGTAAGCATCAATCGTTTTAATGGGGGTAGCAAAATCATTCACATCCAAACGACGGCGCAAGTTTTCGGGAATTTTAGCTCCAATAAAACGTGCAATAATTTTATTACCTTGTTGCTGTACATCAACAGGAATAGCTGGATTGGAAAGCCTAATGCTAATTTGACCATCACCTTGACTACCGCGGTGAAAATCTAAACCATCTATTTTTGGTACGTTTGGCAAAGCATTGGTTATTGTCTTGGGAGCAGCCACAGGTACCACAACTGGTGTATTACCCACTGCCAATTGTATCGCACCAGCTTCTTGCTTACCAATCTTCAAAATTAATGCATTGCCTTCAACTCGCGTCGCATAGCCACTCAAAGTATCTAAGTTAACCACCACACGAGTACGTTCTTGATTATCAACAACTGTTAAGCTACGTGCATTGCCATTACCAAGACTTAAATAACGCGAGGTTAAAGCGTTTTTCGTGTTGGGCAAATCAAACACCAAACGTGCTGGCTTTTCTATTTTATAGGATTGTAATTGAGGAGGTGTATCATCAAATCCTAATTTAACCTCAATTTCATCGCCCGGCAAACTTACAAAGTCAACTTTTTTAAGCGTCAATCTATCTGCTGCCGCCGCGAGTTGCAAAAACGACACTAGGCTCAAGCCTAATACCACACGTTGAATGGACATGCTCTTTTTCCCAGCAAACTTGTTATTGTTCATTGTGATCCGTTTGATCATTTGTATTCTCCAGAGCTTGGCTTACTTGTCGGCCATGACTAAAGTGCGTGGACGTTCAACCCAGCCGTCTCGGCCATCAGGGACCACCTCAACAAGATTAATTTGGCTTGGCGTAATTTCAACAATTTTACCGTGGTTTTTACCCACATAATTGCCAATTTTTACACGCTGAACGCCGCCATCCGAATCTTCAACTAAACCATAAAACGGACTACCTTCTTTAGTCAGCGTACCGCGCATCCGCAACGCCTCCAAAGCAAACTTTTCCAAATACTCTTGTGGCCTAGAAAAATCTGGCGCAACGGGCTTGCCAGTACTTTTAGCTAAAAACTCTTCTAAAGTAGATGGCGGTACAAAAGGACTACGCAGTTGATGTGCGGCATAAGTAAATGTAGGCATTGGCGTAAACTCAGGTGGTGCTTCAACACGACCTCTAGGTTTTGCTCGAATTGCATCCATTCTTGCTTTCATTACATCGAAGTCAGACGAACATCCTGATAAGCCTGAAAGTACAACAACCCCCAATGACAGGCTAACCAACTTGACAGACCAAGTTCTCACACTCATTTGGCACCTCCTGCTTTCTTAGGTGCTGCTTTAGATGCTGCATCTTCAGTAGCATCTTTATAACGATACGTTCTAGCTTGTATTTCCATTTTCAAAACAGGCGCGCCACTGTCCGCAAATTTATTTGACAAAGGTGCAATAGTAAAATCATGTAAGGTCACAATACGAGGCAGTGCAGAAATACCACTCACAAAAGCACCAAAAGCGTGATAATCACCCTGTACTTTAATACTAATAGGCTGCTCTACATAAAACTCTTTTGAGCTTTCACTACCCAATACAATTCCATCAAACTCCAAACCGCTACCCAAGCCTGTATGCGTCACATCTTCTAATAGTTCTGGCACCTCGGTTTCTTTAGGTAGCTGTTTCAATAAAGAACCAAACGACTCTTCCATATCAGCAAGTTGCTTTTTATACACATCTAAATTATTAGCCTTAAAAACCTTTTGCTCAAATTCTTCTAACAAGGTTTCTTGTGCCTGCTCACCCGACGCATAGGTCTCTCTCATTGCAGACAAATCAAGGACATAGCCCAGCACTAAAACCGCAATAAATACAATAACGTAAACCAATACCTTTGCTGCAAGCGGCCATGCACCTATATTTTGTGGATCCAAAGTATTCAGAGTACTCATAAACTCCTGAAGATCAAACTTTGCACCCTCTTTTACATCGTCACCTTTAGTGGCTTTAAGCTTCATTTGCTTGCCTCCTTATTGGTTTTTTTAACGCCTGTTTCATCCTCTTTGATAGGCTCAGGTGCTTCTAAAGCCACGGTCAATGCAAAACGATTATTTTTCTTGTCTGTTGCTACTTTAGCCGCTTTATCGCCCTTTTTATTTTGATCAGTTGTCGCTTCTACAGTTGACAATACTGGATTTTTGAACCACACAGAAGCATTCATATTACGCAAAAAAGACGATACCTGAGTATTACTTTCAGCGTAGCCCTCAATCCTAAACAAGTCATCTTTTCGAGTAATCGAAACCAAATAGACTTTATTAGGGACGGTACGCGCTAACTCATCAAAAACCCGCACAATAACTGGGCGACGGCCTTGTAAATCTTGAATCACTTTCATACGCGCCAACAGTTCATCTTTGCGTACTTGTAACTCATCTATTTGTTTAATTTGACCATCAAGTGTGGCTATTTCCGACTGAATATAGGCTTTACGCTCTTCTTGATCACTCAGTTGGCTACTCAATAAAATATGAAAAAACATGATAATAGCCGCTGCAGACAAAGCAACCGCAACGTTGATAACGATAAACTCTTGTTGACGTTGTTTTTTGAGTTCTTGTCGCCATGGCAACAGGTTAATCTTAGCCATCAGTCAAAGCTCCTTAATGCAAGACCGCATGCTATCATTAGCGCAGGCGCATCATTACTAATAGCCGCCGCATTAATTTGTGGGGCAAAAGACATATGCACAAAAGGATTAGCAACGGCTACCGCTGTACCTAGCTTTTCTTGTACTGTTTCTGCCAGCCCTAAAATAGAAGCTGTACCTCCCGCCAACAGAATATGATCTACATCATTATACTGACTGGACGAAAAGAAAAACTGTAACGAACGGGTCACTTGTTGTACCACGGCTTCCTTAAAAGGCTGCAATACTTCAACTTCATAATCGTCAGGTAGTCCACCCTCTTTTTTAAGCTTACCCGCCTCTTCAAACGACAAACCATAACGGCGTTGAATTTCTTCTGTTAACTGACGACCACCAAATAGCTGTTCACGGGTATAAATAATTTTACCATCGTTGATAACATTCAATGTGGTCATGGTTGCACCAATATCTATGACTGCAACCGTCCCTTCTCGACCACAAGGCAAACTATCAACCAACAAATCAAATGCTCGCTCCATTGCATAGGCTTCAACATCAACCACTTTAGCGGTTAAATTAGCAATCACTAGCACGTCTGTTCGAAATTCAATATTTTCTGTACGAGAAGCCGCCAATAACACACTCACCCGTTCAGGATTCGTAGGTGATGGCCCTATAACCTCAAAATCGAGGCTAATTTCTTCAAGTGGATACGGAATATACTGGTCTGCCTCTAAACGTATTTGTGACTCACGCTCATCATCAGACAAATCTGCATCCATTTCGATGACTTTGGTGATAACCGCAGAACCCGACACAGCCACTGCTGCATTTTTGCTCCGAGGCTTTGCTCTTGCAAGCAGCCTAATAATGGCCTCACCAACGCCTTCGACATCAGCAATATTTTTTTCGACCACGGCATTTTGCGGCAATGGCTCGACCCCATAGCTCTCAACTCGATAACGATCACCTTGCAAACTGAGTTCCAAGAGTTTTACCGAAGTGGAGCTAATATCTAAGCCTATAAGGCTTGTATTTTTTTTACCTAGAAAGGGCAGCACGTCATTTGTTCCCTTTTATTTTTGTAATTAGAATGCAGAGTTATACCACATTCATACCAATTAACATTAAATGCTAGTCTTAACACGACTGCAAGTACCGCACAAGTGATTATTACAGTTATAATCGACTATCGTCTAGCGACTGTCACCTATTTTGTTATACACCTTGGTCTCCAATGAAAAAAATTACGTCTAAATTAGCTCGCATTCATCCTTTGGTTGCTTTTGGCATGTTAGGTCTGCTAAGCGTATCAATACTTAGCAGCGGTGTCTATTTATACCTTACCCCACAATTGCCAAATGTTGAGCAACTTCGCGAAATTAAACTCGAAACACCGTTACAAATTTATAGTCGTGATGAAAAGCTCATTAGTGAGTTTGGAGAAAAGCACAGTCGCCCCCTCCGCTACAATGAAGTACCACCACTTTTAGTTTATGCTTTCTTAGCTGCCGAAGACGATAACTTTTTTAATCATCAAGGTGTAAGCCTTAAAGGTTTAGCACGTGCATTTGTAGGACTTGCCGAATCAGGCTCTATCCAGTCGGGTGGCTCTACCATTACCATGCAAGTCGCTAAAAATTATTTTTTAAGTTCGCAGCGTACATTTAGTCGTAAATTAACAGAAATCTTGTTGGCACAAAATATTGAGGACGCTTTATCTAAAGAAGAAATTTTAGAGCTTTATGTCAATAAAATTTATCTTGGTCAACGTGCCTATGGTATCGGTGCTGCTGCGGAAGTTTACTACAGTAAAAATGTTAATCAACTATCTTTAGCAGAAATTGCAATGATTGCGGGCTTACCTAAAGCTCCCTCTAAATATAATCCTGTTGTTAACCCCAAACGCGCCTTAGCAAGACGTAATTGGATTTTAGGAAGAATGTTAGCTTTGGGCTATATTAAGCCTGAAGAATATAAGCAGGCGATTGCCGAAGGGACAGGTATTCGTTATCACAGTGTTGTGGAAGAAGTTAAAGCACCTTATTTAGCCGAAATGGTACGAGCCACACTCACGGCACGTTTTGGTGAAAATGTGTTAGGTATGGGTTATAAAGTTTATACCACCATACGTTCCGACATTCAAAACGCAGCAGTAGATTCGGTAGTGAATGGTTTACTCGCTTACGATTTACGTCATGGATGGCGTGGTGCAGAAGCCAATAGTGAAGATAAAGCGTTAACGCACTTTGATGTAATTGGTGGATTAGCTCCCGCCGAAGTCGTTAAAATCAATCAAAACTCTATAGAAGCCATTATGCGTGACGGCAAAAAAGTCACTATCCCGTGGGCAGGACTCAGTTGGGCAAGACGCTATAAATCAGTAAATAGTGTGGGTGCTGCTCCAAGCAAAGCCAGTCAAATTGTGAGTATGGGCGATATTATTCGCATTAAAAAAGCAGGTGGCATTTGGGTTTTAAGACAAATACCCAAAGTACAAGGCGAGTTAGTTGCGCTCAATCCCGAAACAGGGGCGATTGAAGCATTAGCGGGTGGCTTTGATTTTAGTGTGAGCCAGTTTAATCATGGGATACAAGGATGGCGACAAGCAGGCTCGACGCTTAAACCGTTTATTTATGCTTTGGCCTTAGAACGTGGTTTTCAACCTGACAGTATGGTCAATGACTCGCCAATGACTATTGGCAATTGGAGTCCAACCAATTCTGATGGTCGCTTTATGGGGCCTATTAGTTTAAGACGGGCTTTATACTTATCACGTAATTTAGTGTCGATACGCTTGCTACAATCTGTCACACTAAACAGAGCCAGAACCTATTTACCCCGTTTTGGTTTTATTGAGAACAATCTACCCAACAATTTAACCTTAGCCTTAGGTACAGCCCAAGTTGTGCCACTACAAATGGCAACAGCTTATGCAGCATTTGCCAACGGTGGTTATAGAGTAAACCCTTATTTTATTGAGCGTATCGAAGACGTAACGGGCAAGGTTTTATTTCAGGCCAAGCCCGAACAAGTGTGTAAAGCTTGTGACGATCCTGCCTTAGCCAATGAAATGCTCGCACAAAAAACAGAAACCATACCCAGCGAAGTCATTGGAACAGGCAACGAAGTCTCGATACTTGACGCTCCCGACCCTTTAACACCACCCACTTATGTACCTGATTATCCAATTGCTAAACGTATTATGAGTGAAAAATCCTCCAAACAAATGGCAAACATTTTAAGAGATGTGATTTTGCATGGCACGGCGCGCAGTGCCTTAAAATTAGGGCGTAGTGATATTGCAGGTAAAACAGGAACAACCAATGATGCAAAGGATGCTTGGTTTGCAGGATTTAACCCCCAATTAGTCGCAATTAGTTGGGTGGGCTTTGATAGACCGTCCTCATTGGGGCGTTTAGAATACGGTGGTTATGCTGCCTTGCCTTTATGGACTTCGTTTATGAATTACGCGTTGGCTGATATTGAAGACAAATGGATTGATAGCGCACCTGCACGTAGTTCTAATAATAACAATATCACTCCTGAAAAATCGACTGATACAGCAGCCGATTTTGCTGATCCCGATACGCTAACACCTATCCCCGAAAAACCTTCTAATCAACCAACCACTAACGCACCACAAGCGGCAACAGAGGATTTGTTTTAGCGCATAAAAAAAGGTGAGTTTAAACTCACCTTTTTTATGCTGCGTTTGTTAGTGCTAACAAACGCGCTTAGCCTAAGCTTATTTTTTAGCGAAACTGCGTCCACCAAAACGTTGCTTAAACTTATCAATACGTCCACCTGTATCAACTTGCTTTTGTTGACCAGTATAGAAAGGATGGCAGCTACTACATACGTCTAAATGGATGTTTTTGCACAAGGCTGAACGAGTAACGATGGTATTACCGCAAGAACAAGTTGCTGTAATTTCTTCGTATTTTGGATGAATATCGGCTCTCATAATGTTTATCTCAAAGAGTGGCTTAAAAGATGTTCGCCCCCCTGCGTAAATTGCGTACAATCGAGCAGGAACGAACGATGACCATTCTTTTGGCTTACCCTAACAGTCTCTTCGTTAGAGCTAAGCACAACAAGGGGCGTAAATATACCAAAATTCGTTATTTTTTGCACTATTTTTTACAGCAAAAATGCACGACATTCATTAAGAAGTTTATTTTCAAAATCCTTTATAATACAAAAAATTCATTCTATTTTTACTCTCACACATTATGTCCAAAAAATCCAAACGTCCGATTAAAACCTCCACCGAGTCTGCTGCTGCAAATCCTGTAGAATTAGCAGGTATAGGCGCACGTTTAGCCGCAGTCATTTATGATGGTTTATTGATTGTGGCTTTGAATGCCATTGTAGCGACTATTTTGATTGTGATTGCTACGCCACATGACGTTGCAGTACAAAATCAAACCCGTGTTTTACCCGAATGGTTTAGATCCTTAGTTTTGTTTCCCGCTATGGTGACCATGACTTGGTTATTTTATGGTTATTTTTGGCGCAAAACTGGCCAAACTTTAGGAATGCAAACATGGCGTTTAAAAGTAATTAAACCCAACGGCATGTTTTTATCATGGGGAGATAGTGCTGGCCGTTGCGCTGCGGCATTAATTTTTCCTATTTTTTGTGGTTTGGTGGCTAAGTTTTTAGGGCATGGTGCAGGCGTTTTCGCTCTTAGCGTGATATTTGGCTTTATTGCTAATTATTTATGGGCTTGGGTCAATGGTCGTGGTTTGGCATGGCACGACCAACTTTCAGCAACGGTGGTTATTCGCGTGGCTGTTGACCCACGACAAAAACGCGGTATTTTTGGTTGGTTTTCTCAAAATGACGATTAATCGCCAATATGCCAACCATTTACCAAAGGATAACGCCTATCACGGCCAAAACCACGTTGTGTAATACGTGGCCCTATGGCTGCTTGACGGCGTTTGTATTCATTAAAGTCAACCATTCTTAATACTTTATAAACCACGTCACGCTCAAAACCTTGTGCAATAATGGCTTCAGCACTGTGGTCATGCTCAATATACAACGCCAAAATAGCATCCAAAATAGCATATGGTGGCAGACTATCTTCATCTTTTTGGTCGGGAGCTAACTCCGCAGAAGGCGGTCTATCAATGACGCGTTGCGGAATAATTGCATGGCCTGCCAAACGATTACGATACTCGGCTAATCTAAACACCAAAGTTTTAGGCACATCTTTAAGCACATCAAAACCGCCTGCCATATCACCATATAAAGTCGCGTAACCTACTGCCATTTCGGATTTATTGCCTGTGGTTAACACAAGCCAACCATTCTTATTAGACAAAGCCATTAACAATACCCCCCTAGACCGCGCTTGTAAGTTTTCTTCGGTTTTATCTTTAGATAAGCCTGCAAAAGCGGGAACTAATAACTGGCTAAAGGACTCTACAGCAGAGGCTATTTCTATAATGGAATAATTAACTCCCAAAATTTTTGCTTCTTCGGCAGCATCTTCTAAGCTCATTTGAGAGGTATAGTGATACGG
>Ga0209599_10001301_pt1 | contig 12224 bp, 12 predicted proteins | sample Shrwel_input2_FT_FD_187534 | JGI IMG/M metagenome (GOLD analysis project Ga0209599, IMG submission 187534) | Subsurface microbial communities from deep shales in Ohio, USA - Utica-3 well 1 S input2 FT (SPAdes) (version 2) ... | reverse complement strand
GTACATGTATGATGGGATGAAAACAGAATTTATATCAAGAAAAGTTATTTATTTTGAATATCTTCTTAAAGTTAATGCAGATGTCATAAATGATTCCGATTTAAAAATGATTGAATCTCAATTTGCTCAAATAAGAAGCTCTGAAGATTATATAAAAGTCATAAAAAAATTAGAAAATCTAGCTTTCGTAAATAATAAGAATGTAAATAAAAACCCGCTCTAAAGCGGGTTTTGTTAGAAATTAGATCAGCTTAACTAATCAATTTCTTTATTAAGGGGGGCTGGGGGCTTTAACTTTTGTAGCTTCTATGATTTAACCTAAAAAATTTTAAAGGTATTTTCCATTTCAATTTCACTCAGCTTTTAAGCGCATTTTTTAAAATGCCATTTTCACCAAAGAGTTTTTCGCGGTATTCAGCTTCGAGTTGATCTGTTTGCATATCCAATGGATCGAAATGTTGATCTCTGACATCAAGCATTTCGATAAACGTGCGAGAAAAGATACCCAAACGATTTACACCACCAAATGCCAAATAAAATGCATCTTTCAGTTCTTTGGCTGAAAACTTAATATCCTTACGTTTTAAAATTTGTATCCAATAATCAAAGGTTATCGGGGCAATAAAGCGAGCCACTCGAATTAAAGCAATCCTCCGATTTCTCACCGTATTACCACCAATCGCTTTCAGTGCTTCAAAAGCAACAGATTTATGTTCTAGTTCTTCCAGCGCATGCCATTCCCAAAGATTTCGACTTTCTTGAGTGGTTTTCTGTTTGATTAACGGATCAGTCAACAGCAAGCGAGCAAGAGTAGCTGTGAAATGTTCCATTACTACAGTTGCCGCTAATTGCTCAACTTTGGGAAGTTTACGAAATTTATCCAATCTTGCTTTGGTTAAGTCTTCGATTTCGACTACTTCTGGATAATTTGATTGAATCAGATGCTCATTGAGGGATTTATGTTCTCGACTATGAAAAGCTTCTTGTGCAATAAAATTACGAATATCTTCGAGTAATTTTTCATCCGTAATTTGATCACGAACATTACGTACGCTCTCAATGAAGAACATTTCACCTGGTGGAAACATCGCAGATAAAACCACAAAAAGAGAAGTCACAACAGAATTATCTTCATAGTAAAAAGTAAATTTTTTGTTTTTGTCTAAAGGAATAATCACATTGCGACGGACGATTTGTTGTAGAGATTGCACTGATATATTCATCTTTTTTTCCTTGTCATCTGTAGAAGATAATTTGAACAAAATTTAGTATGTATATAGAATCTATCAGTGAATTTATACGGAAAAAAGACGGATTTAAGGATGAGGTTTTTATAATGGTAACTATAAGAAAACCAAAACAAAGTAGGTCAAAAAATACTTATAGGTCTATAGTTGATGCAGGATTTATATCAGTAAAAAATAATGGATTGGATCACACTACCGTGTTGAAAGTTTGTGAGATTGCGGGTGTTGGTTCTGGAAGCTTTTATGAATATTTTAAAAATAAAGAAGCCTTGTTTGTAGAGATGCAACAACACTTTATTGCTGAGCTTGCTAAAGTGATTTACGAGGTCATTCCAACCATTCAGGAAATGGAAATTCCTGAAGCAATTAGATCTATTTTTTTACATATTGGAGAGTTTTTAGCAGCGGATGAGAATAAATATTTTTATTGGCTGAGCGTTTCAAGTAAATACAGTACCGAAGCCAGTCATGTAAAAGCCGTTAAGGCGATCAATACATTAGCGATTGAATACGCGGTGAAACATCCTGAGGTATTGAGAATAAAAAATCTAAAAATGATGGTTTATATTTTAATTAATTCTAGTGTCGCACTGACGATGAATTTCTTTTCATCTCAAAATATGGGTTTTACTTTTGAAGAATTAATTGATTGTCTGATTGATATTACAATGTCCTATATTGATGATGATCGTAATAAGTTAAAAATATAAAAAACCCGCTCTTAAGCGGGTTTTTGTGAAATTAGATCAGTTTAACCAATCAATTTCTTCATCAATTCATTCACTTGTGCAGGGTTGGCTTTACCTTTTGCAGCTTTCATGACTTGACCAACAAGACCGTTAAAGGCTTTTTCTTTACCAGACTTGTACTCTTCAACCATTTTTTCATTGGCTGCAAGTACTTCTTTGATAATCGCTTCAATCGCACCTGTATTAGTTTCTTGCTTTAAGCCTTTCTCAGCAATAATGTCATCTGCAGATTTTCCTTCTGCTTCCCACATAAAGCCAAACACTTGCTTCGCAATTTTGCCGTTAATGGTGTTATCCACAATACGTGCGATCATGCCACCCAATTGCTCAGCAGAAACAGGAGAGTCTGCTAAATCTAGGCCTGCTTTGTTTAAAGCACCTGAGAATTCACCCATCACCCAGTTTGCTGAAACTTTACCTTGCTTCGCACCGCCAGCAGCAGCTACAACAGCCTCGTAGAAGTCTGCCATTTCGCGTGACAGCGTCAATACATGTGCATCGTATTCAGTCACGCCGAAGTCAGCAATAAAGCGCTCACGACGTGCAGCAGGCAATTCTGGCAGCGCAGCGCGTGCCGCTTCGATTTGCTCATTTGAAATTATCACTGGTAACAGGTCAGGGTCAGGGAAGTAGCGATAGTCGTTCGCTTCTTCTTTTGAACGCATTGAGCGAGTTTCCATCTTGTTTGGATCGAACAAACGAGTCTCTTGGTCAATCTTTCCGCCATCTTCCAAGATTTCCATTTGACGTTCAATTTCTATATTGATCGCTTGCTCGATGAAACGGAATGAGTTGAGGTTTTTCAACTCGCAACGCGTACCGAATGGTTGACCCGGGCGACGTAGTGACACGTTACAGTCGGCACGGAATGAACCTTCTGCCATGTTACCGTCAGAAATCCCTAACCAACGCACGAGCGTGTGAATCGATTTGATATATGCAACCGCTTCTTCAACCGAACGCATATCAGGCTCAGACACGATTTCTAGCAATGGTGTGCCCGCACGGTTTAAGTCGATACCAGACATACCTTCGAATTGGTCATGAATCGATTTACCTGCATCTTCTTCAAGATGGGCACGAGTCACGCCAATACGCTTTACAGTACCATCTTCAAGCTGGATGTCGATATGACCCAAGCCCACAATCGGATTGTCCATCTGGCTGATCTGGTAGCCTTTTGGCGAATCTGGGTAGAAGTAGTTCTTACGTGCAAATACAGAGGCTTGGTCGATATACGCGTCAATACCCAAACCGAAGCGAATCGCAAGATCAACGACTTCTGCATTCAATACAGGCAATACACCCGGCATCGCCAAATCAACAAGGCTGGCTTGCGTATTTGGGTCTTGACCAAATTCAGTTGATGAACCAGAGAAGATTTTTGATTGAGTTGCAAGCTGAGTGTGGATCTCAATCCCGATAACAACTTCCCAACCGTCAATCAGCTTTGATGAAGGAGCCAACTTTTGAGCTTCAGTCATTATGCATTCTCCTCAGCAATTGCCGCACGTTTGCTATGCCAGTCAGTGTTTTGTTGATATTGATGCACAATCGAAAGCAATTGTGATTCTGACCAGTAGTTACCAATCAACTGTAAGCCAACAGGCAAGCTGTCTTTATCGAAACCAACAGGTGCGTTGATCGCAGGTAGACCTGCCAAGTTCACAGCAAGAGTGTAGATATCGCCTAAATACATTTCAGTCGGGCTGAGATTCGCACCGATCTTGTAAGCAGTCGTTGGTGCAGATGGTGCTGCAATCACATCGACATTTTCAAATGCTTTCAAGAAATCTTGCTGAATCAAACGACGTACTTTTTGTGCTTTGACATAGTAAGCATCGTAGTAACCTGCAGACAGAGCATAAGTACCGATCAGAATACGACGTTGTACTTCTGCACCAAAACCTTCTGAACGTGAACGTTTATACAAGTCCATCAAATCCACTGGATTTTCACAACGGTAGCCATAACGAACGCCATCAAAACGTGACAGGTTTGAAGAGGCTTCAGCAGGTGCAATCAAGTAGTAAGTTGGTACATAGGCTTCAGTCATGTTGAGATCAATCTCAACCAAGATCGCGCCCATCTCTTCAAGCTTTTTCAATGACTCTTCAACGCGTGCTTTCACATCTGCATCTAAACCTGCGACATTGAAGTATTGCTTTGGAATACCAATGCGTAGACCTTTCACTGCCGTACCGTTTAGATTAGCAACATAGTCATCCACTTCTTTGTTGATTGAAGTGGAGTCTTTAGCATCATGACCAGCGATCACATTCATCAAATAGGCACAGTCTTCCGCAGAACGTGCCATTGGACCACCTTGATCCAGTGATGATGCATACGCAATCATACCGAAGCGAGATACACGACCATAAGTCGGTTTTAAGCCTGTTAAGCCACAGAATGAAGCAGGTTGGCGAATAGAACCACCTGTATCAGTACCAGTCGCAATTGGAGCCAAATCTGCTGCTACAGCAGCAGCAGAGCCACCTGATGAACCGCCCGGAACATGATCTAATGCCCATGGGTTGCCTGTTGCACCAAAGTAAGAGCTTTCAGAGGTTGAACCCATAGCGAATTCATCCATGTTCACCTTACCTAAAGTCACAAGACCCGCAGCTTTTGCTTTAGCAACCACAGTCGCATCATAAGGTGAAATGAAGTTATCCAACATTTTTGAACCCGCAGTGGTTTTTATCCCTTGGGTACAAAAAATATCTTTATGCGCCAGCGGAATCCCTGCAAGTGCATGTGCATTGCCAGATTTAAGTGCTGCGTCAGCAGCATCTGCTTCAGCAAGTGCTTGTTCTGCGGTGACCGTCACATAACTTTTTACTTTTGGGTCAATTTGGGCAATACGTTTTAAATAATGTTCAGTCAATTCACGTGATGAAAATTGGGCTTGTTTTAAGCCTTCAGAGAGTTCACGAATTGATAAGCGATGTAAATCTGTCATATGAAAAATTTCTTTACATTCTAAATATAAATTATTGACGAATTGAATATAAATTATTCAATTACACGAGGTACAAGGTATAGACCTGCTTCTGTAGCTGGTGCTATCGCTTGATATTCATCACGATGATTGGTTTCGCTAACAACATCTACGCGTAAAGGCTGAGGATTATCAAATGGGCTTTTTAAAGGCTCAACATCATCTGTATTAATGCCTTTTAAGCTTTCCATCATGCCAAGGATTTTATTTAAACTTTCAGCATATTCAGTAGATTGCGTATCGTTTAACGACAAACGAGCAAGGTGTGCAATCGCTGAAACGGTCTGTGCATTTAAGTCCGTTGTCTGCTGAGCATCTGATGATGTAGACATAACATTACCTAATTCAGTATCAAAAAATTGCAAAATATCGTGCGTTATAATAAGCGATTGACTTGTTCAAAGCATCACATTTCGTTAAAGTTGCCACCTTGCATCCATACAAAGTTTAATTGAGAACGCACCCGTGATTCTAAAACGACTAATTGGCTTGTTTTCGCCGGATTTAGCCATTGATTTAGGTACTGCAAATACACTTATTTATGCACCAGGCCGCGGCATTATTTTAAATGAACCAACTGTTGTGGCAATTCGCCATAGCGGTTCACAAAAAATTGTAGCTGCTGTTGGTCTTGATGCTAAACAAATGTTAGGTCGTACACCAGCGAATATTTCAGCGATTCGTCCAATGAAAGACGGTGTGATCGCCGATTTTGAAGTGACTGAGACCATGTTGAATCAGTTTATTGGTAAAGTACACGAAAAGCGTTTATTCCCACCAGCACCTCGTGTTGTGGTGTGTGTACCATGTAAATCAACATTGGTTGAACGTCGTGCGATTCGTGAAGCAGTATTTAATGCTGGTGCGCGTGATGTTCGTCTCATCGAAGAGCCCATGGCTGCTGCGATTGGTGCAGGTATGCCAGTAGAGCAAGCATGTGGTTCGATGGTGGTTGACGTGGGTGGTGGTACCACTGAAATTGCGATTATCTCATTACAAGGGTGTGTTTACGCCGATTCATTACGTATCGGTGGAGATGTCTTTGATGAACAGATTATTAATTATGTTCGTAAAGCACATGGTTGCGTGATTGGGGAAACAACGGCTGAAACGATCAAGAAAGAAGTCGGTATGGCTATTCCTGATGGCAAAACCCTACAAATAGAAGTGCGTGGGCGTAATTTAGCTGAGGGTGTTCCTCGTGCAATTACAGTCACTTCTGATGAAATTTCACAAGCGATTTCAGATCCTTTACAAAGTATTGTCAGTGCTGTGAAATCTGCTTTAGAACAAACACCTCCAGAGTTATCTTCTGATATTGCTGAACGTGGCATTGTTTTAACAGGCGGTGGTGCATTACTGCGTAACCTAGACAAACTCCTTGCTCAAGAAACAGGTTTACCTGTGATTGTTGCGGATGATCCTTTAACTTGTGTCACTCGTGGTGGCGGTAAAGTTTTAGAATTCTTTGACAATCCAAACCATGACATGCTTTTTGTTGGTTAATTCATAAGGACTAGGCGGTGCAACCGAATCTTTTTTCAAGACAACCGCCATCTTTTCGCTCATTTATCATTGCGGTCATTACATGTTTGGTTGTGCTTTTCTTTGATTGGCGCATGCCTTATGTAATTCAGCCAGCAAGGGATGTCTTATATGCGGCGTATAATCCAATTTATGCGCTAGCGAGCTATCCTGTACTTTCGCGAGAATGGCTAAACCAACAAACCAAATCTGAAGCTCAATTGCGTCGTGAAAACACGGCAATGCAGGCTGAACTCCTCCAAGCACAAGTCCGTCTACAAAAACTTTCAGAGCTTTCTGCGGAAAATAATCGTTTACGTGGTCTTTTGGATACGCCGTTAATTATTGATGGTCGTATGCAAATTGCTGAGGTGATTGGTACAGATGCAGATCCCTTACGCCATATTATTATTATCAACCGTGGTTCAGTTGATCATTTAAAAATTGGACAAACTGTTTTAGATGATAAAGGGATTATGGGGCAGTTGATTAATGTCTACCCGCATAGTGCTCGTATTATGTTGCTTTCCGATAAAGAACATTCATTGTCCGTACGTTTGGAGCGTACAGGAATGCGTGCAATCATTTCTGGAACAGGCGATTTAGGTCAGCTCAAAATGGAATATGTACCAACTAGCGCTGATATTAAGGTTGGGGATAAAGTGTTTAGTTCTGGCTTGGGTGAACATTTTCCAGCAGGTTATTTGGTGGGTACTGTATCTAAAGTTAGTCGACATACTTCAGGTGAGTTTGCCGAAATCAGTGTCAAACCTGCTGCACAATTGGCAAGTGGTCATCATGTGGTTGTCCTCTTCTCAGAATCTTTAGCGCAGGAGCAACCGTATGCCGATCGCTAAGTTAAATTTTGAGAAACGCAAAGACCCATTATGGATGATCATTATTTCAATCGTCATTGGGTCGGTTTTGCTTATATATCCAATGTCGTATGAAGCTGCTGGTTGGCGACCAGTAATCATGTTGATGATCATGTTGTTTTGGATATTGTATCAACCTGTTTGGTGCGGTGTTTGGTTTGCATTTGGGATGGGTATTTTTACTGATTTATTATTGGATGCACCTTTAGGTCTGAATGCACTCAGTTTTGTATTAATTACCTTTGCAACCCGATATTTTATTCGTGAACGTCGTATTTTGACTTTTGGAAATTCATGGGTCATCGCAACACTTGCCGTGATTGCACATATTACTTTTCTGTGGATTAGCCAAACAATTTCAGGAACGCATTTTACCATTGCAAGACATTGGCAACCTTTGGGTACAAGTATTTTAGCTTGGCCAGTAATTTATTATTGTTTGCATAAATGGCGGATATAATTCTTGCTTCAAGCTCACCACGTCGGCAGGAGCTAATGACACAACTGGGGTTGGATTTTGATATCTTTAGTCCAGATGTGGATGAGACTGTACAAGAAAATGAAAGCGTTACGGATTATGTTGAGCGGCTTGCTCGTCATAAAGCACAAGTCGTTTTAAGCCAGTTTCCAAGTGCGATTGTGATCGCCGCGGATACTAGCTTAAGTGTGAATGGCAAAATTATTGGTAAACCAGCGTCAAAGCAACATGCTTTTGAGATTTGGTCGCAGCTTTCTGGGCAATGGCATGATGTCTATTCAGGAGTATGTGTTGCTACATCGGCACAAGTATTGAGTCAAGTGGTACGAACACAAGTTGAATTTCAACAGCTCAATCAGGTCGAGATGGAAAAATATTGGGCAACAGGTGAACCAATTGGGAAAGCTGGTGCATATGCAATACAAGGAATTGCTGCTCAATATATTCCTCAAATCAAAGGAAGTTACAGCAACGTTGTTGGCTTACCTTTACATGAGATTGCACAGTTATTAGAAAGCGTTAAAGTTTGAAATAAACACTTTCGGATATAAGAATTTTTATAAAAGTTTTGAGTTGATTATGGCAGAAGAATTACTAATCAATGTCACACCGATGGAATGTCGTGTCGCATTGATTGAAAATGGTACGGTCAATGAATTATTTGTTGAACGCACTGTAAAGCGTGGTTTGGTGGGTAATATTTATAAAGGAAAAGTTGTGCGTGTACTGCCAGGTATGCAAGCTGCTTTTGTTGATATTGGTTTGTCTCGAACCGCGTTTTTACATATTAATGATATGGTGTGGCCACGTTCACAGCCAACGCCAAATGTTTTTGAACTGCTCCATCCTGGACAAATGCTCACTGTGCAAGTGATGAAGGATATGTTGGGTACCAAAGGTGCTCGCTTAAGTACAGATCTTTCTATTCCATCGCGTTATCTTGTTTTGATGCCTTATGGTAATCACATTGGTGTATCCCAGCGCATAGAGTCAGAAGAAGAGCGAGATCGGCTGCGTGGTATTATTGAACATATCCAAGCTGAGCATAACTTACCGGGTAGTGTGATTGTACGCACAGCAGCAGAAGGGGTGGATGAAGCTGCTATTGTTCAAGACATGTGTTACTTGAGTAAACTTTGGGAGTTTATTCAACGCAAGCAGAAAGAAGTGGCAACTGCTGAGCTGATTTTTGAAGAATTACCTTTACCACAACGAATTGTTCGTGATTTAGCTAGTGATGAAACCGCAAAAATCTATGTCGATTCGCGCGAAATTCATGCCAAATTGAATGATTTTGTGCTTGAGTTTGTACCAACAATTCAAAATCGCTTAATTCATTATCCGGGTGAGAAGCCATTATTTGATTTGTACAATGTCGAAGAAGATATCCAAAAAGCATTGCAAACGCGTGTAGCGTTGAAATCTGGCGGCTATTTGATGCTTGATCAGACAGAAGCCATGACCACAATTGATGTGAATACAGGGTCTTATGTCGGCGGTCGAAGTTTAGAAGACACTGTTTTTAAAACCAATATGGAAGCCACTCAAGTGATTGCACGACAACTTCGTCTACGCAATTTGGGTGGTATTATCATTATTGATTTTATTGACATGCAAGAGGCTGAGCATCGTGAAGAGGTGATGCGTCAGTTTGAAAAAATGCTCGAACGCGATCATGCAAAAACTAAGATTACTCAAGTTTCTGAGCTTGGTTTAGTGGAAATGACGCGTAAGCGTACTCGAGAATCTTTGGAACATTTGCTTTGTGAGTCGTGCCCAACCTGCCAAGGTCGTGGATATGTGAAAACAGCAGAGACAGTGTGTTACGAAATATTTCGAGAGATCATGCGATATGCTCGTGCATTTGATTCCAAGGGTGGCTTTACTGTCGTTGCTCATCCCGCAGTGATTGATCGACTATTAACAGCAGAAGCCCCAGCCGTGGCTGATTTAGAACATTTTGTGAACCGCGTCATAAAATTCCAAGTGGAAAATTTATATACGCAAGAGCAATACGATATCATTTTAAGCTAAAGTTGTAACAAGATTTCGCTTAATCCTTGTTACAACTGAAATTTTACTTTCTATCACGAATTTTAAATACTAGAACTATAAAATTAGCCATAGATACTTTCAGGTGTCTTAGCAAATATAAGAGGTCTATAATTATGAATGTCAGTGAAAGATTAGTGAGTCACGGTTTCAAACATGTTTTGGACAGTAACCCTGTAAATACATGTTATATGGTCGATAGCCAAGGTAAGGAAGTTCCGATTACCACAGCAATGATTCGATCTGCTTGTCATCAACTTTTACAGCGCTGTCGTGCGATCAAAAAATAAGAGGCTTGTTAAAGCCTCTTATTTTTTCTATAGAATTAATTCGCAACTTTTTGTTTAGGTAAGTCTTTAATAACTTGCTCAAAACGTTGAATTTCATCTTCTAAGTGTGTCAATAAGTTTTGCATCTTCGGTAAAGCATTACGACATGCAATCAAACCCACTTCAAGTTTATCTAAATAACTGGTCATCGTGATATTCAATGCTTGTCCATCCATCACGATAGAAGCAGGATAAAGCGCATCAAGTTTTGCACCATTCCAATATAATGGTTCACGCGGACCAGGTACGTTTGAGATGACAAGGTTAAAGGCTTGGCGTTTAGGTAGCATACCAGACACGATATTTAAACCTGCTGGACCATAAACCAAAGCACTGTAATTCAAGATTTCGTTTGCTGTCATACGACTAAAACGCTGTTTTGAATTTTGTACACTACGGCGAATGATTTCCAAACGCTCAATTGGATCTTCAATATGAGTGGCTAGGTTTGCCAAAATCATGGTAATACGATTACTCACATCAGAATCATCTGTACGTAACGATGCTGGTACCATTGCAATGAGTGGCTTCTTAGGCAAGCTATCATGACTAATGAGATATTCACGTAATGCGCCAGAACAAATCGTCAGAACGACATCATTGATCGTTACACCCAATGATTTTGCAATATTGCGCAGACGATCAAGTTCAAATGATTGTGCAGCGAACCGACGAGACGAACTCACACGTTGATTAAGAATAGAAGGCGGTGCCTGAAAAGTGGAAACATAATCAGGATTTTTACCCATTTCTTTGAATAATGTTTGAGAAAGTTCCTGCATCACTTTAGGTGTGACTTCAAGTTGTGATTTGATCCCATTCATCACACCCTTGATTTTACTGACCGTAGGTGGTTTTGGCGCTTTTAAACGTTTCGTACGTTTACCTTCTACACACCATAATGGTACGACATGCTTTTCATTCGGGTCTTTTGAAAGCGATTTTTCAATCAGACGCATACCTGCAACGCCATCGACCATCGCATGATGAATTTTGAAATACATCGCAAAACGATTACCTTCGATTCCTTCAATCACATCGCAGGTCCAAAGTGGTTTTGCACGATCAATCAGTGAGCTATGTTGCTGCGAGATATAGACCAGCAATTCACGAATACGTCCAGGATTGGGTAATGCAATATGACGGAAATGATGGTCGATATCGAACTCTGGATCTTCACCCCAAAACAATCCAGTTAACTGATTGTTGAAAGGCGCAACAGGAATACTTTTTGATTGGCGAATATCTTGAACCAGATCATGCACAAAGGTTGGAGAGGCATTTTCTGGAATTTCAAATAAGAATAAACCGCCAACATGCATTGGCTGTTGTCTTTTCTCTAGTGAAAGAAAAATAAAATCAATAGGGTGTAATGGGCGCATAGCAGATATAGCCTCTCATTGCATTTTTTATAAGATACTCTTTGAGCTCTTATTAGAATTATTGAACCGTTAAACTAAGTATATACGGTTTGTTCTGGTTAAAATATGACTTTGTACACAGTAGTTAATAAAAATAAAACCACTGATGAATCAGTGGTTTTAGTTATTAATCTCGTGATTTTTTATTTTTTGAGATTGCCTGCATGAAGCCCGCATTCTTTGTGGGTCGCTTCTTCCCACCACCAACGACCTTCACGTTCGTGTTGGTTCGGGAGAACTGCGCGTGTGCATGGCTCACAACCGATGGAAATAAAACCACGTTCATGTAGTGGGTTGTATGGAATTTCCATCATGCGGATATAACTCCACACATCGGCACTTGACCAGTTTGCAAGTGGGTTATATTTGATAAGTTGTTTACCTTCACCTGAGAACCCAACGTCAGCTTGAACTACAGGTACATCACTACGTGTCGGGCTTTGATCTTTACGCTGCCCTGTAATCCAACCATCTAAAGTCGCTAATTTTTTGCGTAGAGGTTGTACCTTGCGTACACCGCAGCATTCTTGATGACCATCTTCAAAAAA
>Ga0209599_10001300_pt1 | contig 12225 bp, 13 predicted proteins | sample Shrwel_input2_FT_FD_187534 | JGI IMG/M metagenome (GOLD analysis project Ga0209599, IMG submission 187534) | Subsurface microbial communities from deep shales in Ohio, USA - Utica-3 well 1 S input2 FT (SPAdes) (version 2) ... | reverse complement strand
GATCCGCAGTTTGTTACGAGATGGGTTTTGCTCGGCTGCACCGATCTTTATTCATGTTTAATAAAGGTTTGCTGAACCATCTCACACATTATTATAGGGTCTATTTGTAATTTTTAGTATAATTTAAATTATGTTTTTTTGATCGTCTGGAATAATTTCATTCCAAACACCTGGAGTTGCGTTTTTTAAATTTTCTAATTCCTCTTTACTAACAGGCATGTTGTGAAAGTCTGCTTTTAAGTCTGAAGCAAAATTTTCTTTTGGTTTTGAGTTTTTTCTTATAAAAAGTTGATCTATGTCAATGCAATGCAAATGTACAAGTAAAAAATCAGGATCAGAAACTGTATCTTCATGAGATTTTAATGTGTGAAACCCAGGATTATATTCCACTTTTATGGATGTTAATAAAGGTTTATCGTACCAATAAACATTGGTATTTGTCTCTCCTGATACTATGGTATTTCCCCTCCACCAATACTTTCTTTGATGCAATAGGGGAATTTGTAAATCAATTGGACCTTCGCCTATGAAAGGGAAATGACAAACATTGTACCCTTTAGTTCTTGCAATTTCACCATCAAATTCTTCTAAATATTGCTTTAAATCAAGATATTTCGATCCATTTCTAACTGTAACTAATTCATCTATTTCTGTAAATAAAATTTTTTTGTAGGATTTTAACAAAAATGAATGAAATGAATTTACTGTATCTGATAACCATAAATGATCAAAAATTACATTATTATAAATTTTAATCACATTGGCTTTGTCTTTTATTGAATTCATGAAAGATTGATCTTCAGACTCATGATCCAAAATATAAATATCTTGTTTTGAAAAAAATTTTAGATAATGATTTAACCAAATGTCAATGAAAAAACTTTCATTTTTTACGATTGTAAAAATAGCACAATTTCTCTTCATGTTTAAACTCGATGGATATAATTTTATAAGCATTGTACATTTCAATTTTATTTTTACCCTTTGTATAAATCATAAATAGGTTACCAATGAAAAATAACAATTTCTTAAAAACTTTAAAAATCAACGAAAATTTACCTAATTTATTCGAAGAAATTTTTCTGATAATTGATTACATTTGCCATATTAATAAAATTGATAAAAACAAATTGATCAAAAAAAAATTAGAAAACATTGATCTTATATGTATAGATACAAAACAGCCATATGAAGCTTTAAAATCAATTATAATTTGTGATCATTTTTTTGAATTCGGGTCTAAAAAGTTTTTAACTAATGTATGCATTCCTGAATGTGAAGATTACGGTATTGAACAAATTTACATTCAGGAGATAAATTATAAACAATACAGTGAAATTTGTTTTTCCTTAAGTGAGTGCACAACTAATGAATTTGTATTAATTGTTCAGCATGACTCTTTCATTATAAATCCTAATTTGTGGACTGATTTATTTTTGAACTACGATTACATCGGAGCCCCATGGAGTTCTTATGTTACAAATGGATTTAATGTAAATTATGGCAAGTTTAATCATAATAACTGTGTAGGCAATGGAGGATTTTCTCTTAGATCTAAAAAGTTTTTGCAATTTTCAGAAACAATAGAACGCGATGCTTACAAATCAAATAACGAAGATGCAATTTTATGCCATTCTAACTATTATAAAGCACTGGAACAGGGTATAAAATTTGCTCCAAAAACATTAGCATCAGTTTTTTCATATGAAAGTGACGAAACATTGATTAAATATCCTAAAACTGAAAACTTTAATTTTGAGAACAGCTTCGGTTTCCACCATAAAGAAATCAAAAATAAAATAATAAATTTAGCTAAAAATTGTGTTATGAAAAAGCAACAAAATAATTTAGAAGTTGGAAAATTTATAGAGAACAAAAAATCCAATCAGGGTTTTATTTTTTCCGAAGAAATTGATTCTAATAAATTAAACAAAACATTAATTGAAAAAAATGACTTCAAAGATTTTTTTGATTACTTAGAAATTCATCCAACTGTTAAAATAACAAAAGAATATTTAGAAGAACAAAAACAAGACACTGAAATTTATTTTGCAAAAAAACAAAAACAGAATTTAGAAAAATTAGACATAGTAATTATAGTTAGAATTGATTCTGTTCAACGTTTGAAAAATTTGCAAAAAGTTACATCTTTTTTGAACAATTTTTTTGAAAATACTCTTCACATTGTAGAGTACGATTATGAAACAAAAATTTTCTTTGAAGGAAATTATAAAAAATATTTAGTCAAGCCAGTCAATTCTAAGTTCAATAAAAATTATGTCAGTAATTTAATTTATAAAGAATTAAAAAATCCAATAATTATGAATTTAGACTCAGATGTAATTTTAAATCCAAATTCAATTGTAGATTCTTATTATCAAATTTTATCAAATAAAGAATCATTTTCCATGCCACACAACGGTATTTCATATTTCTTAAATGAAAAAAATAGCTCTTTGTGTATAGAAAAAAACATTTTGCCAGAAATCTGGAAAGAGTATTATGGTTTTGAGCAATTTACTGAAGGCTATTATGTAGACGGTAAATATTACGTTATTGACATAAACATGATTATGAAAAAACATCCTGGATATGCATATATGTTTGATAAGTCAAAATTCAAAGAACTCGGAATGGAAAATGAAAAAATCGAAAAACATGGCCATGATGATTTTGAAAGAGTAGTAAGAATTTACAAATCAGGCTATAGCATTTATTATTCTGAAGGAAATGCATACCACTTACATCATTTTCGTGATTCAAAAAATAATACATGGTATCAAACTGACACTTCAAATTTAGATGAAATCATCAAAATTTTAAACATGAACATTAAAAGCTTTAGTGAGTATATTAAAAGCTGGGAATGGAATGACTAAAAGTTTTAAAATTCATTTTGAGGTCAATTTTAAAACTTTTTCCATTGCTAGTATTTTATTGGTTGCCACCCCTATCTCACCAGCAAAATGTATTATTTCTTTTCTTTCAAATTCTTCATTTTGATTTTTGAGCACATCTAAGCCATTGTGACTTACTAAATCATTTAAAACATTTTTGTAGTTTTTTTCTCTAAATAAAAAAACATTGAAAAAAGGTTGATCAAGAGTTAAATCTAAAATCAAATTTTTATTTTCTTTGATAAAATTATCAATTTTAGCAAAGATAGAAATCATGTTTTTATTAAAAGCAAATATCCCAGCATTAATGGCTAATACTTTATTGTTTTCAATAAAAAGCTTTTCATCATTACTTAATAAATTCTCTCCCCAAAATGGAAGACTTTCTATCTTTGTTGTCATTAAACAGGTTATGTTTTTGACATAAGTATCATTAGAAACAAATATGTGATCAGAATTTAATAAATCAAAAATTTTATCTGGATTTGTAAAAAATAAAATATCAGTATCGCAATATAAAATTCGATCATAATCGTAAATTTTCTCAAATTCATAAATTTTAAATCTAAAAAAAGCTGGGCTTAAGTCATTTTCATTTAATTCTAAAAAAACCACTTTATTGTTACATTTTATTTTTTTAAATATTTCTTGTTTGTAATTTGTAATAAATAAAAAATCGCCATCGTATTTTTGATTTTCTAAACTGATGATACAAAGTTTTGCAAGCTCTATCAGTTCAACGTTATTACCTAAATTAAAATAAATCAGTTTTTTCATTTTAAATTCCTAACTTATTTATAAATAAAAAAGGGGGCTGCAATAGCCCCCTTTTTTATAAATCTCAGAAACTTTTTATCTAACTGGGAAACCAGCCTGATCGAGAATCTGCTGTCCTGTTGGATAATAGCTCTTACCCCAGAGGAAGTTGTTAGGATTAATGGTTGTGTCAAACTTGTAGAATTTAGCATGACCATCGGCAAATACATAGTTGGAACCACCTGTGTGGCGACCTGGTTCCATGAAGCGGATGTGGTATCCAGCATCTGCCGAAACTGTACGGCAACCACCAGTTCCATTGGAAGCAGTTGAATCCGAAGGACCACCCCAGCCAAGTGCGCCTTCTGCCTGGCTCTTTGTAATAGCGTAGATTGGACCTGTTGCATCTGCAAAGTTCTGACCTGCCCACTGTCCGCCAGCAGCAGTTCGCATCATAGCGTTGACAGGGCGGTGCGACTTGTTACGACGCTCAGTATTTGTCTGGCCAGTTGATCCAAGGAAAATACAGCTAAGGTTGCTAGTCATTTCACCAATGGCGATTACATCAGCTGGAGCATCTACAGCAGCAATTGGGACAATGTTTGGAGCATCCTGTGGACCACGCTTACGAGGAAGAATAGCTGAGTTAGGAATGTAAGAAAGGCGTGGTGCCTGTGCTTCACATCCAATGGTCTCAGTATCTAGCCAGTTTGCACAAGGTGGGTTGTCAGGGCGAAGTCCCTTGTTAGGATCTGATGGGCAGACCCATACCTGCTCATTCTTTATGTAAGGATGAAGCATAGCAGTGAAGTGGACGTAACCACCTGCTGAACCACCATTAGTAGTGGCAGTATTGTTCTTGTAGAAGTAGGCAGTTGGGTAAGTCTCATCATAGTCTTGGGTGTACATCATTAAGCCAAGACCAATTTGCTTTTCGTTAGAAAGGCAGGAAGCTGCACGAGCCTTGTCGCGAGCCTGAGCAAAAACTGGGAAGAGAATAGCAGCCAAAATTGCAATGATTGCAATTACTACCAAGAGTTCGATGAGTGTGAAACCACGATTATTTTTCATAATTTTTCCTTTTGTTTTTCTGAATTATGCATCCAGATTATTATTTGTTTTTAAAATGTTTTTCAACATTAAGGTAGAGTTAAATTTAAAATAGTAATTGGTCGGTTATTTTAATTGACCAATTAACTAAGGGCAAGGATTTTCAAGCGCATTTGTGCGAGGAGCTGGATACCACTTTTCGCCCCACATGAAGTTAATTGGATTCAAAGTTTGGTCAAACTTAAACCATTTAGCATGACCGTCTGCAAATGAATAATTCGAACCACCATTGTGGCGATCCCATTGCACTCTTACAATTTCTGGTTTGTCAGATTTTCCAAGTAATCCAGCTTCTGCGTCTGCAATTGTAGCAAAGCGATAGCTATCACTAGGGCAAATTTGACCTGAACCACTTGAAATACCAGAGGTTCCAATAAAACCTGAAGTGCCTTTCCATTGACCAATCGGCTTGGCTGCAGGATTCTTGAGCAGTGATCTGCGCTCGCCTAAAATAATTAAATTGGCAGGAGTTTCAAAAGATGATTCATGTGGTGGAATCCAGTCGTGAGCTGGAACAGCATTGTAATTATTTACATAGCTAAATTTAGGAACTTGTGCATCACAATCTAAACCTACAGCCATTCCTGGCTGACAAGGAGTCTTAGGTGCAACAGGTCTTGGGTCAGACGGGCAAACAAAAACACCAACATTCTTAACATAAGGCTGAGCAACAAAGGACCAGTGAATCTTTAAAACAGGATGCTCAGATGTTGTTTGCATAAGCGTACCATCATAATCTTGTGCGTACATGTTCATAGCTAATCCAAGCTGCTTCATGTTCGAAAGACAAGAAGCCTGCCTGGCCTTGTCTCTTGCTTGTGCAAATACTGGAAACAAAATTGCAGCTAAAATTGCAATGATTGCAATGACAACTAATAATTCGATAAGTGTAAAACCACTTACATTTTTTCTTTTCATTTATTCTCCTAATTCTTTGTTGCCCTCTTTTATAATCTAAACATGTATAGAGCTAGATTAATGTTTCTTAAGCAACTTGGTCGTTTATCCAAAACTGATTATGGTTATTTTATTAAAATCGGCGAACCTGAAATTCATTTCATTCGCCTCGGTAAAAGGCCACTAGAATTTTGGAAAGAAGAATTCAAAGATCTTGAACTTTCAATAGAAACCGAACTTACTCATGTCATCAGCCTTGTCAAGCGGAATGATGATAACGAAGTGATAATAGGCATCCGTTTAGAAGATTTTTGATTTTTTGTATTTCCAAATAGGCAAAGACCCACTCTATTATTAAATTTTTAGAGTGGGTCTTTGTTAAGAAAAGTTTAAGTTTTATATTTTTGAAAAGATTTTTTGTAAAACTTCTTCTGCCATTTTCTTTTCAGCTTCATTATTGATCAAGTCATTATCAACTAAGTTTTTAATAAGTTCCAACATCTCTGGCGCATAAGATGCAAGCAATATATTAGATGTTACATGTTTGCTATCATCAGATGAAATAAAATCGGGGGCTGTTAAAATCACAGTATTATTTGCATCAACAATTTGTGAACCCCATTCCGATACTGACCAATTTGGTTTAGAATACATTTTGAACCCTCCAATAAAATTAACTATAGTTATGGTACATTTTAATTTAAAATAGTACGATAAATTTTTATGGACACAAATTATAACAGACTATTTATTGATATGGATAGTTTCTACGCTAGTATAGAACAGCAAGACAATCCTGCTTATGCCAATAAGCCTTTAATAGTTGTGCCTTGCAAGACAGATTACACATGTGCCATTTCTGCATCTCTTGAGGCTAAAGCCCTTGGGATTAAAACTGGAACAAGTGTATTGCAATCTAAAGCAAAATGTTATGATGTTATTGTCGTTGAAGCTCGCCCTATGAGGTATGTTGAAGTTCACAATAAATTAGTAAAAATACTTAACGAGCATTTCCATTCTGTCAAGGTATTATCTATAGACGAAATGGCTGTAGAAATCAACCCTGATTGTGACGACCTTGATTGTGATGTGATTGTTAATTTATTAAAAGCAGACATAACACAAATTCTTGGTGAAAAAATGACTTGTGGTATTGGAATTGCCCCCAACATTTTCTTAGCTAAAGTTGCAGCTGAAATTGAAAAACCAAATGGTTACAAGCTGTTGCCGCAACACAAGGTTAAGGAAGAGCTCTGTAGGCTCAATTTATGCGATTTTCCGGGCATTAAAGATAAAATGCTAGCTAGGCTCAAGAAAGCTGGGATCACCACCGTAGAAGAGCTGCTAGAGGCCGACATGCTTAAGATGAAAAAGGCTTGGCAGAGTATAGTTGGCGTGAAGTGGCATTACATGCTTAGGGGCAGCTTAGAATACGACTACGGCAAGAATTTCAATGACATCCCTAAGACTGTAGGGCATTCTCATGTTTTGCCCCCTGAAAAGAAAACAAAAAGGGGGGCTGAAATTGTTTTCCACGCCCTCTTAATTAAATCTTTGGATAGATTAAATAGATACACAATGGTTGCTGGTGGTTTTTATTTGTATGTCAACATAAAAAACAAAACTAATGGTAATAGATTTGTGGTTAAAAATTCAGGAACTGTCACACCTAGTAATTCAACTGCTTACTGGGTTAATCTAGCTTATAGTTTGTGGGAAGAAATCGAGTTTGGAGATGATGACACTCCAACTTATGTTGAAGTTAGATTTATCAAGACAGACAACGTGAACAATGTAACTTTGTCTCTATTTGATTTGGAATTCGAAGAACACAACTTGGAGAGCAGCTATTCTATACCAGATAGAATACCCTTTGGAGATCCTGCCAAGCTTTATAAATCTTAAAGTTTGGAAATAAGTTTGTTTTTATAAAACACGCACACAATTCTAGGTGTTGCATTCCAGAGATACATTTTAAAACCCGAATCCTTTTGTCGCTCAGTTATATCAAGTACCTTATCTGGTTTGCCTAAAGATTCAACAACTTTTGAAAATTCTGTATTAATTGAAATTTTTGCTAATAGTTGATTTTTTGTTAATTGTGGAACTTCGGGTTTTGAATTTTGGTCGGCATGGATCTTTATGGGTTTTGTTTCTGTAACTCCGCTTTTTAATTCATTATATTTACCCAGGCTCACAATAATTTCATCGGGCGATTTTGAATTCACAGGCCCATAGTACACACCTATGACATTCAAGTCACCGTTGCCATTAACAGCAGTTTTAGCAAAAAAGAATTTATTAGACAGTAAATAAATAAGCAGCAGAATAAACGCAATAATAAAGAATTTTATCAATCCAGTGCTATTTTCTTTAGGTAATTTCATACGGTTGGGAACAATCTCAGCCGCATCATCGGCCAAAGCAGAAATTTCTGGGTTTTTCATTTATTTTGAGTTCAATCCTTGTATTATTCTTACTGTTTTTGTACAAAAATATGAGTAGGAGAATTCATTATGCAATTTACGCTTGACAACAAAAAAATCAATTACAAGCCAAAAGTAGTAGTCGCAGTAGCCGGTTACTCTTTTACGCCTAACTTCGTTTTCAGCTGGAGTAAGTTTACTGTATCTGTGGCAAACACACAAAAGATTCACATGACTTACACAAACGCTTACTCACCAAACATCTACCATTGTAGAAACATTCTACTTGGTGGCAACAACCTCAATGGCGAATATCAATCTCCTTGGAACAATAAGTATGACTATGACTACATCATGTTCATCGACACTGACCAAGTATACGAACCAGAGCAGGCTTACAAGCTTATTGATACAATGGAAGCTAATAAGGACATTGATGTATTAGCTGGAATCTATTGTATGGCAGATGGTCACTTGTCTACATGTATTTTGGACTGGGATGAAGAATTCTTCTCAGAGCATGGTAGATTTGACTTTAAGACACCTAAGCAACTGCAGGAAATGGCCCAGAATGAGCCTAGAAAGCTTGTTAAGGCATTCTATGGTGGACTTGGATTCTCAATCTTCCGTAAGGGCGTATTTGAGAAGATTAACTACCCATGGTTCGAGCCAATTACTCACAAGGTTGGTATCGGTATAGACTTGATGGGAGAAGATGTAAGCTTGTTCTACAAGTTGAACAAGGCAGGCATCAACTTCTGGGTTGATCCATTTATCTATGTTGGCCACGAGAAGTATCAAATCCTCAAGCCACCAGCTTTAGTTCAGTAAAGCAGAAAGCCCCCTAATTAATTTTAGGGGGCTTATTTTTTGTGTGAATCGTAACAGTTCTCAGCTTCTGACTTGACCATGAACTCTTTCCCGCAAGTCTTACACTGGTAGCAGATAGACTGCAACCATCCCATGTTATTTTTAGTAAGTGTTTTTGTTTCCATAATAAATTTATACAGAAAAGACCTCCTCGATTAAGAGGAGGTCTTTATTTAGAGTCTCTGCGCGACTCATTAACCAAATTTACCATTGATTACCGTCTCAAGGCCCATCTCTCCTTGATAATGAGTGAAATAGCATGAAAGACTCATTTTAACGAAAATCAAAAGCCAAGCAACCCCTGGACAACATCACGAGGAAACGAGCTATCCCGCCGACTAATTTGGTTCAGTTTTACTATTGTACTAACAAAAAATATTACAATTTTTTTCAAAAAATCCTGCCTTATGGACTATTTTTTATTTTTTCAATTACTTGATCAATAACACCATAATTGAGGGCTTCAGGCGCACCCATCCAGTAGTCTCTGTCACAATCTTTCTTAAGTTTCTTTTTGTCTTGCTTGGTGTGCAAAGACAAGATGTCAAGAAGCTGGTCATACAACTTGGTGGTTTCTGCGACTTGGATGTTAATGTCGGCAGCTGTTCCATGAAAACCACTTGAAACTTGATGAATCATAACTCTGGAATGCTTCAAGCAACTTCTCTTGCCAGTACCACCTGCTAAAAGAACTGCGCCCATAGAAGCAGCTGTTGCTAAGCAGGTTGTATTAACTGGAGAATTAATCAATTGCATAACATCATAAATGGCCAAACCAGCTGCTACACTACCACCAGGGCTATTGATGTAAAACTCAATTGGCAAACCAGCGCCAGTGCTATGATCAAGAAAAAGCATCTGGGCGATAATAACGCCCGCTGTTTGGTCATTGACTTCATCATTAAGGATAATGATTCTGTCCTTCAATAATCGAGAATAAAGATCGTAAGATCTTTCACCACCTAGTGGTGATTGTTCAACAACATAAGGTATTAACATACCTAATTATCGTATCTCAATAAATTAGGTAGCACTCACCCAAAACTCAACAATTGGCTGACCAGTGCCACCATAGAGGTTGGAAATAGTCACATCCTGTATGGAAGCGAATGAAGTTCTTGAAGTTGTTGTTATGGCAAATGTAGAGTCTGCTAAAGAACCCACAGGTACATTCACTGTGGAAACAAAAGCATTACCATCAGCATCATTTAAAGTAATGGTTACAGGCATTTCATTAGCAGCAACAGGAATGTCTGCTTCTTCTAAATCAGATTTGATTTTAACAATTAAATTAGAGTTAAGAGAAATTGATTTATCTGCTGTGAACGCACCCCAGACACCAGATGAGCCAACAGCTTTTTGTACAGATCCTAATCTAACTACTAGCTCTTCGCTTTGTGTATTTCTCCAAAGCGTTCTAAAGTTATCAGTCCACACACTGAGGGCAGAACCACCTAAGTCAGTATCAAAAGCCCCTGTGTTGTAAGCATTTGCAAAATAAGTTTTGAAATTACTTTCGTACTGTGTAATGTAAAAATTATTAAGCGAAGAACATACAGTTGAAAATTGTACGCTAATTGATGTTGGCAAATTTATTTCAGTGTTTCTTGCTGTTGAAATAACTACAGCTGCATTGTCGAATTCATTTTCTGATTTTAAATCATCGAATTGTTTTCTAAATTCAGATAATAAAAATTGAGATGTAGCATCTGCAGGGTATTGTGAAAATACTAGTTCAGTTGTACCCATGGTTGGTGCACCACCAGAGGCCAAGAAGAAAATTTTATTTTGATTGGTTGAACCTGATGACACCTTGACTTTTGTATAGTTTTTAACTTCAGTTGTTTCATCAAAGTCATCAACTCTGGTTAGTCTGTAATAAGTTGAAGGGCCACCTTCAGTAGTAACTTTGTAAACACCATTGTATTCTGGATCAACTTGATTTTTTACTAATACTCTGAATCCAGGTTCCATTACTACTGTATCAACAGAAAGCTTTCCACTGCCTGATAAATAAGCTGTTGCTTGTAAATAAGCACCAACGCCACTAGACCCATTATTGTAAGATGGATTCCCGCCTAAGGCAGCTGTAGTAGCTACTTTAGCGTCTTCAATGACATAACTTGTCTGTGCAACAGTTTGGTCTCTCAAAATGTTGTCAGCATCACCTAAAAAAGTTGTCAAAGCTATGACTGTCTTTAAATCTGATTCTGAATTACTAAATGCCATTGGTTACTCCATAGTGTTACTATTTTATTGATTCAATTAACATTCGACTATTTCCTACAAAATAAAGCCCCATAGGAAAGGGGCTTTATTTTAAAACTTACTCTTCAAATCATTTAATAAATTAGGGGGCGCTCCAGATAAAGAAACTTTTACAGTTCTTCCATCATCGGCTCTAAGAATTAAATAATCTTTGGTCAAAGTTGAGACTGTTAAATCCATGTTTTTGATGCCAGAATAAACTTTGCTTCCTGGAGAAACAACCTCATGCATGATTTGCCCATTTACAATAGTTTCCATAATTGCAGTAATGGCACCACTATACATTATGCCAGTAATTCTTCTTTGAAATTGTGGCAAAGGCTGTAAATTTTCATTAACTTTATCAACATTTTTATAAGTTGGGTAAGAAGCCAATCTTCTGTTTAAAGCTAATTCACTTGCGGGTATCTCTTGCAAGACTAATTTGTTGTGAGATTCAAATGGATCTGGTCTCCAATCTTTGGCTTCATTGCCTTTTACTGGATTGAATTGAGCAGGATTTAAATTATTCTGAGAAACAGGCTGAGGTTGATCAACAGTGGTTACTATTGGCGGGTTTGACACACAGCCCCCTAAAATTATTAAAAAGGGGGTAATTCTTTTAAAAGTTTCTACCACCGCCGAACCCTCCAGATCCGCCCATTGCGTTTCCAAATGATCCCATACCGCCCATCATACCGCCACCCATTCCACCCATCCCTCCACTTAAGCCACCGCCCATACCGCCCATTCCACCACCAAAGCTTCCACCCATTCCACCGCCCATTCCACTGCCCATTCCACCCATGTTACCATTTCTTACAAACTGGCCAATGTAAAGAATGTTACCAAAAGCACTAACTAGGTCCATAGGGTCTATGTAAGTGAGAGGTAATCTTTCAAATATAACACTATTAGTAGGAGCAACTGTTGTCAAATCTGGCAGAGGAGTTGGTTTGAATTCTGTAATCTTTCTTAGCTTGACAATGTAAACGTCATTTTCTTTAACATAGGTCAAAGGT
>Ga0209599_10001298_pt1 | contig 12234 bp, 11 predicted proteins | sample Shrwel_input2_FT_FD_187534 | JGI IMG/M metagenome (GOLD analysis project Ga0209599, IMG submission 187534) | Subsurface microbial communities from deep shales in Ohio, USA - Utica-3 well 1 S input2 FT (SPAdes) (version 2) ... | reverse complement strand
GCCACAGCCACAGATGCAATTGCCTAAACAAGAACACGGGTTTCGCCCCGCATTGAACCAGGACCCGCTGTTTTGGTGCCTTTATGTGATGATGAACAGCACATTCAAGTACGAGCAACTCGCAAACCGGTTCACGGCCGAGAAGGACGGCAAGCGCGACCAAATAATGATGTTGAGGGACCAAGGCAAAGCATTGAAGCAAACCACCGGCATAAAGTTCACGGCATCCACAATGGAAGGCGACATCATGTCCCAGCGCATGTCGTTGCACGCGTTCCAGGTGCTCGTTCGCCTACACTCACTGAATGCGGTGTTTGTGAATCCGCAAAATCGGGTCTATGCCGAGTTCATCAGCGACGCGGTGTCCAACAAACCGGTTTATTTGATAAAACGCGTTGACACGCGCTTGTGCATGACCCAAGCAACCGACCACGAGTTGTCTTCTTTGCGCGCAACGCATTACCACATTGAAAACGTGCAAAAACCGATGAAAGCAGTGAGCGCTTACACCGTCGCCGAACTCAGCGAAATGTGCCACCGGTTGAAATTGCAGATGGCACCCAAAACGAAAAAACAAGAAATGTATGATGCCATATTGAAAAGCATGGTGTTGTGACAATAAACTAAACTTAACGTGTAAAATTGAATTTAAATAATATGCTGTTTTAATATACAATAGACATCACTCAACGCAACACCTGTGATAATGCAGAAGCATCAAACGCATCAGACGCATCAAAAACAAGCGCCTCCCCATGAATTGTTTGATGCAATGGTGGAGACGTATTTAAGTCGTGTTTTGCAAACGGACAATGGGTCACTGGAGTTGGAAGTGCGTTTCGGAACGCGCAATTTGAAGCACGTGGCATCCACCACCAAGATTGACTTTGACAACGTCATTAAAACCCTGCTCTCGTCCGGGTTCGTCATGGAAAAAACAGACGACTACACTCTGAAAATCAGTTCCGAAGTGGTGGACGCAGCAAGCGGCAAGCCCGCGATGTCCAACATCCGCACCGAGATTGCGGGACTCCACAACATTCAACTGTATTGCAAAACCAATTCACTGGATAAAGTGTATCCCGTGTTCGTTCAAAAAACGGCGGTTCAACGGGATGACGGCGCCGACGACATACTCCCGCTCAATTTTGACGACTTCAATTTCCGCCTCTCCCTTCAAAAAGAAAAACAGTTTGCGGAATCGTCCACCACCGCAAAAACAGTGGTTACACCATGGCGCAGCAGCCGAAAAACGTTCCGCTACATTAGTCGCAGCACCTTTCGCAACCCTGCGTTTCCGTTTGTGGTGGACATGAGCATCGTGAAGGAATCGCGGCGAGACAATGCCGGCAGCGGCAGCGGCAATCACATGATTCCCACCCACACGTTTGCAGAGTCTCAAGTCACCGAGTCCCAGCCCAAATACGAAATTGAAATTGAGGTGCTGAACGATGCGGTCGGGCAAGGAACCGCGTTCAACACTACAAAAAAACTGGCGGATGCGCTTCGCGCGTGCATAAAAACGGTCATGTCGGGTCTGCAAGGCACCCATTATCCCGTGGGGATGGCCGAATGTGCCGATGTGGCGGAGGATTACATGAAGCTGTTGCATCCAGAAAAAGAAACGAAAGAAACGAAAGAAACGAAAGAAAGGGAACGCCACCAGGCGGTCAAACCCTTGCTTCCAAAACAGTTCATTGGCCCGTCGTCCTACACGCTGCAGCTGCAAAACATTGTGCCCGTCAATGAGAACTGCACCATTCCCAATGTGCGCAACAACTACACAGTCACCGACAAAGCCGACGGCGCGCGCAAGCTCTTGTTCATATCACCCACCGGGCGCATTTACCTGATTGACACCAACATGCGCGTGCAGTTCACGGGGGCGCAATGCGGCAATGACAAGCTATTCAACACGCTGCTGGACGGCGAGCACATCCTGCACGACAAGAGCGGGCGCTTCATCAACTTGTTTGCCGCGTTTGACGTGTATTACATTGCCGGCAAGGACGTGCGTGCACTGCATTTTGTGCCGCCATCGGCTGAAGCGCCCGTCACCAAGTTCCGACTGCCGTTGCTGGCGGAATTGATGACCGAATTGAAAGCGCGCTCCGTGGTGCGCGGTGCCGCCACATGTCCCATCCGCATGGAGTGCAAGAAATTCAAATACACGGGGCAGGACCAGAGCATTTTCCAGTGCTGCGCCACGCTGATGTCGCAGATTGATGCCAACGCGTTTGAATACACCACGGACGGCATGATTTTCACACCAGCAGATGCGCCCGTGGGTGGCGACGTGGGCGGCGAAGCAGCCGGACCCAAGTCCAAAATCACGTGGCCGCTGTCGTTCAAATGGAAGCCCGCGGAGGCCAACACCATTGACTTTCTGGCCACGGTGGTGAAAGACACCAACGGACAGCCCAAGACGAGCAGCATTTACACGGACGGCATCAACGTCGCCAAAGCGGATCAAATCGTGCAGTACAACACGCTCACGCTGCGGGTCGGGTTTGACGAAAAAAAGCACGGCTATTTGAACCCGTGCGAGGACGTCATTCAGGGCAAGCTGCCATCCCGTAGTAGGGGCGCAAATGAAAGGGCTGAAAGGACTGAAGACTCTTACAAGCCGGTGCCGTTTTATCCCACAAACCCGTACGATCCCGAAGCCCACGTGTGCAACGTCATTCTTCGCACGGATGCGGCGGGAAACCGCGGCATGATGCTGACTGCCGAAAACGAGGTCATTGAAGACGGCACCATCATTGAGTGCGCGTACAATGCCGGTGCTGCCGATCCGCGCTTTCGCTGGATTCCGCTCCGCGTGCGCACCGACAAGACGGCGGAGTATCGCAGCGGTCAGAAAAACTACGGCAACGCATACCACGTGGCCAATTCCAATTGGCACACCATTCACAACCCGATCACAAAGAAGATGCTGACCACGGGCACCGACATTCCGGACGAGCTGGCCGACGACGACGTGTATTACAACCGCATTTCGGCATCGGGCGACACGACCACTCGCGGGCTGCGCGATTTTCACAACTTGGTTGTCAAGCGCGCATTGATTGGCGGGGTGAGCCGCCGCGGCAACACGCTCATTGATTTTGCGGTGGGCAAAGGCGGCGACCTCCCGAAATGGATCCACGCCAACCTGTCGTTTGTGTTCGGCATTGACATTTCAAAGGACAACATTCAGAACCAGCTGGACGGCGCGTGTGCGCGCTACTTGGACTACTGCAAACGGTTCAGTATTATGCCGGGGGCGCTGTTTGTGCAGGGCAACAGCGCGCTCAACATCAAAAGCGGCGCCGGCATCAGCGGCGAAAAATACAAACAGATTGTTAAGGCCGTGTTCGGGGACGGACCCAAGGACAAGGCGCTGCTGGGCGAAGGCGTGTATCGCGAATACGGCAAGGGCGAAAACGGGTTCAGCGTGTCGTCGTGCCAGTTTGCCATTCATTACATGTTTGAAACCCGCGCCAACGTGTGCAACTTTCTGCGCAACGTGTGCGAGTGCACGGAGGTGGGCGGCTACTTCATCGGCACCACGTATGACGGGGCCACCATGTTTGACGCGCTGAAGCCGTACGAAGTGGGCGACGGCATTGCCGTGATGCACAAAGGCAAACGCGTGTGGCAGGTGACCAAGGCGTACACGGCCACCGAGTTTCTGGACGATGAAACGTCGGTGGGATACGCCATTGACGTGTATCAGGAATCCATCAACAAGACGTTCCGCGAATATTTAGTGAATTTCAACTACTTGAAACGGCTCATGGCGAATTTCGGCTTTGAGGTGGTGCAGCGCGATGACGCGGCCAAGGACCTCGGACTGCCGGATGGCACCGGCATGTTTGAACAACTGCATGCGCAAATGATGGCGCGTTTGAAGCAGACGCCGGCCCTGGCATCCGATTTAGGGGATGCGCCCGACATGCGCGATTACGAGCGCCGCATCTCGTTTTACAACCGCTACTTTGTCTTCAAGAAGGTGCGGTCCATTGACAACGCGGAACTGGTGGTGAAGAGCTTGTTGGGCACGTCCACCGTGTTTGAAAAACAAATGGCGGCATTGGAACAGGAACAGGCGGAACTGGATGCAGCCGAAGCCATTGTTGGTGCTCCTGTCGTTCCTTTGACAAACCCCAAACCCAAAGCCAAGCCCAGAGCCAAGCCTGCTGCTATTGCTACTGCTGCTACTGCTACCGTTGTCACTGCACCTGCCCCTGAACCAGAGAAAAAAAAGCCAGGCAGAAAACCTAAAATCCAACTGGTGGTGAAAGAACCGTGATGCAAAATGAATGATTAAAATATGAGTATAATGTACACAATATTATACACAATGGATCCAGAATTGGAGAATATCGCGCATGCGCAATGGTTGGAACCCTCCAACACTCGGAGTCGCAAGGCACCCATTGAAAGGCTTCACTTTGTGAAACGGAGCATGACGCGAAAGGCCATCATGCATCCAAACCGCCGTGTGAGCATGCAATGCATGCAAGGGCAGGATGGCAAGTTTTATTACATTCCATTGGATGCATACAACACAGACCACTTGCAAATCATAAGCGAAATGAGCCCGCTTCTTGTGAATCCGACACCCGCGCAATTTGAACCGGGTGCAATGTACACCTACATCGTTGCATCCATCATTAGAAAGGATCCGGTCACCACCATGGACATTCAAGTGGTTCCAGCAAAGTTGTATGCAACCAAAGCGTTGAACATGTTTGAGTTTGGCACAAAACACCATCAAATATTTTATCGCATGGCCAGCACGGATGAATTGGACCGGGTTGCGCGCACTGCAGGAGTACCCATGGATGAGCTGCAATACGGATTGCACGCATCCGGTGAAATTCATTGCATTGCTCCCACTTCCTTGCAGTTCAATTTTTATTCGGGCACGTATAGAATGAAGCGTGCAATTCCAAACCGGCGCGAAAAATATGAAATGGGGTTGATGACCCGGTTAATGCAAACAATTGACCAAGCTTATGCCCCCGAATTTAAGTTAACCCCATTCATCGTTCAAGAAGCGCTACCAATAACACAGGACCAAATTGCGCATTTGAAACGCAAGGACATTCCCGTGTTTGGATTCGACACGCAAGCACAATGCAGAACAATGCGCACGAACGTCATGCGTCATAAAAACGTGCAAAAGTCGGACATGTCCCGTGCGCAAATGGATGAAACCTATATAAATATTGTTGCTCCTCCTCCTCTTTCGGCATCTTCTGCGGGTCCTTTTGCTAGGCCAACCATGCCGCTGCACGCAATGTCAACGACAGAACTTCGGTCTCGCGCAACCGAACTGAACTTGCCTGTTCAGCCGGACCACGACCGCGCGACAATCATTAAAATGATTCAACAATCCACTACCGGCAAGGGCGGTAAAAAAAAGACCGTAAAAAGGCTAACCCATCGTTGATAAATCCGTTGATTCCATTATTCCATTATTCCATTATTTTTAAAAATTGATTTAAAAATAACAACATATTACAACAATCATACGACCAGACAACCAACCAACCAATATGATCATCCCCGTCAAGTGCTTCACCTGCGGCAACGTCATCGGCAACAAATACGAATACTACCTCGCCGAAGTGCGGCGACTGAAGATGTCCCGCGGCATGGACACCGAAAAAGTGATTTATTTGACCAAGGAATACATCCACAAAACCCCGGAGGGAGAGGTCATGGATGCACTCAAACTGAAAAAAATGTGCTGCCGCCGCCACTTCTTAACACACGTGGACATTGAATGAGCCTCTATATGTTATCTGTTATCCGTTAAACATCATGCGCATGCATGAATGTGTCTATTTTTTGTATTCTGGTTGTTGGAACATTGGCATTGTTGGTCAAATCATGTTCCACAATGGACAAGCAGATGGACAACGCATTGTATTTGAATACCGACGGAAAAATGCCGTGAATGCACGATGTCACAGACGCGTACAATAGTTTAGCCGCATTTTTTGTTGACTCCGTCAAGTTGTATGCGTACCAGCGAATGCGGTTGCGCGCGTTGTAAAACCGCACATTGAGGCGATGTTGGCGCAACACGTCGTCGTTTGTGTAAGGGAGAGACATGCAATGCAATGCAAATTATTATTGCATTACATGCAATCATGCGTTTATTTATTTTTTTATATAAATAGAATACAAGAGTTCAATATTCAATTTATATCAACCGAATGGCAACTAAAAAAACAAAACGTCATTCCAGGTCTAAACGATCTACTAGGTCTAAGTCTAGATCCGGCAAAAAGGGTGGATTCGGTGGTTGGTCTCGGACAACATTGGTTGGTGCACCATGGTCGCCGGCAGCCAACAATACCAACGCTGCACTCATCGCACCGGCTGCTCGGTCCAATCATTTCGCCCCAAGCGCACATGGCGTGCAAGTGGGCGGACTTCACCCCGCAGTTCCAGAAATGTATGGTCCCGGAATACACAACACAAACACCCTGGTTCCCAAACTTCCTATTGGCGCCTTGGGATCTGGAGGAGGAAGATTTAAGAAGCGCGCAAACAAACGCAGTAAAAAAGGTGGATACACGTTTGGCGGGTTTCCACAAGTGATTTCTACTGCATGGAACAATGCAATCATTGGCGTGAAAAACATTGTGCATGGATTCAACGGCGTGCAACAGCAGCCGTCTGCTTCGGGATGGAACCAACCTGCCTTAATGAAGGGCCATACCATCCCTCCACCAAGACCGCTTGACATAAACGCCATTAGACAGGCTGCAGACCAACGGGTTGCCAGCGTTTGAACCGATGATTGAATGCGCACGACATCGGCACGCGTTTGTTCAAATCCACTAGCGGAATAAGCACTTCGTCGTCATCATCGCTTTCCTCCAGTGCATCCAAGTTTCGGTTTTCTTTGATGTTGCGAAACAGCGCGTTCATCATGACGCTGGTTTTGTAATTCGGAATGTGCGCAATCATAGTGTTGGCCGTGATCGGTTCGTCGCGACTGCGCAACATGTAGTAAATGTCGTTTTGCGCATCGGCACAAATCACAAACGTGCGCGTTTGCATTGCATTTGGATTGGGTTGCATTGGCTTGGGCATAAGCCCGAGGTTCGCTTGTTTGGGAAAAAATGGCGCTTTTATTTGCGCGCTGCTTATTTGCGCGCTGCTTATTTGCGCATTATTATTATTATTATTATTATTATTATTCAATGATGCCAGGTGCATGGGCAAATTCTTGAATTCAGACGACGCGCGATGCAAAAACCGATGCTGAATGCAAAACACGTCGTAGGTTGTCACTGCAGCCGCATCGCGCACGGCGTCATTGAAATTTGTGTGCATGATTGGCATCCAAAGTTGAAATTGAAACCGGTGCGCTTGTTGCGTCGTGTCTTCATTCGCATGTGCATTAAACAGTGCGGTAAACCGCCCCAGCGTGCCATTGTTCGGTTGCTTTTCCCCACACAAGAAATAAACGTTCTCCACGCTGAACCGTCGTTGCACGTCGGCTCGTTTTTCGCTGATGCAAGTGCCGTACAGGACGGTGCCTTGCCCGGCGTACCATGCTTCATTCGCAAACGGCATGCGGATCGTGCGCACGTCATCGTATTGCACCAGTTCGGGTCGCGGCACAGACCCCGGATTGTAAACCCGTTTTGCAATTTGAAACAGCCAGCACTGATTGTGCGTGAACCACATGACGCACTTGCGTCCCTTCGGAATCACCGCATACATGTCAGTCAAAAATTTCTTATGAACCGAGGTTTCATAATAAATTTCAATCAAGTTGGACAACTGTTCCTTCATTGTGGCGGCTTGCATGAGAGAAAATCCTGAATTATGAAATCAGTGGACAGTATTAACACAACTGTGCATGACCCCTTTAATATGGTTTGCAACATGTTTTACCGGGGCGCCATTGTCATGGTTGACAAAAAAGAAATCGGGATGGAACTGGTTGTTGGAACACTTGGAACACTTGGAACACTTGGAACACTTGGAGCAGTTGCATGGTTCGGATTAGTTATCGTGTTGGTGTTAGGCAAAAACACTTGAATTGAGTTGTGTGGGGAATTCATTGTTTGATATTACATTGGAATTTATTTTGAACATGGAGTCCGATTCAATGAAACCACTTTGAGGCTGTGGCTGTGGCTGTTGCGACATGTTCAAATCCATCAAATAGCGTTTCAATTCATTTTTCATTTCAGAGTCACTGGTGCTGGCACTAGACGTAGTGGTGGAAGTTGCATTCGCATTCATGGCATTCGTGCTGCGCAACTCCCTAAATAATGTTTCGTATTTTTGCTGGGGTCGTTTCACCATGTCCTTTATTTTGGGGACAGTCAGTGTTTCTTTGAAAAAGGAATACAAATTGTGCAGCACAAAAATGATAATGAGTGATGTAACCGACACCTGAATAAACCAAAGCATGTCAATTCAAACTACCTTATGCGGACATAGTTTTTGCAGATTTACAACGTATCCATTTCATGCGTTAAAACGAATATGATTGCATGTGGACCCGTTTTATAAAAATATTTGTAAGAAATGATTTAAACCCAAGCGCATGTGGTTTATAAACACACGCCGCCGCCATGCCTTCTAAAGTTATCATTGTGGAACGCAACGGAGAGTTGCGACCATCCGAAGTCAAGGACTATAGCCAATTGGAATTGGCCAAAAAATGCAAATACAAAACACCGTCGGGATTCGCTGTTCGCGCAGAGTGGGCTTACTCGGGTCCGGATGAAGATAAATTCGTGGTTGAATTGTGGGCCCGCGAAGACGGGCATGCGGGACAAGAGAACAAGTACGAGTTCCCCCCACCGGTTGACACCATTTTGTTTTTTGGCGCGTGCGCATTGGTGGCAAAGGACATGACGCCGCAGCACCACGTCATTCCACTCACGCTTGAAAAGTGGGACAAAATGTACAATTTTTTATTTGGCGGGTTTGACACGTTGGCCAATTGCGACGACGATGACTATGAAGAGGACGATCTGGATTCCATTCCGTCAAGTCGTAAAACCAAAGACGGCTATTTGAAAGACGGATTCGTGGTTGACGAGGATGATGACGACGACGACACTGATGATGACGATGACGATGATGATGATGATGACGATGACGAAACAAATTACGATGAAGAAACCACGTCAGAAAATGAGAACGAGTATGATGAAACGGACGACTCTTCAGAAGAATCAAAAGAATCAGAAGAATCAAAGGAATTGGCAAAAAATAAAAGGTGCGCAACGTCTAAGAAAAATAAGAAGCGTGCCGCGAAAGATGAAATCGTGATTCCATCGTTTGAATTGGTGGAGGAAGCGTATGAGTATTCGGATGATTGAATACTTGAAAAAAACAATATAAACTCATGCAGTGATTGCATTTCAATAAAAATGGCGTACTACATGGAATTGCCCAAACTGTGTGATTTGACTGAGGTTGATTATGGTCAGGATCAGGAGCAGGAGGACCCCATGTTTGAAATCACCTTCACGAACGATAAACCCAAGCCCAAACAGTTGATATCGCACACGCTCCACATGTATTTGTGCGAAATGAAGGAGCAAATCAAGGAGTGCAGCGAGGAGGCCTGGGACACCGTTAAAAAATGCACAAACCCGTTTGAATTCATTCATACCGCGATACCCAATTCCAAAATTTACACGGTCAGCAAACTGCGCCCGTTGTCACGGTCCTTCTACAAAATGATTGAGCTCCATGCCTCGTTTTTTGGTCCGGCAAACGACCCTCCGACAATGAAATCGTTCCATTTGGCGGAGGGGCCGGGTGGCTTCATTGAAGCCATCATTCACATTCGGTCCAAGGCTTCGCCGCAGCCGTTGGATGACGTGCACTACGGAATGACGCTGCTGAATCAAGACGCATCATGCCCTGGGTGGAAAAAAAGCAAGGGGTTTTTGGACACGCATCGCAACCGCGTGCGCATTGAAACCGGCGCAGACGGCACCGGAAACATCATATCTGCCGCCAATTTCAACCACTGCGTGCACCTGCACCAAAACTCGTGCGATTTGATCACCGCAGATGGCGGGTTTGATTTTTCGTGCGACTTCAACAATCAGGAAACAATGGTGCTGCCCCTTCTCATTGCGGAACTGGGGTTTGCGCTGGCGCTGCAAAAGCAGGGGGGGCATTTCGTGTTGAAACTGTTTGACACCTTCACCAAGGCCACCATTGACGTGATTTACGTGCTGTGCAATTTTTACAGGGACGTGTTTGTGTCCAAACCGTGCACCAGTCGGTACGCAAATTCGGAACGCTACCTCGTGTGCAAGCACTTCAAGCCGGCGTCCACGGCGGCAATGCTGCCGCAGTTGTTGGCAATGTTCAAGCAGTTGGAGGAAGTTCCCTCCGATGCCGTCATTGCGTCGCTGCTGCCGATGGAGCACGACCTGCATTTTTTGAACCGGATGGAGGAGTGCAACGCCATGATTGGCCAGCAACAAATGGAAACCATCAATTCCACCATCAACCTCATTTTGAGCAAGGGGCATCCCGACAAACTGGAATTCATGAAACGGACCCACATTGGAAAGTGCATGAGCTGGTGCGACAAGCACGGCATCCCTTACAACCGAATCACCCAATCCAACAACATTTTCTTGAACAACTGAACCCGGTCAGGGCCTTGTTTGGGCCTTATCTGCAAAAAAAAACTAATATAAAAACAACAGTTTATATTAGTGCAATATTACAACAATGCAGTCCACTCTTCAAATCCTCTACAAAACCGTTTATTCCCGCCGAAAAAAGGAGAGATTTGAAACCATTTTGGAACCGCTGCAGGCCATTCTGCAAATCGCGCTGCTCTCGTTTTATCCGGTGGGAACCAAAATCACGATCCAAACCAACATTTTAACGCTGCAGCCCCCCACGTACTCGCAGTCCATGCTGCGGTGGTACAACAACGACACCAAAGAGGACCTGTACTTTTTGTTCAACGTGTTTCACCGCTTCAAGAAATTTTACGCGCACTGCAAGCACAACGACGGATCGGTACAACACCGGTTGCACATGCTGCTGACCGACCTGGCAAAAACCGGCATAAATAAGCTCATACGAACGTACGGGCAAACCGACAAGCCGCACATCTTGCAGACGCTCACCATGTACAAATACATCCTGGACGACCAACTTTCTCCGGACATCATGACCCTGCAAACCCAACCCAGCACAAAACCCCACCGAATGAAGCCCGTGGAGGACGACGCCGCTTCCGAAATGGCGAGCACCAACAACACGGTGGATGACATCTTCATCACCATTGTGGACATTTACACGCCCGAACTGCAGCACATCATGTACAACACGCTCATTTTGATCCGAGACAACGAGTCCAACTATCAAGCTTATGCGGAGGGACTGAACAAGTTGCTGGAGCCCACCTGCATTCAGCTGAAAAAGTGGATTGACGAGCACATCGTGTACTAAAACGGGAACCAAGGTTCCCGTAAACCCTCCTTATAAGGGAACTACGTGCCAAGCACACAACGGCTCGGCACACAACGGCTCGGCACGAGACGTGCCTTTGCGCCCCGAACCCCTCCTTATCAGGAAACTACGTACAGGGAAACACGAAAATGAAGAGGGGGTTTAAGGGGGGCGCTTGTCCTAACGGCTCGGCCGTGCCTTTGCGCCCCCTTATAATTTGACGCTGGATTCCACGTGGCGGTTGGTCTCCAGCGTGCCCTTGATGCGCCGGCCAAATTCAGGGAACACGATGTTGATTTGTTGCGGTTCGCCGTTTTTAACGTAGTCCTGGATTTGCACCATGAGCGCCTTTACGGCAGCGAATTTGGACGCATGCAGCTTCAGCTCCGTCAACTTTTCCAAAATGGGCTTCACTTGCGCCTGTCGTTCTGCCTTCGTTCGGTCCGATAATGACATCCTGCAAACACGCACTCTAAATATTATATATTATATACACGTGTTGTATAATATTTAATTGCTTTTTTTGCTTCAATGTCAACGTCGTCGTCATCATTTAATTTATGCAAGTACCGTAATGCGCTCGGCGTTCCCGGCAAGGGCGCGCATTCCATCCGTCTTGGTGGTGTGGCCATTGTGGACGTCATCATGACTCTCGTTGGCGCTTACATCATCGCCCGTTGGGCGCGCGCCTCGGTTGCATGGACCGCTGCCGGGCTATTCCTGTTCGGCATCATACTGCACCGCCTGTTCTGCGTGCGCACCACCATTGAC
>Ga0209599_10001296_pt1 | contig 12272 bp, 15 predicted proteins | sample Shrwel_input2_FT_FD_187534 | JGI IMG/M metagenome (GOLD analysis project Ga0209599, IMG submission 187534) | Subsurface microbial communities from deep shales in Ohio, USA - Utica-3 well 1 S input2 FT (SPAdes) (version 2) ... | reverse complement strand
ATACTGCTCCTCAGATGGAAGTCAAGGATGTAAAAGGTCTAGGATTTGGCACAGAGTTTAAAGGTAAACATGCAGTATGGACATTTAGATTTGTTCCGGACCGCGAAGGCGTATATGTCAGCGATGACGGCAACGTTATTGGCTGTTTAATTGAGGATGTACAAAGTGTACCCGTTATCCAAAAATTAAAAGAAACTATAAATATAGACAAGCCGATCTTTGAATTAAAAGATCTAGGAACTAAAAACACAATCATCAAGGCACTCCAAGGCACTATTTAAGGCCCGTTAGTAAGTATTAAACCCAATAAGGAGATAGCCTAAATGGCCACTACAGTAGAACGACTTGGTATAGTTGAGACCAAGGTTGAGAATTTGAACGAAAAACTCGACGACCTTAAGACAGACGTTAAAGAAATGCACGATTGTCTAGATCAGACTAGGGATAGCCTAATAGGTAAACTAGACCAGATGTATTCAGCTTCTTGCACTCAACATTCTGAACTTGCTACTAAGATTTCAGACTTAGAAAAGTGGAAGCAAAAGTGGTTGTATATGATTGCTGGTGGTGCAGTAGTAGTAAGCTGGGCAACTGCCCATGCTGATACTATTTTAAAAATTATAAAATAATGCGTATATCAGACCTCATATCAGAACAGGGCACTATAGGAACCACAGGTTCTTCTACTATGCCTACTAACCAGCCAGTACAAAATGTATCTCAAAAGCCGGGAACTTCTGCTCCAGGTCAACAACAAACAGACCCCAACAGTAAGCAATTAGACCAACTGTTAAAACAAAATCAAATTAATGTAAACAGCACAGATGACTTTCTCAAAGCGTTTACAGCCATACAACAAAAACAACAATTAACTCCTGATCAAGAAAAAGTTCTCGGTGATTATGCCAAAGCTACTATTACCAAACCTGGACTGCCTACACAGATGGCAGGACTGATGAAAACAATCATGAGTAAGAAACCAGAAACTACCACAGCACCACCCGCAGCCGGTGGAGCTCCAGTTCCCGGAGTATAATATGAAGATAGCACAATTACTTTCGGGCACTAGTATTGCTATTACCAATCAAGAACAGCAGTTCATTGAAAATCATAGCACCAAAGTTTCCATTAATAGTCTAAGCGAACAAGATCAATGGTTAGCTCAGAACCTTGTCAGGAAAGGCATTTACACAATAAGTAATGATAGCCGAACACTGATAAAGAATATAAATGAAACAAACACCTGATGACATCTACAAGAAAGTTAAACAACTTGGCCTAGACGTTAAAGAACAGTTAAAGCGCCAGGGGATTATCGTTCCTACTAAAACACCAGATGGTTCAATACGGGTAGGCTACTATACAATTAAAAGAAATAAGACAGGCTTCTATAGTATCTTAAACTACAGCAACGAAACAGTTGTTGAATTTATAAATTTGCCGCAGACTGCCGCCATGCTGGCCAATAGACTAGCACTGGGCAAGTACTTAGATGATGAATTATTAGACGCGGACCGTAGATACGGACATGCGTTATTTGAAGAAGAACTGCATTTAACACTAGCAGAACGTAATTTAAAGACTAATAATATAGACCGGGCAGATGTATTGTTTACTAAATTTAAAATAGCCAAGCACAGGAAAGAACAGCATAGAAAAACCATATTCTACGGCTTCGACAAACTGATGCGTTTTAGCTAAATAAATTTAATCATTCTTTTGGAACAACTATGAAGACCAGCGATTTTAGAAACAAACCTACAAGTTCTCAACTAAAAGAGAATATGAACAAAATGTTTGGCGTCAATGTCAACTTAACTAAGTATTCTAGAGAACAACTAGAAGATATGCGAAATAAACTGCGTACCAAGGTGTTCCAACAGGAAGGCAAAGCAGGTATCAACGATTTGCTAACCAACGAAACATACCAAAAAGACAAGGCCATGCTAGCCTTGCTAAACACAAGGATCAAAGAAATGCTAGGCGAAAACTTAAAACAATTAAAAGACAAAATGATAGAACTTAGCGAGGCTAAGAAAGGTGTTAAAGCACCTAAGTATAAAATCCACGCTAAAGGAACTGCTAGTAAAGACTATGACGGTGACGGCAAAGTTGAAACTCCAAAAGACGAAGTCTGGGGTAGTCGTGCTAAAGCAGCCGCTAAGTCAGGCAAGCCATTTGAAGAAGGCAAAGGATCTAAGCCAGACTTCTTAGACATGGATAAAGACGGTGACAAGAAAGAGCCAATGAAGAAAGCTACCAAAGACAAGAAAGCAGGTCCTAAGAAAGGTGTAAATCCTTTTGCTAAAGTTAAGGAAGGCTTTCCAACAGTTGACGATGCTAAGAAAGCAGCCGCTGGTACAGCTGGTATGAAGCCAGGTGAGAAAAAGAAATCTTCAACAGGTGGTGAGATCACTAAAACTGCCACAGGACTAAAGCACACAGCTGGTAAGAACTACGGTGGCGAAGATGCTCCTAAGACTCCTGACAGCGACAAGAAAGCTAAGAAGACCAAAGAGTCTGTTTCTAAACTAGCTGAAGCTAATGCACGTTTCAAACACAATGTTAAATTTGTCAACGAAAGTCTTGGCTTCCTATTGAACGAAGATGAAGAAGGTAAGGCCAAGGCTATTACCGCTGCCGGCGACATGGTCAATGATTACACATCATGGATGCAACGTGTCGGTCAGTATCAGACTAAGACAATGATTGAACTTGCAGATGCTATCAAAGCGGACTTCGGAGCAGCAGAAGCAGAAGCTTTCAAACAAGCAGTTGGTCCAGCCCTAAGTGCTACATTAGAAGTATTAACACAACAACGTGAGGCAGTATCTAACGCTGTTGCTGTATTAGCAGGCGAAGCCACTCCAGATGCCGCAATGGGCATGGAACCAGGTATGGATGCAATGCCTCCAGAGCCAGGTATGGACATGGCAGCTCCAGATGAGATGAATCCTCCAGCTGACGAGTTTGGCGCAAGTGATGCAGCCGCTGGTATGGGTACTACTGGACGTGAAATGCGTGAAAGCAAGTTTGCTCGCAAGCTAGCTGAAAGCCACTCTATCCTAAGCAAATTAGCTAAATGAGATTACTAGAAGTAGACTTGGGAAGTGCTAGAGATGTTCTAGCAGTTCTCCAAGGTCAGGCAAACAGAGAAGGGCAAAGTTCTACTTTGCCTTTTGCCGTTGTAATGAAATTACTTAGACCATTTGGCTTAGGCATTAGTACTCCAGACGGTTTAATCGCATTAAAGAACGCTGTTGATCCAGCAGGTGACGTTATTGATAGTATTACAGACAATGGTGCAGTTATACTAAAAACTAACACAAAAAATCCAAATCAAGAAAAACCTGCAGAAGTAGGCGCTAGTCCTGCTGTATCTGCAATGGCATCCAGCAATGCCAAACAATTAAAGCCAAATATTTGACATTAGTGTAAAAGGTTGTTATAATTAAGTTTATGACAACCTTTACACCTCCTCCGTTCGTTGAACGATTCCAATACAAAAACTGCGTCCAAGTAAATGACCCTGTTACACGTAAACGTGTTTACAGAACTCCAGACGGGGAAAGCCTTCCTAGTGTAACAACTATCCTTAGTGCTACTAAAGATATGACTCACTTAAATGAGTGGAAGAAGCGTGTAGGTGTAGAAAAAGCACAGCAGATTACCACAGAAGCCGCAGGTGTTGGCACAGCCATGCATGCCAACTTAGAACGCTTCTTAATTGGAGAGGCAAGACAGCCTGGTAACAATCCTGTACACATCAAAGCTAACGCAATGGCCGATCAAATCATTATGAACGGACTGAGCAAAATGGACGAAGTATGGGCCATGGAACAGAGTTTATACTTTCCGGGATTATATAGTGGAACTACTGATCTAGTAGGAGTCTACGAAGGTGTACCCGCTGTCTGCGACCACAAACAAACTAACAAGCCTAAAAAAGCAGAGTGGGTAGAAGATTACTACCTACAGCTAATGGCTTACATTATGGCACATAATGCAGTTTATGGAACAGACATGCGCCGTGGTGTTATCTTTATGTGCAGTCGCGGTGATGACAGTATCAAAGTAGGCGGCGAAGTATATCAGCAGTTTGATCTAAAACCTGAAGATTTTAACAAATATCAGGATATGTGGCTTACTAAAGTAGAAGAATACTACGCCCTGGCTAAGTAAGCATCTCAACGCATAAATATCTCATACAGGGGATATTTCCATGGCCGTTATTGAGATAGCAAAAATACAAGTCCGAAGAGGACAAGAAAACCAAACAGGAATTCCACAGCTTGCCAGTGGTGAATTTGCTTGGGCGACAGATAATGAAAATTTATATATTGGTTTAAAAAGAGAAGACGGTGGGGCTCGTGATGCAAACATACGAGTTTTGACAGAAAATGATGTAAGACTGTTTACTAGCTTTGTATCTAGTGGAATGCTCAACACCACTACAAATTATATTTGGAACGTCGACAATGCCGAAACAATAACTTCGTCAACCTACGCTATTGGAATCGCGCCAACTGGTAATGATAGAGTAATAAGAAGTGTACAAGATAAATTAGATGACTTTGTTAGTGTTGCAGATTTTGGAGTAGTTACTTCTACGGCAACAGAAGCTATTGATTGTAGTATAGCTCTTCAAACAGCCATTGATCATTTATTCCTAGACATGGATGTTTATAATACCGCTACTCAATATGACACTGAGCGTTCATTAAGATACAATAAAAAATTATATTTCCCTGCAGGTGTTTATAGAATTGGACAAACACTAAAGATTCCTAGAGACACTGTTATTATCGGAGAAGGCATAGACAAGACCATTATTGAAGATGTTACTGTTGGCAGTGGTATTTTTAAAACTGTTGATTGGTATGGAAGAAGAAGCGAACATTCGCAGAACAATTATGATCACGGAGAGTTTGACGCGGCTAATACAAACAGTAGCACATTGTCAATAACAGGTCCGGGTCAACCTAAAAATATTCACATTGAAGGTATGACCCTACGCTATACTACATCCAGTGTAGTTAACCCAAATCTTGCTCTTATAAGTTTAGACTGCGTAGACAATGCTGTTATCAGAGAAGTAAAATTCCAAGGTACATATACATCCCTACTTAATCCAGCAGTTGGCCCGGGATACACTGGAATAGATATTAGAGGATACAATGCATGTACTTCTGAAAATATCTTGATTGACAATTGTCAATTTGAAGGACTATACTATGATGTGAAATCAAATTATGATACAAATCATATTGTAATTCAAAATAACAGTTTTAAATATTCAACCTACGGTATTGCATTTAATACCGCTACTAATGTAGTAGCAACATCTGGTCCTACTTATGCTCGAATTGTAAACAATAAATTCCAAAATATTTACAATCAGGGAATTTACGTAGGTCCTAACCAAAATGGAGCTCCTACAAATCATGTCAGTGAAAATAATTCTTTTATTAGAGTAGGCGATCGAGGTGTAACAGAAGGCAGCAATAGCGTTGGCACATCTGTTATAAAATTTGAAACTCGAGGCAACTCCAGTGTTAATGATTATTTTGGTAGAGAACGTTTTCATAATCAAAACTTTGGATCAACCTATACTTACTATCCATTGATAGATGGTAGAACTACAATTGATCTTAATTCAGTATCCACAGCAACGTTGGCTGCATTTACATCTACAACCATTATGCGATTACCTATAACAGGCAATGCACAATTTCTATCTCTAAAATATAACTGCACATCATACGATACAACAATTAACAAGATGGGAACATTGCAGGTTTATATTAGACCAGGCGCAACTCCTTCAGATGTTCAACTATTCGATGAATATAATATGACTGGAAATGACGGTGGGCTATATTGGGGGATAGCAGTAGAACCTACATATAAATATTATGAGCTGATAGGCATCAACCCCACATTAATATCAGCGGTGCAAGTAGAACTTCAAACTAAATTAATGCTGTAAGGAAATTAATGTTTAACCAAGCTGTAGACGACAGATTAACAGAGTGGGCAAATCATAGAAGAAAGTTAGATGAAGTTAAAGATCCCTTACAAGAGGTATGGGATTTTTGGCATCAGGCTCCTTTCACACCCCACAACAGAAATGTAGATCCATACTATCAACAAAGCTGGCCAAGTCCGTGGGAAATCATAGAAGAAAACAAATACGATGATTTTACCAAAGCATTAATGATTGGTTGGACTTTAAAGTTGACAAAAAAATATCAAAGTAGTAAGATTGAACTAAGAACATTAGTTGACTCTAGCCGCACAAGGCAGTATAATCTATTATACATAGATGACAATTGGGTTATAAACTACAGTGATAATGGACCGATTCCGTTACCAGAAGTACCTGACTCATTTAGACTTGAAAATCTAATTGAAGTTAGCGCCCCAAGGTAAATATCAGCTTAGAACAATAAAAAGAGGTTACTTAATGATCACAGTGGTCAAGCGTAATGGGGAACGTGTCCCATTAGATATCGCAAAAATACAGAGACAGGTAGCCCACGGCTGCAGAGGCATTGATGGAGTCAGTCCATCAATGGTAGAAATTAAAGCGCAAATAGAATTACACGATGGCATGACCACTCAGACCATAGATGAGTTATTGCTCAAGGCCATGGTTAATTTAATTGACGAAACTGAAAATCCGGAAATCAATAATGTTAACTATCAATACGTGGCAGGCCGCCAACGTGTTAGTATGTTACGCAAAGAAGTGTATGGCGCATACGATCCTCCTCCTTTATATGAAATTGTAAAAAAGAATGTAAAGCTAGGAATGTATACCAGTGAACTACTAGATTGGTACACTGAGGACGAATGGAAAATTATTGATTTGTTTTTAGATCACGACAAGGATGAGAGTTATACATTTGCTGCCATTGCTCAACTAGCAGAAAAGTATCTTGTACAAAATCGTGCCACGGGACAGATCTTTGAAACTCCGCAGGTTCGTTACGCTATTGCGGCAGCTACAGCATTCCACAACGAACCAAAAGAGACTAGATTAAAATTAGTTAAGGAATATTACGAGTGTGCGAGTGACGGCCACTTTACATTGGCTACTCCTGTGCTTGCTGGTCTTGGTACTACTACCAAACAATTTTCTAGCTGTGTGCTTATCAGCAGTGATGATACTCTTGATTCCATATTTGCCGCAGGCGAAATGATGGCCAAATATGCCTCAAAACGAGCCGGAATTGGTCTCGAAATAGGCAGAATCAGACCGTTAGGCGCCCCAATTCGCAACGGAGAAATCAAGCACACGGGTCTAGTACCCTTCTTAAAGAAATGGTTTGCAGATTTAAGATCATGCAGTCAAGGCGGCATACGCAACGCTAGTTGCACAGTTACATTTCCTATCTGGCATGCTCAGTTTGAAGATCTCATTGTACTTAAAAACAATCAAGGAACAGACGAAACTAGAGTGCGTCAAATGGATTACTCAGTGGTAGTTAATGCTATGTTCTGGAATCGTTACAAGCGTGGCGAAACAATGTCGTTGTTTGATCCAGCAGAAGTCCCGGACCTATACGAAGCCTACTATCGTGACAGCGCAGAATTTGAAAAGTTGTATCTACAATATGAACAAGATAAGACAAAGAAAAAGAAAGTTGTATCGGCGGATGAGATATTCAAAAATGGAATCCTTAAAGAGCGCACTGATACTGGGCGCATCTATCTTGTCAACATTGACAACGTCATTAATCAAGGCCCGTTTGATACAAAGTTGGATCCGATATATCAATCAAACCTATGCCAAGAGATACTTTTACCCACCCGTCCTTTCCAGAGAATTGAAGATCCAGAGGGACGAATTGCTCTTTGCACTCTTGGCAGTATCAACTGGGGAGCCTTCCGCAACCCACAAGAAATGAGAAAAGCCTGCAGGGTATTAGTTCGTTCATTAAGCAATCTATTAAACTATCAAGACTTCTTAAGTGTTCAAAGTAAGTTAGCTAACACAGACTTTGAACCCTTGGGTGTTGGCATTACTAACTTGGCCTACTGGCATGCTCGTAAGAGTTACAAATATGGCGAAGCGGACGCACTAGCAGAAGTCAAACGTTGGATGGAACATCAGGCATACTACCTTACTGAAATGAGTGTTGAACTGGCCCAGGAACGTGGACCATGTCAGCGTAGCGAACACACTTACTACGGTAAGGGAGTATTTCCTTGGGAAAGACGCAAAGCCGGAGTCAACGAACTCACAGACTTCACACCTAGTATGGATTGGGAGCCACTCCGAGCTCGTATGATCAAATACGGGATCCGTAATGCTACATTAATGGCAGTGGCTCCAGTTGAGTCTAGCTCAGTTGTATTAAATAGTACTAACGGGATTGAGATGCCCATGGAAATGATTTCTGTTAAAGAATCTAAGGCAGGATCTTTTGTGCAGGTAGTACCAGAATACAAAAGATTAAAGAACCGTTATCAGTTAATGTGGGATCAGAAAGATTGTGTTGACTATTTGAAGACAGCGTCAGTATTGGCTGTTTACATTGATCAGAGTTTGTCAACAAATACATTCTATAATCCCGCCAATTATGCAGGAGGTAAAGTACCTGCAACTGTAATTGCCAAAAACTTAATGTTGGCTTACAGATGGGGATTAAAGACTATATACTATAGCTTAATCAATAAAGTCGGTGCTAAAGCCGATATGACAAACACAAGTAGTGCAATTACACTTTCGCCGGTTACTGTCTATGAAGAACTAGATGATGACTGCGAAGCGTGTAAATTATAAGGAAATAAAATGAATTTATATATAAAATATATTAACGGACAAATTGTAGACCATCCTATGCTCGAGGATAATTTAAAACAAGCGGACCCAGATTTTAATCCAATCAATCTCCCAGATACCTTAAAAGTATTTGAGCGCATTAATGGCCCGTTGCCAGGACCATATGCCTATATCCAATCTTCATACCAATTATTTGAGGATGGTGTTGTTAGGGATGTATATACAGAAGTACCATTTAGTGCCGAAGAAAAAGCCAATCTAATTGAATACACAATGGCGCAGGCGCATCCCAAGGGATGGACCTTCAATGAAACTATCTGCGCTTGGGAACCTGGCGTTCCATACCCTACTGATGGTAAAGTATATGAGTGGTCAGAAGAACTAGAGAACTGGTCAGAATTAAACACTTATTAATATATACACTATGTCAAAAGCACAATACAACTTATCTAAACAAACAAACTACTTAAAACGCCATATGTTTTTGGACCCAGAAGGTCCTGTAACAGTACAGCGTTTTGAAGAAGTCAAGTATCCTAAAATTGCCAAGTATGAAGAACTTGCCCGTGGATTCTTTTGGGTGCCAGAAGAAATTAGTTTGACCAAAGATAAGATGGATCATAAAGATGCCAGCGATGCTGTCAAGCATATCTTTACTAGTAATCTGTTAAGACAAACGGCACTGGACAGTATTCAAGGTCGTGCTCCTAATCAAGTGTTTAGCCCTGTTATTAGTATTCCAGAATTAGAAGCACTAGTAAGTAACTGGAGTTTCTTTGAAACTAATATTCACAGTAAATCCTACAGTCACATCATTAGGAATGTATATGGAGTACCCAAAGAAGAATTTAACAAGATTCACGATACATCTGAAATTGTTAGCATGGCAGCTAACATTGGTCGTTACTATGAGGATCTTCATATTCTCAACTGCCGTAAAGAGCTGGGTGAAGACGTTGGACTATATGCTCACAAGCGAGCCATATGGTTGGCCTTACATGCATCATACGCACTCGAAGCTCTACGTTTCATGGTATCCTTCGCCACGTCACTTGCTATGGTAGAGAATAAAATCTACATCGGCAATGGTAATATCATCAGCCTAATTCTACAAGACGAATTGCTACACACAGAATGGACGGCATGGTTAATTAATAATGTAACCAAGGATGATCCTGACTTTCTTAAATTGCAAGAAGAATGTAAAGAAGAAGTGTATGCCATGTATATGGAAGTTATTAAAGAAGAAAAAGAGTGGGCAACTTATTTGTTTAAGCTAGGCCCCGTTATTGGACTTAATGCCGCTATCCTTAGTGACTTTGTTGACCACACAGCGTTTACAAGATTAAAAGACATTGGAATTAAGTATGCAGGTGAACATCCCAAGGCCAGTCCTATTCCTTGGTTTAACAAGCACGTTAACATCAACAAGAAACAAACAGCGTTACAAGAAAATGAAAGCACTAACTATGTCATCGGAGTTATGAGTGATTCAGTTAGCTACGAAGAACTACCAGATTTATAAGGAAGTAAAAATGACGAAAGCAATTGTGTGGTCGAAGTACCACTGCCCATTTTGCGATCAGGCAAAGGCATTATTAAAACAACGGGGTATTCCATTCGAAGAAAAGAAAATTGGCGATGGATATACCAAAGAAGAATTGTTAGAAGCAGTTCCAACGGCAAGAACAGTTCCGCAGATATTTTTAGATGATAAACTTATCGGTGGCTTCACTGAACTAAAGGCACATCTAAATGGATGATAAAGATAATACAATCACCATAGGCGTCAGCGATGAGTTAACTGGTGACATGTATATAGATTCTACTAGTATGAACTCATACAATTACTCATACAGTACTATACCATCTAGTATAACTATCAGCGGTAGTAGCAGTAGTAATTATGGAGCAATTGGTAGCTCTGGTAGTTTCTTAACCAGCAACGGATTAAACGGAACTAGTTGGAGCAATGTAAACTGGAGCGGTAACGTAAATCCAACTCCAGGCTTAAAAGTCAACGGCGATGCAGAGTTCGAAGGCAAGGTTATGATAAACGGCCGGAATATCTCAGAGTTTATGGAAACTATTTCAAACCGACTTGCTATACTTGTACCAGACCCTGCAAAACTAGAGCACTTCGCGGCTCTTAAAAAAGCCTACGAGCATTATAAAACACTTGAGGCATTGTGCGAAATACCCAAAGAAGAAGATAAGGAATAATATGTTAATTCAAAAACCCGCAGCCACTGGTGATACAGTGAGCATTAAATTAATTTCCGGTGAAGAAATCATCGGACGCTTAGATGAAGATACTAATGAGTATATTAAACTAAACAGACCCAAAAGCGTGAGTATTGGCGCACAAGGATTGGGCATGATGCCATTTATGTTCTTAGGCGGCAGTGACAATGTTACTATTAAACACAGTCATATCATTGTCATGGTACTCGCAGAGAAAAGTGCAGCCGATCAATATGTACAGGGAACAACTGGCATTGCTCTATCGTAAATATATGATAGGAGATTAATATGCCATACATTCCCGGCACAGGCCGAATTTCAGACGTTTACAGTAGTGGCAACGTTTACGCAAACAATGTAAGAATAGCTCTTCATAACTCTCCAGGAGGTAGCGGAACCTTTGGCGGTGTTAGTGTGTCTGTATCAGTAGAACTAGATCCACTGGTAGTAGAAGAAGTAACGTCTCAAGTTAATACCTATGTTGCGGCACAGAATGGACAACCTAATCAATATTATAGTGCTGCCGCGGCAGCTGATGGTGTTAAAGGTAACTATGCCGGAACCGTAGATGATGCTACTACCGCCACAGCCGCAGTATCTGCAATTTCAACTGATACTACGTTCTCTAGTCTTGTACCGTTTTTATCAAAATGTCTAGACGAGGCGGCGGCAGGTAAGTGGCGCGAAACAGGGCAAGGTGGCAAACCTAGTAATCCTACGATCACAGGAGTATGGCAGAATTTGGGATATCCCAACAGCGGAATTTGGACCACAGACCAAACAGCGTGGTGTATGGGATTTGTTAATTTTGGATTAAAGAGTTGCGGTTATCGTTATTTCCAAACTGCATCAGCGGCCGCAATCACAACTAATCCAGAAAAGTGGAACGCTGTGCAAGTTCCTAAAGATCAAGCCCAACCAGGTGACATAGCATTTTGGAGTTATAGACACGTTAACTTTGTTTATACTGCCCAAAATGGAAAATTTACTTTTGTAGGAGGTAACCAAACTCCTAGTGGTGGCAAGAACAACCCAGATGATGGCGATTTAACCAAATCTTATCCAAACGGAACTGGCGCTAATAACGCAAATTGGGTAAGTTGCTGGCGTCCAAGTAAAACATAATGGTTGACAAACTGGTAAAAATCCAGTATAATAGTAACAAGAGGAAGCAGTAATGCAACAAGGTAAAGTAAAATGGTTTAATAATTCCAAAGGTTTTGGATTTATTGTATCA
>Ga0209599_10001295_pt1 | contig 12282 bp, 13 predicted proteins | sample Shrwel_input2_FT_FD_187534 | JGI IMG/M metagenome (GOLD analysis project Ga0209599, IMG submission 187534) | Subsurface microbial communities from deep shales in Ohio, USA - Utica-3 well 1 S input2 FT (SPAdes) (version 2) ... | reverse complement strand
TGCTCATGGCGTTGTGCTTGATGAGGGAGTCGATGGACAGAAGGTGGGAGCGGGCGTTCTTCACCTTCAAGGCGATGGCGGCGGCTTGCGTGTAAGCCTCGTTAATCGCAGCCCCGCTCGTGACGTCGATGCCGACACGGAAGGTGTAGGCCGTCCCGGTCTGGTCGTTCACCACGCACTCGTAGCCGATGGCCTGAAGCGCACGCTTGAGGGCTCCGATGGTTCCCTTCACACGGTGCACGGAGATGCTGTCGGAGATGGCCTGACGCTTCTGGTCTTCCGTCCAATTGCTGTCCCAAGGGTCAACGGCGAGGGACCAAGCCAGCCAAGGCAGGATGCCGACCGGGCAAGTGAACGGGTTCCACAGGTCGCCGACAGGAACCGGGACGGACCCGGCACGTGCGGTCGAAAGCGACAGCGCACGCTCCTGCTTGGTGGCGTTCAGTGGAAGGAGATCACTCATCCGAGGGTCAACGTGATGGCGGTGCAACGGCCCGCTTGCGTGGGCGTGATGTCGAGGTTGGCGGAGGGCGAGGTGAGCACGACCTTCTCGACGCCGGGCTGGTGCAGGGCGGCGTAGATGCCGGAGAGGTTGACGTCCGCACCGATGCGGAAGCGGGCGGTGGCGAAGGCCTGAGCGGCGGCTTGGCAGTTAGCCAGGACGACCGAGGCGTCGGGGCCATCGTTCACGAAGATCGTGGCGGTGATGGCATAGGTCACAATGGTCGCGGCTTGGACGGTGACGTTGTCCGTCAGAGGGCGGACGTCCTCGGCGGTGAGCTGCGCAGTCACCTGAGCAAGTTCGCCAGAGGTCGGGACGCCGTTGTTGTTCACCGACAAGACGGTGACCCGGACGGCTCCAGGCGTGGGGCTTTCGACGGCGACGTCCTTGATGGTCGCCACCTTGAGCGCATGGAAGACGTAAGCCCCGACAGGTCCGGCGGTGCTCAGGCCTTCAAGGGAGAGCTGCACACGGAATCGGAGATCAGCGTCGGCCTCCATCACGGCGGCAACGGGAGGGATGGCGTTGGGGTTGGCCGGGACCAGCGTCTTGCGGACTACGCCGAACAGGCCAGCGAGTTGGTCGAGGTTCGTGCCGCCAGCGTAGGCCAGCATCACGCTCTTGGCGGCATCGTTGACGCGAGCACGGGTCAGCATCTCGCGGTAGGCGGCGACCTCCAGAACCTTGTAGGCGGGGTCGGACTCGACCAGGGCAGTGAAGGCCGGGTCGCGGCTCTGCAAGTCCGCAAGCATCTGGGCGAGGATGACCTCATAATCCAGCACCTCGACCACGGAGGGGGCCGGGAGCGTGCTGAGGTCAATGGGGGAGTTGTTAGCCATTAGATGACGATGCCCTCGACGACCATCGGGGAGCCGGTGGGGATGTAGCGGGCGGTCAGGCTGACCTCAAGTTTGCCGGGCTCGGTCTTGCTCACGCGCACGGTCTCGACCTTGAGGCGGGGCTCCCACTTGCGGAGCGCGGCGGCGGTGGCGGCAGTGATCTCCACGTTCGTGGACTTGTTGATGGGGGCGTCCACCAGCTCGAAGAGCTTGGAGCCGTAGTCGCGACGCATGACCCGAGAGCCGACGGGCGTGCTGAGAATGTCCCGCACGGACTGACGAAGGTGGTCGAGTCCGGCAAGCCCCTTGCCCGTGCTGGAGTCCATGCCTCGCATTAGGCGGGGAGTTTACGGAGAAGGCCTGTTTTGGTCTTGTGCGTTTACTTCGCTCAGACGGGCGTTGAGGTCTGACCCGAGCCACCAGAGACGCCGCCGTGGCGGTGCGTCTTGAGGCTGATGCCCCCGGCGGTGACATCGCCGGAGACGGTGACGGTGGACGTGATGCTGACCGCAGGGGCCACCATCTGGATCTGCGAACCGGCCTCGATGCGGGCCACCGAGCCAGCCGAGACGGTGGCGTTGCCGTCGGCCTCGACCAGGGCGTTGCCAGTGGCCGAGATGGAGGCGTTGCCGTTGACGTTGACCACCAGCGAGGAGCCGGAGGTCGGGAGGTCGATGGTCAGGGAGTGGAGCGCACGGTCATAGGTGGCCGTGGAGCCGTCGGAGAAAACCATCTTGCTGACGTCTGGGGACGCCGAAGGTGGCGGGTTGGTGGTCGTGTATACCCCGCCCAGCACAAAGCCCGCCGTGAGCTCGCCAGAGGGTGCCAGCACGAGGACCTGTTCGCCCACCTCGGGCGGGTGCCATGTCTTGTCCGGGCCAGCCTTGGCGGTCAGGAACGGCAGGGGGGCGGTCAGTAGGTCCCCGATAGTCACCCGGCAGCGGGCGTTCGGGAGATCCACAGAGGCCACGACCCCCACCCTTACGAGGTTGGAGAGGCGGCGTTGGAAGTCGGCGGTCTGCTGGAAGTTCATGGGGCGGGAGGGGCAATCTTGATGTAGCTCGAAAGGTTGGCCTGACCCGTCAGCGGGTCGATGCCCAGCCAGACCTCGGTGGGCATCACGCCCGTGGCATCCCAGACGGACGTGCCGAGGAAGACGGGCTCATGCCTCCACATCACTCGGAAGCACTCATACTCCCCAGCGGCGTCCCCGGCGAAGGTGTCGGGGTCGGCGGACATGGGCTGGGCGATGCCGATGGGCTGGCCGAACCGCTTGCCTCGCAGCCAGGACATGACCGAAGCCGCGAGAAGTCGGGCGGCGAGTTTGCCCGTGCCCTTGTAGGACACCACGCAGTAGGCGTTGAACGTGAGCGCACAACGGACTTGCTCGGTGTCGTTGCCATCGGCTGCGGCCTCGATGCCGTCGAGTTCGAAGTAGACGGCGGGCGTCTTCACCAACTCGCCGGGGCGAGGGTAGGCCCCCACGTCCTTGAGATCAGGGAACTGCGCACGGATGGCGGCGGTGATGGCTGTATGGAGAGCCGAGAGGTTGGCTTGTGGGGTGTTGCTCATTTGATTTGAAACTTGTTGCGGGAGGTTCCTTCAGCACTTCCGCTGAAGCGGTCGAGGTAGAAGAAAAGGCGGTCCATGAAATAGGCCGCCACCTTGGGCGTCACGATGCTGCTAAGGACGACCGTCGCTTGGTCGGCCACGCTTAGTTCCTGCTTCTCGATGACCTCGCGGACTTGCCCTCGGTAGTTGCCCCTGGTCATCGTCCGCTTCTCGCCCGTCCGCTTGAAGACGTGGCTGTTCAACTTGGGCACGATGAAGGCCCCCGGCACGCTCATGGCGGTGGTCTTGACGCCCGAGCCGTCCTGCTTGGGCTTGAGGTATTTGAGGCCGACGGCGTTGATGCCATACCAGAGGCGGGCGTTCTTCCCGACCCCGGCCTTCTTGGCCTTGATGCGTTTCCGCATCGCCGGATAGGGGACGCCCAAGGAACGGCCTAGGTCTTTCGCCGACTCCTTGTTCGCCCACATCGCCGTGTCATCCATCGCAAGGCGAAGGATCTCCTTCACCTCGTCCGGGCTCAACGTCAGGGACGCCGTCACCTTCTCCAGCTCGGAGACGTCAAAGGTGATGGGGCCGGACGCCGACACGGATTACTGCTCCTCGTGCGCGAGCGTGACAGTCGCGAGGCCTGTGCCCTCGGGCTGGACTTGGATGAGGGAATACTTCACGCCGGAGACGATGACGTCCATGCCTCGATACTCGGACGGCACTTTGAGGAAGGCCACCTCGGACGCCCGGCACGTGAAGCGGGGGGCGGTCGTGTCCAGCACGGCCTCGCCGAGGTCGGCGTTGATGAAGGCGTTGTCGAAGTAGCCCTGCACCAGGCGGTCACCCTTCGGCGTCTTGAACGTCACCCGCTGGCTGTCGAGCCCGGCGAAGAACGGAGAGAGGTCCTCGGCCATTTACTTGCTGCCCTTCTCGGGCTTGGCCTTCGGTTCGGGCTTGGCCTCGGGGGCCTTGGCCTCCTCGCGCACAACGGGCACGGCTCGCTCCATGTTGATGAGATCACGGGCGGCAAGGTCGCCGAGCTCGACGATCTCGCCAACGAGGTGGGGCTTTCCGGCAATGTAGCAGTTGGAGATAATCTTGATTTTCATGTGCTGTGCTCCTCATAGAAACAAAGAGGGCCGGACAGTCAATGTCCGGCCCTCGCGGGTGCTATGGTCTAGACCGCTTAGACAACGGGCTTCGAACCGACCACGAACGACTGCGCACGGCGGACAGCGAAGTCGACGTCCTGCATGACGACGATCTTGAGCTGGCCCTTGTCGGAGCCGGTGTAGGGGTCGACCATGACTTCCAGACCGCCCCACATACCGACGAGGAGATCAGAGAAGTTGCCGAAGAAGACGTCACCGACGGCAACCTGGTTGGTGGTCAGGGCGTTGTAGCCGTTGACCGTGTTGCCCTGCTCCCAGATGGTGTTCATCGAGGCGTCAGCGAACTTCTTGGTGCTCTTGGCGTAGCCACGGAAGCCAGCGTTGCCGATGTAGGCCATCGAGTCGACGTCGGCGTTCTGGAGCGCGACAGCGGTTTCCATCTCGACCAGCTCGGCGAACGTGGGGTTCGCACCAGCGAAGGTCTTGAGGCCGATGCCGGAGGTGGCCTTGATGCCGACCGGGCTGTTGCTGGAGCCGTCGCCGTAGAAGCCAGCGTAGTCGAGAGCCAGAGCGAGGTCGCGGGCGAGGTTCTCGCGGACGAGAGCTTCGATGCCGAGGCTGGACTGGTTCAGGAGGCGGCGGGTGATGGCGGAACGAGCAGCCAGGGTCTTCGCACGGAGCGAGACGAGGCCGAAGTTCACGTCGGTCGCCGGGGCGGAGTCGTCTTCACCAATCCACGAGGCCGTGGTCTTGGAGGTCTGCTTCGGGATGTCCACGTTGCCGACGAGGCCAGCGAGCATGGTGGCGTTCTGGAGGAGGACGGCCTTGTTGCGGAGGACGTCGATGAACGAGCCAGCCAGCAGTTCGGTCGCGACCGTGTTCTTACCGTCGCCGGTGTAGCCAGTCGTTGCCTTGAGGTTGGAGATCACGTTCGTGCCACGGACGCTCAGGACGTCATGCGGGATGAGCGTGCCACGGGTCTGGCGACCAGCAGCGGCAGCGGAGCAGACTTCGAACTCGAAGGCGGCGTCCTTGCGGGCGGCGACGTCCTGCGGCTCGGAGAGCGCACGGAAGAGCTTCGTCAGCGAGAAGCTGCGGGCCTCCTTGTCGGACAGGCCGATGGTGGCGTTGGACTCCTTGGTGGCGGAGGCGGAGCGAGCGGCGACCTGTTCCAGGAGAACGGTCTTGAACTCGGCCACGCTCTTGCCGGAGCGGACGAACTCAGAGGCGAGGCCCTGAGCGTTGTACTTTTCGCCCGCCGAGAGGATGGCCTCGGAGCGGGTGCGTTCGGCGGCGAGGCCGTCAGCGGGGGGGGTGGTGTTTTCCATGATGGTGATGTTTCGGGATTGGTTGGGGGGGAGGGTTTCGGACTTCTTTTTGGCGAGGTCGGCGTTTTCAGCCTCCTGCTCTTTGGCGGGTTCAACGGCCTCGTCCACTGCCGTCTCACCAGCCTCCGTGTTCTTGACGCGCTTGGACTCGTCGTCGGACTCGTCCTCGTCTTCGTCTTCAGTGTTCAACGAACGTCCCACGCCTACGGAGGTGTCGGCGGGCACGCTTACGATGCTGATCTCAAACGGTTCCCACTTGGTCGCCTCATAGACGTCCAAGCCGTCACGGCTTTCCTTCAGCTTGATGTCCTTGATACGATAACCGACGGAGACGTTGCGCAGGATACCATCCTGCACGTCCTGCCACACAGTCTCTGCTTCAGCGGAACGACTGAACCGGACAACCGCCCGGCCCTTTCCGTCAGCATCGATGCGGGCGTTTTCGACTACGCCGATGACCTTACCCAGGTCGTGATTGAAAAGGAGAGGAGCCCCGTCGTTAAGACGGGACAGGTTGCAAGCGCCGGGCTGGTGGCTGAGCTGCTCAGCCGCACCAGCCCAGCGTTCAAGCTCGACGTCGGAGGAAAACGCGAGCTCGATGGTGCGCTTCTCAGCGTCAACAGGGCCGTCAAAGCGGAAGGACCGCTTGTGCGTCTTGCTGGTGAACTTGCGAACCGTGTTCATTTGTGCCGTGTATTTTATCCGATGGGCCGGGCAAATCTTGTGCGTTTACTTCGCACCGCTCGCCTCGCCCTTGCCGCCGTAGTCTGCGGAGGAGCGAGGGGGCTGGGCCATAGGAGATCCAGCGGTGGGCTCCGGCACGACGCCCAACTTGTCCATCTCGTCCTGCTCGCGGGAGATCTGCTCCCACGTGTCCTGGGCGTCGGAGCCCATCTCGGCGATGATGTCCGTGCGGGAGCGCAGCTTGAGGGCCAGCAGTTTCTCGGCGGCGGCGACGTCGGCGGACGGGTCAATCCAAGCCCAGCGACGGCCCTTGAAGGAGATGGCCTTGTACTTCTCCATCCGCTCCAACTTGAGCGGCTTGCCATAGACGGTCACCTTGTCGGCGAGCAGGGCATACTCCAGCCACTTCTCGTAGACCGGGACGCAGAAGGCGGAAATCATCCACTGCTGGACACCCTTCCAGACCTCACGCTCGTCGAGCGCACCCTGTCGGATGGACGAGAAGTTGACCCCCGTCAGGTCGCTGGCGAGGTTGTTGTAGGACACGCCGAGGCCCGAGGAGATCGAGCGGAGGCAGGACTTCACGAAGGGGTCGAACTCGCCGTTCGGGAAGGCCGGGTCCCAAGCCACGAACTCCTTGTTGCCGATGTTGCCGAAGGTGCCCGGCTCGGCGTCCATGATCTCCTCGGCGTCATCCGGGTCGGCGTCCGGGTCACGGAAGAAGCCCATCTTTGAGGCGGCGATGCGGGCGTTGGTGACGGCGGCGTCTTCGAAGCCCTGGAGCATCTTCATCCGCCAGAGGGCGGTGCGGGTCTGGGGCATTCCTCGCTTCTGGCCCACCAGCTCGGGGACGAAGGCGTGGACCACGTTCTCGGCAGGGACGACCTCATACTTGGAGCCGAAGCCGATGGTGTAGCCAATCTGCATCTCCTCCTGCTTGCGGAACCAATAGGCCACCGGGCGTCCCTGCGGGTTGAACTCGATGCCGTGGCGGATGTGGTTGCCGTTGGTCAGGGGCTCAAAGTGCATCGGGTGCAGGAGCATGGGGTCCATGAACTGCACCGCAAAGCCGTAGGGTCCGGCATCCTTGCCATAGCGGAAGACGGCAATGAACTCGCCGTCCTGTGCCCACGTGCCGATGGCGAGACGCTCGGCGTCCGCACGCGAGAGGGAACCCGTCACGTCGAAGTTCCCCTTGCGGCTCCACACGGCATAGGCCTCCTCGATGGCCTTCGATGCCAGGAGATCAGTCTTGCCGTTCGGGTCCTTGACCTGAGCGTTGAGCATGAACCCGGTCGGCCCCGCCACGTTCTCGCGCACGAGCTGGATGAACTTGCGGGCGTGGTCGTTGTTCTGGCACTGCTCACGGCTGCGGGCCACCAGACGCATCTGGTCCTGATAGATGATTGCGTCCGGCGTCGTGGGGAACGTCTGCCAGTTGCCTTCCGTCCGCCCGGCGGCAGCGGCTTGCAGGAGCGAGCGGGAAGCACCGCCGACCTTGATGTTGGGGGCTTTGCCCGGTTTGACGGGGGCAACGGCCTCCCGCTTGAAGAAATCGAAAAGGCCCATCAGAAGCGGAAGCGGATGTCAGGACCGAGGGGAGACTCGCCACGAGCCTTGCGGCGTTCCTTGGCGAGACGGTTCCTCCAGAAGGTCAGGAGTTTAAGGAGTTCCTCGATGCCGTAGCGTTCCAGCTCGCGGTTGTTGATCTTGTAGGAGCGGACGCCAGCGGAGGCGTTCCCGGCCATCATGGCCTCAATCATCTCGACCATGCGCTCGGCATCGGTGCGGGAGTCCTCCGGCAGATTGCTCAGCGAGGCCTTCAGTTCAAGGCGGTCACGGACCAGAGTCCACTTGTTGCCCTCGGCGTCCTGTGCCTGGACGTCGAACCAATACAGGCCAGCGGGCCAGCCCTCCGTCTGCACGGCGGCTTTCCAGACGTTCCCTGCTTGGGTGAGGGTTGCGGTATGCGAAGACGGTCCAGCGAAGCGGATAGTCACGCTCGTGGCGGGCGTCTGATACTCGGCCCGGAATGTCTCGCCTGAGATTAGGTGCGCCATTGGTTGATGAATGAGCCACGACGGACCCGCCGAGGCTTAGGTTTGTTCGTGGCATTCTCTCCGATAGGGGCCTCGGGGTCTTGTGCGGTTGCTTCGCTGGTGGAGATCACGACGGGCTTCTGGACCACGGGGGTCGCTCCACGCTCCGCCACCTCGGTCTTGATGCGGAAGGCAATCTTGTCCATCTGCGGGGGGGACATGACGAAGGCGGCGAAGGCGTAGACTCGGCAGTCGAGGGCTTCGTTGCGTCGCCCCTCCTGCTTGTGCCACTCCCGCTTCGGGAAGCCCTTCACGTATTTGGTCACCATCTTCTCGGCGGTGAGCTGGCGGAAGTAGTCGATGTCCCGGCCCTCGGGGAAGTGGCAGTAGCCCGGACCCGGCTCGGCGATGCGGAGACGCTTGACCACCACGCTCTTCGCCTGGTCAACGCCCACGGGATAGAGGTCGATTTTCTTCTGCTTACGGCCCGACCGCTTGCGGTTCGGTGCGCCGACGATGGGGAGGTTCTCCCCGGAGAAGCCCTTGATGCCGAAGATGCGGTGCCCCTTGTGGGCCTTCACGAAGTCATAGACCGCTTGGGTGTTGGAGCCGCCAGTGTCGATGCACGTCATCGAGACGGGCAACTCCACCCCGCTCTCGTGCTTCCAACGCTTGCGGGTGTAGTCGGCGAACATGGACCAGGGCGAGCCGGGCTGGCCCTCGGGGATGTCTGGATCTCCGTGGAACACTTGGTAGTCCACCGACCACGTCTCCTCGCCCGAACCCCAGCCGACGACCTCGGCCTCGATGCGGTCCGGCTGGGTGTCGGCCCCGATGGTCAGGTAGAGCGCACGGGCTGGCACCTCGGCGGCGTAACGCTCGCGACGGGTCAGCAGCTCGTTCTCGTCCAGGATCTCGCCGCCCGCATCCCACGTCTCGCCAAGGGCGGTGTTTATCCAGACTTGGAGACGCTCGGGGAAAGGCTTCGAAACAAGGAACTCCGCCACCGTCTCCTTGAGCCGACGCCACGGGGAGTAGAGCTCGTTGAGGTGGAAGCCCGCCTTGCCCTTGAACGGGGCCGAGGCAATCCAGCCCCCGCCCTGGGACTCCGCCCGGCGGACGGCCACGTCCTTCTGGACGTCGGTGTAGGGGGCCGAGCAGGACGGGCAGACGAAGTGGGCGTCCTCCGGCGTGTCCTTGGACCAGATGACGTTGCCCCAACGGAGCACGTGGGGGTGCTGGCAGTGGGGGCAGAGGATGTGGAAGTGTCGCTGGTCCGTCTCGTTGAACGCCATCTCCACGCGAGAGAAGCCCTTGACCGTGGGCGTCGAGGTGATGACGACCTTGCGGTTGTGGAAGGTCGTGGTGCGTTTGACCGCCAGCGAGAGCGGGTCACCTTCCGTTCCTGCGCTCGCCGGGTAGCGGTCAATCTCGTCAGCCAGGACGATGCGGATAGGGCGGGAGGCCAGCGAGGCCGGAGCGTTCGCCCCCGCCATCGTGATGTGACCGCCGGGGAAGGTCTTGTGTCGGACGGTGTTGCCGGAGTCGCGGGCCTTCGGGTCGGCCACCTTGCCCGATAGGCATCGGGTGTCCCGGAGCATCGGGGCCAGTCGGTCCTTCGACCACGCCTCGCTCATCTCGATGGTCGGCTGGAGCACGAGCACCGGGGCTGGGTCTTGGTCGATGAAGTAGCCGACCGTGTTGTTGATGATCTCCGTCTTACCGACCTGAGCCGAGGACATCACCACCACCTCGGAGATCAGCGGGTCGGTCACGGCGTCCATGATGCCCCGCTGGTAAGCCGCTCGCGAGGTGTCCCAGCGTCCCGCTTCGGCGGACGCTTCGCTCGACAGGATGCGGTGGGCGTCAGCCCATTGGCTCACCGTCAGCTTCGGCGGGGGCTTCCACCGCTGGCTGATGGTCCTGAACAGTCTGCTGAGTGAAGCGGCTTGGGTCGTATTGGGTGAGTTCATTAAGTGCTTCGATGATTGGCTCCTCGATGGTCGCCTCGATCTCCGCGAGTTCGGTCAGGCCTTTGACTTTGCCGGCGGCTTTGCGAGGCACTCCGAGGAGCTTGGCTCGGCAGGACGAGATCATGTCCTCCGTCACCTTGCGCACGGCGTCCGCATCGTGGAGCCGACCACGGAGCAACGCCGCTTCCAGCTCGGCGGCGTCGGCCTTCGCCTTGTAGAGGCGGGCTCGGTGCTTCTGGTAGTCCTCCCCGGTGACGACCTCGACGCCGTCCGTCGTGGCTAGGCCCGAGCCAGGGCGGGAGATGTTCCGGCTCTGCAAGAAGGCCACGTAGCCCTTGATGCTGGCCCACAGGTCGTAACGTCCACGCTCGCCCTTCACGACCACGCCCTGCTTGGCGAGCTGCTGGATGCGGACCTCGGTGAGGTTGAGCAGCCGAGCCAGCGTGCCGACGGGGACCGACGGTGTGGCGGCGTCAGACATTAGAAGGCCAGGTCCTCAAGCGGATGGAGCACAAGCCCCAGCGAAGTGGCGACGGCGAGTTCGACCGCAACGCCCTTCGACTTCTCCCAGCCCGGAAGGAGCGCGACCATGTCCGCTTGCAGGAGCATCTCGATGTCCTTCCGCATGTATTCCTCGCGAGGGCGGGACGTGTCGCCGTCGAATGACTCGGCGGGGTTGAAGACGAAATAGCCACGGCCTCGCAGATGACGGGCGGCGGCATGGAAGGCCGGGTAGTTGTAATCGGGCAGACCTGTCATCGGGCCGGACAGGTAGACCGCAAGGCGGCGGTCAACCATTGGGAAGGCCTCCTTCGGTCTGGTGTTCTTCGAGTTCGCCCAGCTCCACAGGTCCGCACTTCTCGGTCGCACGCTTTGGATCTCCCTTCACGAACACGAGGATGTTCTGATGCGTCCGCCCGAGCTTGCGGCTCTGCGTGAACTGACGGCCCACGCGGATTGCCAGAGAGCCGACGGCGGTGACGAGGATGCCTTCGTTGTAGAAGCGGAGCCCGGCCTTCTCGAACGCCTTGATGGTGTCCGGCACGAAGCCGTGGAAGTTGCCGTCGTCGTTGCGCACCTCGCCCACGATGAAGCAAGCGAAGGCGTCCTCGTTGAGGAGCGAGCAAGCCTTGGCGATGATCTCCTCGTATGCCTGGATGAACTCCGGGTAGTCCATCGTCGAGAGGTCCTTGGGGTCATCGCTGTATCGCTCAAGGTCGGCGTAGGGCGGGCAGGAGAAGATGAAGTCGAACGAACCCTCCAGCGTAGGCAGGACGGCCCGGCTGTCGCCGCAGTGCCAGACGGGATGGTAAGACTCGCAGAGCATCTCGCCCTGCTTGCGGTTGGCCTCCACCTGTTCCGCACGGAGATCCACGCCGACGTAGTTGCGACCCATGCGGGAGGCCACGACGCCACGGACGGAACCGCCAGCGAACGGGTCGAGGATGTCACCATGCTCCGGGCAGAACCACGCATAGCAGAGCTCCGTCAGCACCGGGTCGAAGATGGACGTCCCGCCCTGCTTGATGGCCTCGGGGTGGGCGGCGGCGAACTCCGACCACTCGCTCTTGCGTCCGAGTTTCTCGTCGTAGGCGTTCTTGAGTTGGTAGGTCCCAACGGGCTGGGCCGACACGTCGAACACCAGCGAGTCATCACGCCCCACCTCGGAGGCGATGCCGAGCGTTAGCCAGGACTGCTTGCGCTCCTGCCACTTCCCCTCGCGAGCGTTGAGCACCGAGAAGGGCGGGAAGCCGAACCGCTCGCTCAGCGCACCAGACTCCGAAGTCGCGACACCCTCAAGGCCGTCACCGAGGAAGGCCTCCAGCTCGTCAGCGTCGAAGCCGAGGAGCGAAGTGTCGAAGCCCGCTTCGTCGAGCGACTGGATCTCCACCTTGAGCAGCTCCTCGTCCCACCCGGCGTTCAACGCGAGGCGGTTGTCGGCGAGGACGTAGGCCTTCACCTGGTTGGGAGTCAGATGCTCCAAGCGGATGCACGGGACTTCCGTCAGCCCGAGCTTGCGAGCCGCCATGACGCGACCGTGCCCGGCGATGATGGTGCCGTCCGCCGTCACGAGCACGGGATTGGTGAACCCGAACTCGCGGATGGACGCAGAGATCTGGGCCACCTGTTCGTCCGAGTGGGTGCGGGCGTTGTTGGCGTAGGGGACCAAGCGGTCCAGCGGGAGGTGTTCGATTTGAGTCTGGTTCATGTGGGACAAAACAAAGGGCGGTTTTTTCGTCTGTGC
>Ga0209599_10001294_pt1 | contig 12290 bp, 19 predicted proteins | sample Shrwel_input2_FT_FD_187534 | JGI IMG/M metagenome (GOLD analysis project Ga0209599, IMG submission 187534) | Subsurface microbial communities from deep shales in Ohio, USA - Utica-3 well 1 S input2 FT (SPAdes) (version 2) ... | reverse complement strand
GATTACTTTGCTCCAGTGTGTCTTTCGCTTGTACGGCAATAAATAGCTTATTGATATTGGCAGCACTATAACCGTGGACTTGTTCGTGTACTTGCTCATTCCAGACCGCTAAAAAGTTAATGCTGTCGCCGTGATAACGTCGGATTAAAAAATCAAAGTCTGATAAATACACTGCATCATGGTCATACAAGGCGTTATAGCGTGATAACAGGCGTAACACAGGCAACGATAAGGGATTGCTACCTAATGAGTTAACGCCTGTGGCAACCATCTTTAATGCGTCTTCATAGGCATTGTTACTGTATTCAAGGCTAAAGCTCGCCCCTGTACCAATGGCTAACTGTCCCGAAGTTTCGGTCAATTCAATCGTGAGTACCGTGTTCACTGGCGGCTGAAAGCCATAGACAAGGCTTGCCCCGTCTTGTGCGCCTAAACGAATGGTGACTTGCCGTGCTTCGTCTGTTTCAAGGTGATAGACACGCGCCCCATTCAAGACATTCATAAACTCAGGCGCATAGGCATACAAGTTGTCGGTACTGCCGATGGTATCCTTGATGCGAATGTTTTCTAAATAAAGCCCTTCGTCGTTGTTGGCCAAGGTAATGGTATAGAACGGATCATCATTGGCGATAGTATGGCTAATGGTACGTAGTTCGTTTTGATTAAGTAATAACGTACCTGTGCCATTGGCGGCAACCACCAAGGTAGCAGCTACGCGCCACACTCGCCCCTTATCATCCAATAACCGCCGACCGTAAGCTAAGGTGATCGGGTTACTACTTGGGTTCGTCACTAAGGCGTGTACTTGGGCTGACTTGGCCAAGGGCAAAATCCCTTTTAAGGTGGCATCGGCTAAGACGGTGGCATCACGTGCTTTAATGAATACCTCTGTTTCGGCTAGGTCTTGCTGAACGCTGTACATCTCCAGCATTTGTGCCATTGCGCCAATAGACGCGACAATGCGAGGGTCTTGTGCCTGATACAGTGCGGCGATCTTGCCATATTGCGGATTGGCTAACTCAACACTGGCGGCGGCTAGAAATTGGGCTTTCGTGGTCATGGATTAATCTCTACCGTGGTGATACCTGCAATGGCGATAAATAGACGTAATTTGTCGGGCGGCTCTGGAATGGAAAACAGGCTGATATTTTCTTGGGGGATAACGCTTAGGATAGGAATGTCTTTTTTCATCTTGGCAATAAATGCGTCTGCTATGCCTGAATGTAAGGAATTTTGCAGTAGTGACTTAGCATCACAGCCGTACTCACTGCCCAGATAACCGTTCACGGGTGTATTAAGCCAGTGGGTTATCATGCCTTGTATGTCTTCTGCATTGATGGCTGTGCTTTGCGCGTTGGGGTTAAGCGTGAACATGAAAAAAGCCTATCGGGTGGATAGGCTTATTATGCGGCAATAGATTATTAATCTTTTTGTGGGTTACATGCGAAACTTAACACCAAACACAATAATATTGAGTGTAGGTGTAGTTATTTTTAGGTGTCTAACAAAATCAATAAGTTATGAATTTATTGTCGTGTTATACACCTACAGAGGTGTCCAATTCCGAGTTAGGCAATCACATACTTTCGGTAGTCTTGTTCGCCAGTCTCTATGTGCTCAAGATTGCCGTTGCTTGCTGTCTTAAACATTCCCTTTGGTAAATATCGGCGCGGAAAACTATCGTGCCATTTACCAAACTCAGTAGGCGTTTTATCTTTGTGCAATGTTGGCGCACAAGCACTACACAACAACATCCCGCGCCTTTCCTCTATTCCAGTCCAGTCAAACCATTCTGCAATATCTTTTATTCCCTGCCCTGACAAGGCAGTATTTTCAACGCATCCGCAATTTTCGCACTGAAACAAGCTCATGCTATTAACTCCAATTCATCGTTAAAAGTGCCTAACTCTGCATCAAACCGACAAATACCCAGCCGATTATTGTGTGTGTTTAAAGCCGATGTAGGGCATTTGCGGCTTATGCGTTGGTAGTTGGGCATAGTCAGTTATCTAAACTATCCAGCCATTCTTTAACCGCTCTCGACTTATCAGGCATGGCTGCAAGTTTAGCAATGCGTTTTGCATCGTCTGCATTGTCGGGATTAAAAACCACTTCAAGCCTTATTTTTTTAGCAGAGAAGGCTTTGTCAGCCTTCTTTTGTGATTCGCTACGATTAGTCAATATACTCACCATTTGCGGCGACTAATTCTTTCAAAGACTTTTTGCCGCCTTTGCTGTGAAACAAATAACCTGAATGATCTGGACTGTACTTCAAGATATTTCCGTAACCATCATCGCGGAATTGTTCGGTGCGAAAGTTTGTGTTTTCGGCTGCAAGAATTTCAAATGCTGCGCTTGCTTCTTTGTTGTTTGCTACTTTTGCAGCGTACAAAGACAGAACACCATCACAAACTTCGTAAAAACTTTTACCACTAGCATCAAAGCCAGTTAAGTCGTTGATTTTTGCAATGTCAGCGTGGTGTAAAAAACCAATTACGTTTTTGCGGCAGTTACGGATTTGAGTCATTGTAGAAGTTTTCATAATCATTCACCTTTTTTAGACTAGGGAACTATTCCCCGTCTTGATGAGTTAATTGTATATCATCCGTATGATAACGCAATAGGCTTAACGATTATTTTTAATTCATCCGACGAACGGTAGTAAAATCAGAATATTGCACAGGCTTATGTATGCCCAACTCTGCATTAAGTGCGATAAAGCCCCAGACAGTTACTGTGGGTTCGTTATCTGTGCGGCTTTACGCCTTATGCGTTGGTAGTTAGACGCTACTCGGCCATTTCCTTTACACAATCTATAGCTTCTTCTAAAGTCTTAAAAGTTCCTGTAGCGTCAGCGCAATTAAATTCAGCGGGTGTTTCGCATCTTAAATACACCCCATGCCTATTATATTCTGCTAATAGTTTATGTTCATTGCACCACGGGCAAATTAAGTTTTCCATTTTCATCTCCAAAAATTTATCGTTAAACCACAACCGCTTTCTAACTCTCATTCAAGCCGATAAAGCCCCAGACAAAAGTTTTAGGCTTCTGTCTGCGCGTTGGCTTTACGGCTTAATTTTTTAGTTATACACGGCTTTTTCTTAACTCTTGATAAACCCACCAAGCTTTTTGTTTCAGCACTCTTTCTTCATTTAATTGTCTTTTTGTCGGCTCTCTTGTTTCATTTTTGGTTTGCAATGCTTTAAGCCTAGATTTAATTCTAGAAAATTCTTCGCTAGTCAGCATAGTTATACGCAACCGTAAAAACGTAGTTATTCATGCCATTTTTCATTTTAGTTGTTTTTACTAACTTTATTTCTCCGACTAAGTGACGCAATGCTATTTCATCAAATTTACTACTAACAACTTCCCAGCTTTCATAGGAATGAAACGCCATGAAATTACTATCATCCGACATTATCACGCCAGAATCTTCCATCCATCCAAAAAAATAAGAGATTCCTTCTGCTTTTAGCACATCCATAAAATTCTCCAATTCATCGTAAAAAGTGTATAACTCAGCAATTAAGTGCGAAAAGTACCCAGCCAATTATGGTGTATCTTTCCGCATTAGTGCTTCATTGTGTTAATGTTTATACCAGTAGGGTACTTTCGCCTTATTGCGGTGTTATACACCAACAACCGTGCTACATATTCCACCTGTCCCGTCCATTTGCCACATTCCAACAATCTCCACTCTTTTACCACCAAACTCAAAACTTATAACGTCACTGTCTCCGTTTTCATTGGTGTATTCAATGTTCTTTGCACCCATTTTTGCTAATATTTCAAGTAGTGCTTCGTTTTTCATGTTTTATCCTCTTATTAAAGTGTATAACTCGTAATTCAACAGGACAACGCGCAGCTATTACTCAAACCTTATCCTTCAACCTACCCCTTAGCATAGCCTTCTCATCAGGCTTACCCAATCTAATCCGCTCATAGTGATTACCCATGCCCGTCTGACTTAATGCCTTTTTAGCCAAGTCTCCCCCACTGTTGGGTTCTTCATAGGTGTCTAGGCCATAGGCTTTACGCTCATTAGTCTGAACAATATTTTTTACCCCAGCCGCGCTTAACATCGCTTTTATTGTAAATTCAGCCATTACTAAATTTTGCTTTAGATTTGCATGAATAAAACCACTGCGCTCGATAATGTCACCATCCGATACATAGCCGCCGTCAGAAATAATATCCATGGCCTTTCTAAACAGATCAATACATGAATTTATGACGATACTCATTTTGTCAAAATCACCCCGATGTTTTTGTAAAACACCCGCCCTAAAATCAGCACACAATTCATCAATTTCAGCTTGGCTTAGGTGTACGTTTTGAGTGATAACGTCTGCCAAGCCGTCCGATTTAACCTGATTAATGTCTGCCTTCTTTTTTGCTGTAGAGTTAATGCTTGCTAGGCTCTTACCACTATTGGACGCTTTGCTTTTACCGTCCGATTTGTTATCTGAACCGTCCGTTTTACCGTCCGATATTTTATGCTCATCACTATTGCTTTTTTTAATCCACCCTTGCGATTTCGCCTTTGATGATATGACGGATTTGTTTGGATGTTCTTCGCCTTTAGCGACAGCATTTGCGGCATCGAGATAACTTGCATTAGGGTTATTTTCCCAATAAGCCCTAATTGCATCCCATAATGTTTGTGGATAATGTTTAGCCATTAGTCACTCCAAACAGTTGACGTTGCACTAAATTACTTAACTGCTGGTTATGCAATGCAATGAGATTATCTCGCTCTTCTATGCGCTTTTTAATGCGTTTGACTGTCGGCATGAGTGACAGTATGAGATGTTGAACGGGTGCGCCCCCGCGCATATTTTCAAACTCAGGATTTAACTGACAAAATCGGGTAAATTTAATATACAAAGCTTCGGCGGTATCGGCTAATTGTTTTGTCGTTTCGTCGCCGACATTTTTTGCGTAATCGTAAGTCGTTTTTGATAGCACACCTGCAAACATTTCTACCATTTTTTTATTCTGCTTAAAAATAACCGAACGGGTAGCTATATCGCTGCTTCTGTCATCATCTTCTGACATGCCAAGTAAAAAATCGGCACTCACTCCGTAAGCTTCGGCGGCACGAATAACAAAATATAGCGTAGGTTGACGATGACAGTTTTCTATTTGAGAAATAACTTTAGGGTTTTTAAGACCCATTCTCAAAATAGCGTCTTTTTCTGTTTCAAACCCCGATAAATTACGCGCTAGTTTAAAGCGTTCGGCAATCATTAGTTGCGCTGGGGTGGGTGGCTTGGGTAGCGTCTTTGTTTTTGCGGAAGGCAATACAGGAGCTTCTTGAGCAAGATAAACTTCTTCTTCCGCGCACTGTGCGGCCTGATCTTCTATGTTTAAATCTAATTGTCCTTGACTCATAAAAACGCCCCTTCACATTATTTAGTAGGACACACTTCTAACTTCATCTTCACAACACTGGTGCAATTTATTGGCATGGTTGAGCAGCCAGAGAACAAGGTCACCACGCCAAAGACGCAAAGGCCGATTAAAATCACTTTCAAATTATTCATTACGACCACCTAACCAATCAAAATCGACTTTCTTTTGCAGCCAATCGTCTTGTAGATAAATACATGACACCCATACACAGCCATCATCAACAGGATGCGCGAAACGAATTTGCTCACGAACAAACAAGCGGTCATCTTTGAACAACACATCCCCTGCTGTTGACGATTTAAGGCAGTCCAGAATAGGTTTTGAGTAGTTGTCCACGTCATACCGTGGGTAGGTATTGATTGAATAATCCTTTTGCCGTGCTGGTGGCTGAACCAGTAAACGAACTTCCATTGGAGTATTGATAGGCTTCCATCCAATCGCCTGAAGCAATGGCAAATACATAGCGTGGACACGCTTGCGATACTGTTTTGCCGCTTTAGACAATATGTTTGTGTCGTTGCTAGACCGCCATAGTTGATTAGCTGAGATGGGGTATGGCAAACGCAGCGTGACGCTCATATCTTCAATGCGCAGCCATGCACCGCATAACTCATGGATAACACCATTAGCTACTACGGTTTTACCGACAGCAGCTTTGGGTACAGGTTTAAAACTAGCTCGTTGTGTTAATGCTCTCTTTTTGATGGGTTCTTTTTCACAAAACCCAAGTGCTACTGCTTCTGATATGCTGAGTCTCAATTTCTTGCCCCTTTAATCTTTGAAGTAGCTACAAAGCCGTTATTTGTTTCGACAGACTCTTTCTTTACTAATGTCATACCGCTTTGATTCAGCGCATGTAGGCGTTTACCTTCTGGGCAATAACGTTCGTTGCGCGGATGACAGTAATCACAGGCTGTCCAGTGGTTGGTAAAATCTATGAATTCTTGGGTGTTGGTGAATAAAGGGGTCATGCTGGCACCGCCCTTTGAATACGTTGGCCAATCCATTTCATAACAGGCACGGCCATTGAGTTACCCAAAGCTTTGTACCGTGGGCTATCGGCGGCTGGTTTTCCTTTGTGCGGAATTAAAGTGTAATCGTCAGGAAATCCTTGTAACCGTTCACACTCACGCGGCGTTAAACGGCGTACTTGCATTTGTGTTTGAACAGCATGAACATCCGTTTTAGTCAGGCACGGTGATAGTTCAATCGGTGGCTCGGTGGCATTACCGCCATTCTCAGGTTTGCGGCCGATCCAATTGGCAGGTATGCCATACGCAACAGCATGGCTATGTGCTTTTGTTAGTGTTGGGCATGGGTCATTTTCTTGACCAATACCTAAACCCATCCTAGGTTTCAGGTCATCTGATGGGCGACCTTGGCAAAGCATTGTGTTTATTGGGTAAGCTATGGCAACACTGGCTTGACCTTGTGACGAACCGCAACCAAGGCTATGACTTAAACCATCGACACTGCTAATCGGGTCTTGTGTTGGGTGGAAACAAACGACTTGCGGCTCTTTATAGTCATTGGCACATATCGTGAGTGCAATATCGTTACTTGTATTTAATGACTGTTGTTTGCTCGTTAAAGTAATGATCGCAGGCACAAAAAGAGATGCGCCACCATCTATATGCTGATTCTCTAATCCAAGCTTTGAACCAAAAGCAGCATTTAATGTTGCGGTAATATCAGCGGGCCACTGTTTAGAAGAAATCAACCCACCTATAGGTGTTCCCGCGCCGCGACTCCTTCCAAGGCTTGCTTCAATTGTGGCGGCAAGGTCTTGTGCCGACTGTCTGCTCGGCGGAGTATCCCTACGCACGCTGTCGCGCTCAAAAAGAATTTTGGTGCAATCAATGTCTTTTCTAGCACTTGCGACAATGAACACACGCTTGCGTCGTTGGGCCAGTCCGAAATATTGAGCATCGAGTGTTCGCCATGCAATTGTTCTTTCGGGGCCAAACACACAACCACTGTTCGTCCATTTTTTCCCTGACGGGTGCAATTCGTCATCTTCCCCTGCAAGGCCAGCCAAAAAGCAGCCGAACGCGTTGTCTTTGGAGCTAAGGACACCGGGTACGTTTTCCCACACGACGATTGAGGGCTGTTGGTTTTTTCTTGCGCGAATAAAGTCAATTGCATTAGCTAATCTCACAAACTCTAAAGTTAACTGGCCACGGTTATCGTCTAAACCTTCACGTAAACCTGCGACAGAAAAGGCTTGGCAGTTATGCACAACTGCACCATTCACAATGTAGGAATTATCAGTACCGACTTCGATGTTATAAACAGTTTCAGGATTATCCTGCATAGTCCAACCAGAAACATTGCGTAATAAATGGTTATCAATTACACGGGCTTTTCTGCTAATAGAAATAGGCCACACGCGCAATTGCCAATAATCTTTTTGCGATACAGTTCTGCCCTTAATTACCGTAGTTGGAGCTGTTTCGATGCAACCAATTGATGCCACTTTGCCAAGTGTGTGATATACATCACGAACGCCATAAGCTAGTTCTTTAGATACAGTATTTATTGTTGTTTGGTGATTACTATTACTGCCGTCTGTAATTTCATAGCCATCGATCAATAATTGACGTAATGGGTGAGATAAAACCCATGACGGAATTTTTTTATCACTTGCACCACCACCAAAATTATCATTAAGCCAGTTAGATAATTCTGTACAACAAATAGAAACCTTGACGGCTTCACCTACAATTTCTGACGCTTTAGCAACGCTTGGTACTTTCCCTTTTAGCCATTCTAGCTTTTGATGATTAATACCAAGAATGACCGATTTTTTACCTTTATTCGCCCACCCTCTGATCCATCCATCGCCTAAGTACATACCTACTAGTATCATCACTTCAGCTTCTGTGAATCGACCTGTAGGCAGGACTGGCAATTGAATATCGAAATTGGTTAAGGCTACCCATTGGCGACCAACCATGTTTTCAGCAGGGATAAACTCCGCATCACTGATAGTCACACTTCTAAAATACTGATTATTCCGTTTAGTACTCTGTGACCTCCACAGACGAGATAAAAATGGATGTTCGGGAGTGCACGTTAAGCCTTCGGCCATGCCAAGCATTGACATTTTTCCTACTGGCTTAACATCAGAGCCAACTTGCAATACAGGGCATAAACGACCTTTATGAGAAACAACCAAATCGCCGACACGAATGTCCTGTATTTTTTTATAGCCAGTGCTACATAAAACAAGCTGATTAGCTGTAAAGCATGGTGTTCCGCCAACCAATACATCTGGGGCTTCGACGCGACCGTTCAAAATACGATTTTTAATTTTGGTCATATCGCCCAGGTTAGGGACATGGGGATAGTGATGTGCCAATACCGAACATGGGAATGGTTCAATCTCAGAAAACCACGCAGGGGCCAAGCCAATTTGATGCCATGCCACTGTTGCACTTTCGATGCCTGAACATACAGAGCCGTACTTCATACCACCCCCAAAGCTGCTTTGATCTTCGCTAAATCACTTGGGTCAATCTTTCGCTCGCAGCGCAATAGTTGGCTGAGTGACGATGGCGCGATAAATTTATGCTGTTCGCAAAAGCTTTTTATCGTTCCGTATTGTTCCGCGATTTTTGCTTTGATCTCAGCCGCTTCAGCCAAAGTTAAACCGACATAATCAGGATGGTTCGGTTTGATGTACGTCACGGGTGTTGGCTGCATGGTTTTATTAACGCAATCGTGGCACTTTGCTTGGAGTAAGCCATTCGGTTTTTTAACCATTGTTTTTTGGTCAATCGGCCTGTACTTGTTACAGGTCTTGCAAAGGAATGTAGACATTACGCAGCACTCCGTTTTGATTTACGGCGGTAGCTTTCCCAATTGCACTCCAACATTAAGCTGTTCTCGCACAAGCGATCGAACGGACGATCACCAATGGTTTTCTCAAGTGAATCCTCAAGTAAATTTGAAGTGATAATCGTGGGATGTTTAGCTAAATAACGAGCGTCAATAACTGAGGCTAAATAACTTTGTGCGTACTCGCTTCTATTGTCGTTTAAGCCCATTTCGTCGATGAGCAAAACTTCATAAGACGCATAATGAGCAATCACTTGATCCTCAGATTTGCTCTTGTTATTCCAAGTGGCAAACAACTCATTCACAAGCTGTGCTGACGTGATATAGCGAGCGCGGTGTCTTGAGTACGCAATTGTTCGCAAAACAGCACAGGCTAAATGGGTTTTCCCTGTACCTGTTGGCCCTGATAAAACTAAATTACCTGCTGTTTTTATTTCAAGGCGTAGGCGTTTTAGGTATTCGCTAACATTACGCACGACCAACATCTTTTCAGCGGTATCAGCGTCATAGTTTTTGATACCTGCATCAGCAAATAACTCAGGAATATGGGCGGCATCGATGTACTTCATTCGCTGTTCTTCAAGAAAAGCTGCATCGCGCTTTTTATCAAGATCATTAACCATTTCAGAGGCACATTTAGGGCAATCCAACCAGCGGCCAGCTAAAAAATAAGTATCATATTCTTGGCCATGTATCGGGCATTTTTGTCTTTTGGTTGATAAATCAGAAAGGTAGGTCATCTATAGCCTCCTTGTTTTCCTGAATTTCTGCTTCAGTTAGTTGAGTAACCGTTGGCACTGAAAATTTAGAATTTACATTGCCAAAAATTGGCTTCACTGGTTGTTTATTACGAGTGTTAGAGCGCAAGAAGTTGCCGATGTACTCAGTTACATCATGTGGAGTGTTGGCAATGACTGAAATAATGGACTCGCTTACGAGGTCCAGCCCATAAATATCAATCATCCCTTTTATGAATGTTTCAGCAGCGGATTGTGATTGCCCTGAATCAACTAATGCTTTAATGCCTTTTAGTCTTGTTGAATCATTTGCCGTCTTTTTAACGCTGATAATGTCACTGTAGTTCCATGTGGCATTAAATCCCTGCCAAGGCTTTTTAGCGCAGACTTCAATCGCTTGAGCTACGGTGATTCCTGCTAACTCTGCTTGGCTAATTAAAGACTCCATTGATGAAGGAGTTAATGGAGCATTTTTCTTAGCGCGAAAAGCTAACCAATCTTTTGCATAACGTGGTGATGCACCATAAGTGTTAACAAGATCATCTTCTGTTAGCACTTCGATGTTGATGCGCTTACGAGATGGCTTTTTGGTTGGCTCTTGTGCTGGTTCGATTTGAACGGGCAAAACAGGATCAATCGGCGATGGGGGGACAATAACCGTTAGGTTATTTGGGGTTGTATTTGATTTTTTTGAATCTAAATCTAAATCTTGGTTTAAATCTAAATCTGAATCTTCCCCCTTACCCCCAAAAGTAACGAAATCGGCGTTACCAGTCACGTTATCGTCCGTTACCTCGCCGTTACTGGCCGTTACTTCTTCGTTACCAGTGCCGTTACTTTCCGTTACCTGAGCGTTACTATCGCCGTTACCAGTCACGTTACGTTGTTCAGCAAGTAACGCTAACTCTGCTTGACGTGCTTTGTATGCAGCTTGACGCTCTGCATTAGTCATTGCTTTTTTAGGCTCACCTTCCTGCGTTTGAACAACTGGCTCTGCTTTGTCAGCAACAACAAACCAATCTGGCAACAACCAAAAGCCATCTACCAATAACCATTCAGTGAAAACATTTTCTTTAACTTTTAACCATTGATTAATGCTTAACTTTGCCCATCCTGCTAATGCTTTATCATTATTTGGCAAAGCTTTATTGGGTTGAGTATGTGCATACATAGCCAACTCAAGAAATGCTAAACGCTCAATAGTCTTTAACACTGCATAGCTGATGCTAATCAGGTACTCACGATGCGGAAACTTTAGCCACGGGAAACTATGCATATAACGGGTCATTGAAGTAATCATCGTCTAATCACTCCCTTGTTTTTAATGTCCACAATGCTTTGGCAATCGACGCAGCGCGTGATGCCTTTGGAAAATTGGCGGCGTTTCTCTGGGATTTCTTCGCCACACTCTTCACAATATTCAAAGCTCTCAAACGTAGGTTTGTTTGCTTCACGTTGAGCGAGTATCTGGGCGATATGTTCTAGCTCAGTTTTGGTTGCTTTATCAGAAATACACGTTTCCATTACGCTGCCTCCTGCATAGGGATACGACGACGTGGACAGTCAGCACGCTCTTTGTTTAATTGGATTGGCTCGGCATCAATGTCACACACGTAGCTGTCATAGCCGTGTAAATGCTCAAAGGCGTATTCACAGTCGCCACAGTTTTTAGATTCTGGTGGATTACTGACATCTCGTAATTTTGATGCTCGTTTACGATGAATTCTCATGTGACACCCCCTTCATGCCAATCAACAAAGGCACTTTCATCACCAAAAATAGGCGAATCCATATCGAGTGTTGATACGTCATAAATACGAAGGCGTTGTGCAATACGCAGCATGTTGTTTTCGTTCGTCATACCCATTTTTTCAAGCATGATGAGCGCACCCGCACAATGAATCTCAGTCATACGATTAACTGCTTGACCCTCTTCATCACGCTCTACTGTTTTGTGACACGAAAATGTCTTGTTGCCATTGCAAATATCGTCGGCAATTTCTTGGGCGCGTTCTCCACCAAGCCATCCCTCTTGCTCTGGCTTGTCGGTACGGAATGGGCAATTAGCACATGGTTTACTGAGGGTGAATTTCATACTTCACTCCCAATAGCCAAAATTGCTTTTTTGATTGCAGCTTCATCACGCTTTTTGTGCTGCACATGACCTGCACACAACTTCACTGGCTGGCCGTTATCATCTAGCTTTTCGTGACAATGAAAGTCTTCATAGCTATCAATGCAATAACTGGCATCGGTTGTTGTAATGAGTGATTGATTGGCAGGCGTGCCTTTGCGAT
>Ga0209599_10001293_pt1 | contig 12296 bp, 28 predicted proteins | sample Shrwel_input2_FT_FD_187534 | JGI IMG/M metagenome (GOLD analysis project Ga0209599, IMG submission 187534) | Subsurface microbial communities from deep shales in Ohio, USA - Utica-3 well 1 S input2 FT (SPAdes) (version 2) ... | reverse complement strand
GCAAGCTCAAGGAGTTCGTCGTCAGAAATGATGTCGAGGCGGTCAGGTAGTATTAGCATATTATTATTATTAAGGAGAAATCTGTTCGAAGTGTTATTAAGGAAAAATCTGTTCGAAGTTGATTATTAATCTTCCTTGTCTCCGAATAAAGCCGGGTCTGGACCGTCGTCAAATGAAATTTCATCCCCAGTCCTCAACGCTTCATCGAAACTTTGCTGGTCAGGCAGGAGCTCCGCTGGCTCAGATTGAAACTGGGGTCCCTGTGTTTCATACATCATATTATTATTAATTGTGTTATTAAGGACCTCTTTCTCTTGGAAGTTGTAGGAATAAAATAAAGTATATTTTTTATCAGGAAGCCGGGATTCTATACTATAGATCCAAACTAAAGAACATGATTGAGAAATCAGAAGACAAACTAATGCAGATTGTTTTAATGTAAACATAATTTATGATTTAAGGCCCCAAATTATCCCGATCAAACAACAAAATAAAAATAAAGGTACATCCATATTAACTTTATAATTATTCCTGATCTCCTTCTTTAGGTGTGATGATGTCAAGGATATTCTTCTCCTCATCTGAATCCTCTTCTGGACACTGGACTTCTCCTCGTACACCATCCTTGATAGAAATATAGCTGGTGGAAAGAGTGCGCTCGTAATACGAGTACATCTCAAAAGTCACATTCGGATAATCTTTACTTAAGGTAAATATTAGGTTAATAGGGGGACACCAAGCAGTATTAAATAGAATAGAAATTTGATGAGAGCCAGACTTTTCAATCACTCCATCTTCAGGTAATTCTGATTCATAATTCCATGAAGTCAACACCTCACTGTTCCACTTGGTATCCCAGTTCTCGCAACGCCAATCAAAAGAATTATAAAATCCATATTTTTGAATGAATTCATTTTTCTTCTCTTCTGATAATTCTTGGCGTTCGGTTTCTACAAGCTCCTGCGGGATGGGCAGAAGTTGTCGGAAATCAAAATCGTTTTCTTTTGAATAGCCTTTTACAGTGAAGCCAACGAGCTCACTATAAGGGCCGGTCAGTTTGAGTCTGGTGGTTGCGAGGTCGCACATAGTCCTACTACTCTACCACAGCTCGAAAGCCCCGTCAACATTTTTATAAAAAATATTTTGAAAAAGAACAAAAAAAACCTCGCCCCTATTAAGAGAGCGAGGAAAAAATTAATTAATTTTTATTAAACCTTTACTTTAGAAGCCAACCGAGACTCCAAGACGGAAGGTCACATCATCGACCTCCTCACCGAAGTTGTATACGGCATCTCCGAAAGCGCTTACGGTAGAGGAGAGACTGTAGCGAAGACCGCCACCAATCCCAACATACCATTCTTCGCTCTCAAAACCATAGCCGCCGCCGACTAGGCCATAAGCATCGAGCTTCTCTGCGAGTGGCAAATACGCAACAGCATTAGCGCCGAGCTTGTATTCTGTTTCGCCGTCAAGCTCAACAATCGCAGAATTCAATTCCAAACTGAAGTTCTCATATACAGGAACTTCAACTGCAACACCGCCGCCCCAAGCTGTATCAACATCATCGAGTTCGCTGACAACAGAAGTCCCGTAGAACTTTGCAGAGAAATCAAATGTCTCTACTTGAGGAACAACAACAGTTGGAACTAGGGAGGAAGTTCCCGCCAAGCCTTGAGTGGCTGAGACGAGAGCTACTAGTAGTAATGTGGTTAGTTTTTTCATGGTTATTATTATTTTGTTTTATTGTGAATGGGAGGGAGACTATACATATTAAATACAGAACAATATCAATAATGTCTTATTACGCATTTAATAAGACGAAGCTAGGACTATTCTTTATTATGTCAAAGGATTTTATCAAAAAAGCTATCCACTTCTGATGGATCAGCAAGAAAGGCCCCTGCATCGAATGCGCTTATTAACGCCTCCTCAGGGGTCAACTCAAAAATTACTTCACCGTTAATATCCTTTAAATATAAATCCTTATGTAATAAATTCTCAAACTTAAAACAAACATCGTCGCTTCTATCAAAGAAATCAGAAGTATATCTATCTATAGCATATAAACTACAAGTAGTATTAGCTGACGGCATTTTTAAAATTATTTGATTAAACATACATATTGAATATTATGGTGCTAGTCTTGTTTACACCAAATTAAGATCATAATAACCATCAGAAGAAATATCATTATCGCTTATTAAGTAAAAATAACTCTTGCAACTTGTTTTAAAGATTAAAAGTATTATCTACTATAGTATATGTATAACCATGTACAAAATCTTTTCCATTAAACTCCCTAGAGAATTCCTCTTCAATTAAAGACTGCCAATCTCTATCATTATTATGGCCCCAGTTCTTTACCTTAAGTAACATCTCTTCCTTAGATCTAACCCATGAATAATGATGTAAAAGAATATTACCATCCAATCCTAATACAGGACTTATATCTCCATGAAAGAGTCTGCCTTCATCCCATATCTTTTGATAAAGTTGGTCCCTCTCTAGATTGCTATCTATATCCCAGTTACAGTCATTCTTCTTTACAAGCAGACCATTAGATTCATAAGAATCCGCCCTATATATAGGCTCTCTAAAATACCAACCACATGTCAGAAGATAAGCATTATTAGTATCCTTAATAGTTTCAAACCAATCTCCGAAATTATTATCTATTATCTCATCAGCATCTACAAAAAAAAGCCATTCATTTTTAGCTTTATCTGTTCCCAGCTTTCTGCTTAAATTATGATAGTACCTAGGCTTTTTATTTAAACCCTCCCATTCGAAGTGTACGACTTTAGCTTTAGGGAATTTACTTATTACGCCTAAACTAGATCGAAGGGCGATTTCATCCTCTGGCTGCCCCCCGAATAAACAATCACATATAGGGATTATTATCTCTGAACTAAATTTACTTAGCTGCTTTAGATTAGCCTCTAAAAATCTAAAATCAATTGTACTATAATGTAGTATAGCAGATATCATTATACTCTCTCAGGTTTCTCCCCTAAGTTTTCACCTGCCCTCTGGAAATGATAAGCAAAAGAATTCGCCACAGCAAATTTGCACCCAGCCCCTATGCACCTGTTCCTAAATTCAGCATCATTAGGATAAGGGAAAGGAATAGAGGTATTAAACCCTCCCATTTGAATATACCAAGATTTTTTCCAAACAGATGGAGAATACCAACAGAAGCCCTCTCTTAAACTAGGTCTATCCTTTGAATACTCTGCCACCCAATCTTCGAAACCCTTTCTATCAAAAGAAGAAGCTGTTCTCCCAAAATCTTTATGCATATTAGTTTCCGCCACAGGTATAGCTCCACACTCCACTAATTCTATTCCAATCCAATCAGCATCATCCTTATGCTTGACTACATTGTCCATAAAATTAGGAGCGTATACTATATCAGAATTGTCCCATAAAATCAATTCATATTTAGACTTCCTCATTAACCAATCCCAACTCTCATATACAAGATCCTTTCTCCCATTGTCAGCCAAAATTAATATCTCATAAGGATAGGTAGCATTATCCTTAAGCATCTGAATCTTTAAATCAAGAACAGCATTGTTTTCCTTGTTTAATAAATGGGGAAATATTATACTTATCATTTTATTTTATTGATAATGGTTTTTTAAACCTAGAAAAGAAAATTGCCCTGCCATTTCTGGCTTAAAGGAGCGGGCCACCCCCAACAAACAACAACACATTGTTTATCTACTATGAACACGCAAACAACAAATCACTGACAAAATTAGTTTACACACTTACACGTACTTGTCAAATCTTTTTTTCGCTTTCCTATTCCTTCCGCTCATTTGTCCTATATATACCTATATATACATAAAACACTATGCACGGTATAATATAGTGCGCGCCCTATTATATATATTATTATATAAGGGTAAATACAAAAACACTAATCAATATCCTTCCTGATAGATTCAAGTATCAAGAAAAGAGTATTAAGTATACCAACAATAAAGGATAGTGACAAATAGGGTATGAAATGGGGCATATTTTCTGATTTAAGATAGTTATTTTTATTTTTTTTACGTGGATGACACCATAATCTATCCAAATACAACCAAACCATCCATTCTAAACCCAAAAATCTTTATTATTATATACTGATTTTTTATTATTCTCTATCTCTTCTTTATTGTATATCTATTCTATTCCTTATTATATACGTTATCTTTATTATATAGGGGAAAACCTTACTAGCGTGCAAGCCGCGAAATACCCCTTTATCTATTCAAACATAATCTTGTTTTATTATATTTTATAAAGATCCAATAAGAACTGGAAATTTAAATTTTTTAGGAAAGCTTTTATCTACTTCATAAAATCTACCTTCTAATTCTACTGGGATATTTGATGCTCCACGTTTTTTTACTTCACTACCCATTGCGACATCTACTCTAGTCCATGTACAGATAGGCAATTCAATTATCTTTTTTAAACCATCAGAAAAATCAAATGGATTCCTAAGATCGAATATTGTATTCGTTTCTAGAAAAAATATATAATCACAGTCTACAAGTTTAGTTTTCATTCTGTTTTGTATTTATATACCTTAGGGAAATAAGGGAATTGAGGTAGATCCATCCATGCTAAAATTAGATCTTCTTGAGATGGATAAGTACTCCCATTTGTACTTTCCAATATGTCGTCTCCATTTTCATCTGTTTTGACATATTTAACAATATCATATCCTTCGGGGCCGTCAACCGTATTTCCCCATATTATTAAGATTTCTCTATTTTTAGGGATAGTTGTAAAAGGTTTCCATTTCATTATATTTATATACTTTAGAGACTGTCAATCATATTTCGACATATTATTAAGGATGGTTTCACTCAGGAAGCACTCTAGCTCCTCGATGCGATTACGAAGCTCGATAGTCTCGATTTCTAGTGATTCCATAAAATTCCACATCTTTAATGGGTCATAACCGAACCTTCCATTTGTCGCTATGTATTCCTCGTAAATAGCTTTAGTGCGTGGTGGTACAAAAGATGGTTTTTTCATAATTATTATTCTTTCGCTTATTTTGAGTGTTATTGATCGGGCAATTTTAGGTCTTTGAGCAAAGCTTTAAGATAAGCGATCTCAAACTCCATCATTCTCATTTCATCATAAATTTTCATGATATTTGTAGGAGTACCCTCCGTGTCACTATTTGCATTCCAGATTGAATCTGTTCTCGGAGTTTTCGTTTTATAAACAGGTGCGGCGGTCATATTATATACTATTTTTTATTGTATCTATATACTGTAATTTTGCAATTTCGGTTCGCAACCGCTCAACTTCGGCGGCGAGGACAGAGCAAGCCCTATCAGGGATATCTTGGAGCCTGTCTGTACCTCTACGAAATAAAGGTTTAAGATCTTCCAAATTATAAGTATTTTTGCTATAGTAAATAGCAGCTTGTACTTGTTTTTCCCGTGTTACGTTCATATTATCTACTTAATATACTGTTTTTCTATTATTCGATAGTATATATTTTTAACGTGAGCGATAGGCTTGAGCAAGGATACGAGCCGCAGCCCTATCTACGTCTTCCCCATCTTTGCAATAATTACGAAAGATCCTATAATATACATCCCTCCACGCCTGATTATTATTAGTGCGATCTCCAAATTCGTCAAAGTCTACCAATGCCAATGCCGCTTCGATAGCTTCTTTAGTAATTTCTTCCATACTATTTTTTTATATATTTATTTATTAATATACTGTTTGGCTATCATTTGATAGTATGTATCTAATAGATCCAATGCATGTTTTAAATTCTTTTCATTTAAATACAGGGCATGTAATGCATCAGCTTCGGGTGAAAGCGCACCATACTGAGCCATTACTGCTTTACTAATATTCTTTTTTATTTGTTCATGAGTATCCATATTATTACTTACGAGTATTCCAACATTTAACTGGCCAAACTGAATCCATTTCTATTGGTCCAGCTTGCATAAGGCACATAGGGCATTTAACACTAAATTCGGAGGCATCTTTCCAAGTCTTCGTATTTAAGTCTTTTTTATGTCGAGACTTCTTCATTAGCTTTGGATGAGCGAATCCGCATGATGGGCATGGCAATAAATGAATATCTACATTCATTAGATTTATAATAATGTTTCAGTAATAGTCTTCTGACAGTACTCTATAGATGTAGAGTCAATATACAAAATATATTGTGCTTCGAGTTCTATTACCATAGAGCTATAATCTATTTTCCTTGGAGGCAATTTTACAAGCATATTTATTATATCCAATTTCCTTTAAACTTCAATTCCACGATGCTTAAGGAATTCCTGAACCTCCAATAGATTATGCTCTGGCAAACGATAAGGATCTAATACATAATCATGCATCTGTTGCATTTCTGAGAGTACTTCAATGGCCACATCTTTCACTTCGTCCATCAGGCAATCAGGATAAGCTCGTAATAATGATTCTACATTAGGATAGTCCTCCATCGCGTTACAGTACTTATCTGGCTTAATCCATCTTCCAATAGCGCAATAATGGGTGCCACACTTGTACATAGGCCCCATTTCTGCGATACGAGTAGAATCTGTGCAATAATACTCAATAGTATCTTTAATGAATTCTTTATTAGTCATGATTAGTTTTCTGATTGTCAGAGATTTCGCTTTCAAGAGGTAAATGTTTTTCGCAATTCTCTTCGGCATCCGCCTTAAATTGATATCTGTAGCACCATCCGTCAGTTGTATATTCATGGTCTCGTGACCAATGCTGACAATTGAAGCAGTAAGGACGTTTTTTCATACTATTATTATATCGGAGTTACTTACTCTAGGTAGCGGATGTCTTCTGCTACATCAATGATCCACTCAATGTCCGGATTATTAATGTGGCGCTCTCTAAGAGCCTTCAACAGACCATCCAGTGCTCTCTCTGTCTGAAACAGCCTACGCATTACCAATGATTCAGCTGAATCCCGACCATAGATTAATTCTATAGTCATATTAATTGCGATCTTATGTAGATCGTACTCTTTATCTAAGATCGCTATCTTCTCTTCAGTAGTCATAAACTAAAATTTTATCTAATCAATGTTACAATTGGCCCACTCCCATCATCATCTTCTGAATCCGGATATGATAGGTATGCAGTATCAATATTTTCTAGAAGCTCATTAAGACCTTCACTCAGCTCCTCATCAATATACTTCCATTCGACGTTGATAAGATTATCGAGCTCCTCTTTAGTCTTACAATTGAGGATACTTTTCTTAATTTCTAGCCAAGAAAGATGTCCAGCCAAGTTGCTCTGCTCATTATATATACAGTATAATTCATTATGTAAATCGTGGCATTGATCGGGCCACACACTCTCCTCAAAGAAAGCAAACATCTGATGCTTTGCCATATGAATATTGATTTTCATACTATTATTACAGTAAAGTTTGTTTACTTTACAGCTTTGTAGTGCTGTAGATTGTATTGCTTTGCTTGTAGGAAATTGAAACCCTCGTCACCAGCACCGAGCCGAACGCGGAAGCCGCTACCACAACATTCAAAAGTTTCTACGATGATGAATGGATCTTCAGGAAATTCCTCGTTATCTCGAACTTCTAACACACGATAAACTCCATCTAAATCAGTAAAGATATCTCCAACGGATACATTGTGCATTTCGTCTAATAGGGCTTTAACCACACGATTATTCTCTTCAATCTCCTCTACCGTCTTACCTGTGAACAATTCAATAATTTGCTCTTTTGGCGTCTTTGTTTTTGGTATTTGATTAGATTCTCTGTTCATATTTTTTAAACAACAATAGACCTATTTATAAAATAAGAGCGTGACCGCACAATAGCAGTCTCCAGATCGTCATACCATTCATCAGCCCACTCAATTAGGTGGAAATCCACAGCAATATATAACGGGACCCATTTCCCATCATCATCTAATGCTGCACCGCAGCACCAATCTTCATCAATATAAGATTTGACGAACTCATGCCAATCGTATTCGTGGTTGCCAACTACAATAGTTTCTTTGTTCATACCTTTATTATACTAGAGTTCGTTCTAAAATTGGTTGCAGAGGTTGGGTTCGAACCAACGACCTTTAGGTTATGAGCCTAACGAGCTACCACTGCTCCACTCTGCTAAAATTAGTTTATCACAGGACTTGTTTATTGCAAGAACTATTTTCTTTTTTATCGAATATATTTATATTTAATCTATCAGAGTGACTCCATCTGGTGGAGGAGACATTTTATAAATTTCCTTCCAGCGATCAGCACCCGGTCCAGCGAAGGAAATGGTTCCTCCTTTAGTCTCATCTGCTTCATCTTTATAAAAGATTGAGTATACTATATTCTTTGGACCGACCAGAGCAGGATATGTATCGTATACGTATGCTTTAGAGAATTGTTCGCATACACGATACCAAGAACGCTCATCATACTCTCCCTGTATTCCTTGCTCTATAATAAACCTGCCTTGAGCTACGTTGACTCTTTCCCAATCTCCTAGAGGCAGATAAGACATTAACTTAGGCCCTCCAACCAGTGACCATGGGTGTACAAGATAGAGCTCCGCATCTACAAAGAAGTACATGTATTTCTCTTTGATCAATTCAGCTTTCATATTTTTATTATATTGTAGTTTATTACTATTAGTCCTAAGATAATTGTATCCTTCTAACGCTTTTTCTGTAGTTACTTTCGGTCTAGCAGCTATAAGTTTAGCTGTAGCTCTTTTAACTTTATTACGTGGAGCAGGTACAGTAATATTATACAGAGGGTTAGATGGATCGTAAGGCATATCTTATATTAATGCAAATCCTTCTCACGGATTATTTCGTCAATCATCTCTAATTGGCGTCCACAAATTCCGCAAGATTTTATTTTAACTAAGTTTTGCTCCGATACAAATAAAAGATTATCAGATCCGCAAAAATTGCACACATGGCGATCACCATTTACGATAGAAATGTTCATTATTGTGGCTCTATTAGCTTTTTATTCGGGATAAATCTATGCCACCACCTCTTTACAGGTGGATTTTCACTTATTATTTCAGTCGCTAGAGGAGCTACATGACATCTACCAATCAATATTAGACGAAGCATAATTTCATGGTATTCCGCCGGAACATCTGTAAAGTCGAATTTTGCAGTTATACTGTATCCATAAGCGCTTACATAGTCATCTATCTTTAGTATTGGAGGTATATTAACGGTAAAAGGAATTGAAGCTCCGTATACCAAACCCTTTTCTGTAAGTTCTTCTTTCATACTTCAGGAAAGGAAGGTAAATCCATCCATCCAATAATGATCCAATCCATAAATACATTGGGATATCTATTACCATATTTACTAACCCACTTGCTGCCAAGTCGGTCTACAATATCGTATCCGCGTGGACCGTCCTTTACATTACCATACGCAATGAGGACTTCACGATCACTAGGAATCGTCTCAAAAGGTTGCCATTCTTGATTATTCATATTAAGATTTTTAATAGGGATCTCTATTGTAATTTTTCCATATAAAAATTTCTTTTTCGCATTGTCGGCAATACTTTCTTTTACCTCTATCCTGTATAGAAGATCGGCACTTTGTCCCGCATGTCAAGCAATGAAATCGACGACTAGGAAGTTTTTTGCCTTGGTCGCGATTTTTAAATAAACTAAAGATAAATTCAATAAATTCTTTTACTATTTTCATCTCTAAAAAATTATCGACAACAAAATACTATTGCTTTTGGATATTCCTTGCAAGCATCTAAGTAATCAGAAACAAATGCAACAAAATTTATATATGTTCCCCACCCATTAGGAGAGTTGAATTTCTCAAAATGTTCTGGTCTCATCTCTAAATCTTCTAATCCTTTTTCTAAATAAGGGATTAGCTCTTGAGCCAATGTTACAATTCCGCTCTCATATTCTAGCTCCTTATGGAAATCTTGCTCAATATAGTCCTCTTTTAGCCTATATGGACGCCAAAGAGCTTCGTAAATACCCGCCTCACTAGCCATTTTACCCAAATTATGGGTAATATTGCAACGATAAACCTCTTCATAGAACTCTTCCCATGTTTTACAGTCATCTTCACTAACATGTTTTTTAGTCTTTAATGTAATATCTAAGCTCATATTATTATTGTTTATGATTGCGGTATGTATTTAATAGCGCCTTTGTATCTTTAAATGATACCTTTGTACGCCATTTGGACAATACTATCCAAAGACAAGCCGTATCTAATCAATCTCGCAATTACTCTTTTATCTTTCACAATACGACATAAGAAATCTAATTTTTCCTTATTAGATGCATTATAAGAGGACAATCTATCAAGAAGAGATTTATCCTCCTGTTCTACAGTATTTTGCTTTTTGACTTCTACTGTGTTATCATCACCAATGGAAGCCTGAGTAGGCGAAAGAGTGAATTTATCACCATCATGGATATCAAACACAATATAATGAGTGTTTTTATAAGATATAGTTTTCATTTTTTATCGAAATAGTAAATAGCCGCCAGCCAAAAGAACAATTATTAGCATAAATAGACACATAAAGCATCCTGTTAGGAACACTCCATCATCCATATTACCTTCATTTCTACTCTCTTTTCTTAAGAACATATTAAAAAGATTTGATAATAATCCCTGTAATAACTCCGAAAAAGTAAATTAGGAACATAATTGTAAAAGCTACGAGCTTTGTTCCATCATCATCGTCTTGATTAAAGTGGTTCATATATATAAATTAAAAGTCTAAGTCAAAAGTGCAAGGGCGGTCTTCGTTGTGAGCGACCATTTTATCATTATTATAAGTTTTTTTGAGAAATTCTAACGCAGAAAGTATATGAGAACAAGGGATTGCTCTATTATCTACTTCTAATTCGGCCATATACCAGAAATTACAGACCCTACCCGTTGAAGCCGGGATGGACTTCTTCAAAAAGACCATCTTTGTGAAGCTTAAATCATCATTAGTAAAAGTAAATGTATCCTGATCTACTTTTAATTGGTATTTAACGCCCGAAAGGAGAGTATAACTCATATTTTTATTTGGTATGGTTCATTAAAACTCGTAAAGTATGCATATAGTCGCCTTCCATACAGTCTTTAATCACTAAAGCTATCTCATCTTCTGTTCTTCCCTGCTTTCTAGCAGCATTACTAAAGAAAGTCAAGAGAGAAAAAAGAGTTCTATTATTAGCATGGACATTCATTTTGACAGGATCGCAATGAATTTGGTCCTCTGGAATTAAATTGTATTGTTTTTTCACTCGTCTTGCAAGTTTTAAAGGTTCGAAGTGGACTTTGTTGTTATTTTTTTTCATTTTGCGAAGGTTCCCAATACATAATAGCTCATAAATGAATACAGTCAAGCTTTTTTTTGTAAAAAAAACTATTTTGTCTTAATTTTATCCAAATATCTCTTTTTAACTACTTTTTCCACATTAGTCCTCAACTTAATTTCAGGCAGCAAAGACATCCTGATCCAATTCCTTCTACGTGTCAAATCAAAATTTAACGGATCTTCTGCCACAAATTGAGTTAAATTGTGTTTTTTGAGAAAAAAATTGATTTCTTCTTTAGAATTTAAAATAAAAGGTCGAATCACTTTAGTTTTTCCGAATACTGTCTCTAATGGAATAGGCAAGTACTCAGGATGGCCAGCAAAACAATTCATTAAATAACTTTCAGTAGCCTCGCTTAGGTTGTGGCACGTAATTAGAGTGCCTCCTAGCTCTTTAAACCAATCGTATCGTTGTTTGCGGCACCAATCCTCTGTACTTCCTTTCTCATATTTTTGTTTTGACCTCTCTACTTGAATATTAAATTCAAATTTTTTAGCAAAAGACCTGCATTTTTCTTCAATTTCATCGTCTTCTTTGCAAAATTTGTGATTAAAGTGTTTTAACAAGGGATTTCTGCCCTTTAGATAAAAAGAAGCAGCAATACTATCCGCGCCTCCAGAGAAAGCAATCTGGGGCGATTCCATATTTTCTTTTGATAAGCAGCTAATCATTTTATTATTTTGTTAAAAGAATCTGTACAATTCAGTTTAAACCACAAATTGATATTGTCCACAGAAAAAATTTAAATTGGTGTAATATTTTATATGGCCCAGCAATATTCTATACAAAACCTTACTCAATTAGCTCAATCAGCAGGAAATATCCCTTTTATTTACGATAAAGATACAGATGATTACAGACCAATGGAGCAAGGAGACTTTAGCATCTTTAATTCTGACAATGCTACCTCTCAAGATGCATTCGGTAGATTAAGAGTATC
>Ga0209599_10001290_pt1 | contig 12325 bp, 23 predicted proteins | sample Shrwel_input2_FT_FD_187534 | JGI IMG/M metagenome (GOLD analysis project Ga0209599, IMG submission 187534) | Subsurface microbial communities from deep shales in Ohio, USA - Utica-3 well 1 S input2 FT (SPAdes) (version 2) ... | reverse complement strand
CATCACAGACGACCAGGCCCAACATCTGTTCAATTTCCTGTTGGGCCTGGTCGTCTGTGATGTGCTCACTAGAGTAGACGTAGCCGTTGCCCTTGCGATCTAACAAGGGTGTGGTCCACATCCACCCGTTTTTCTGGGCATGGGCTGTGGTCCAGGCTTGGGGTATTTCACCCTCTTGATACTGCTCTTGAAAGGGCATGCCACGATCCACGGGTAGCCACTGTTTGTAGCTGACCCACTTGGCCCCCATTTCCTTGATCAAGAGTCTAGCAAAGCCCGTGCAGTCAATGAATAGATCACCCTCTAGCTCAACGCCATTGGCTAGGGTCAATGAGCCAATCCTACCCCCGGGTAGTCTGTTAATGCCAGCCACTTCACTGTCTATCAAATGGCAGTTGGGTCTTTTAAGGCAGTGCTCTTTGAAGTACTGCCCAGTCAATTGCCCGTCTACGTGTAGGGCATGTCCATGAGCCATAAACTGGCCTGTTGATGACATGTTGCTGAGCCCATGTCGCATGAGATAACCCGTGTGGCTGGTGGTGCCACGATCTTCAAGCAAGAGATGGGCCATCGCATATTCGAACTGTGTGTCTCTGGGCTCAAACTGTGTACTGGTACCGTCCAAGGGTGCAAAGTAGCTGTGGCCTGCCCGGCGTACCTGCCCCCATCCTTTGTGATGTATGCCCAGCTTGCAGGTGGCTCCTGTTTTGACCATAAAATCATCATGATCAACCCCCATGGCTCTAAGATCATTAGTCATGACGTCTGTAAAGAATCCCGTGGTGCTTTCACCCACGCCAATGATGCCTGTTTTACTGCTTTCTATAACTGTATACTCATGTGTGCCAGCATGGGCCAGACCCAATATGGCTGCAAGCCAACCGGCTGTGCCACCCCCTACTATGACGATTTTCATATGTTCACCTCACGGATATTTATAGAGCATCAAGGGCGGCATTAACTAACTGTGAACTTGAAGTAGTCAACATCACGGTCATGGCCTTTGACTAGCCACTCACTGTTCCTGCCCACAATGCCCACGGGACATGCAGCGGCCCCTGCGGTTGGATCGCTGACCACTGTATTCCACATGCCCGTTAGCGAATACATGCGTATACAACTGTCAGTCCACGCATAGAATAACTCCTGTTGCTCGTCTGATAGTGGCATATTGGCACTGACAAACACAATGTCTACCTTTTGCCTTCGTAGTTCTTGCAATAGGTCGGCTGAAGCTCCGGGCCACAGTATGGGGTTACTCCAAAGATCATTACAGATCAAGCCCGCAATCTTGAACTTGTGATAGTCCCTAATGACCAGTCGATGCCCTTCACTGTAGACCAACTGCTCTGCGCCAAACAACACCTGCTTTTCATAGTGATCCACACAGTGCCCGTCTATTATAAAGGCCTGCATGTTAGACCATAATCCCTGTGCATTATAGCAGGCAGTGCCCAGAACAAGATCCACACCCTTGAGCAAGGAGTAGGCCTGTACTTGATCCAATGCCGCTAGCAGCCGTTGAATCCTGGGATCCTGTCTATCACGGGGTCGCCACATATAGCCACTGAGAGCACATTCAGGAGTGACCATGATGTTGACGCCGTTGTCAGCTGCCCAATCAAGGGCTCGCATGATGGCTGCTGCATTGGCTTCAATGTCCACTCCCACAGGTATTCTACACCCACCTACACATAATTGTTTCATCTAGTAGTTAGCTGGCCGAGGAGCAGGCCCATGCTTACCTGGCTGCGAAGCAGCGCGAAGCGCAAAAATTTGCAGAGAAACCTCATAAATACTAGATGGAGATCACACCTATTATCACTCAGAGTATCACGACCACAGTTCAAGCCCAGAACAATCGTGTGCAAACTACTCGTAGAGAATATACGGAAAATATGGGCCGTGTTGAAGTCAAAGAAACCAGCTGGTCGTATACAGTCTATGACAACAAGGGCCAAGTTGCCGAACCCCTAGCAGCCAACCAAGTTGATCTACGTGTATAGATCTTTTTGATACTGGCGTCGTAGTAATGGGTAAGCTAGTACAAGTATTGACGCATACTCTCGGGGTATATAAAACTCATAGTAGCCCGCGGGTAATACACTGATATAGCCTGAATGGCGTTCAACCAAAGACCATACTAGTTCGGGATCATAGGGCATCCAATAGGCTAGATTATAACAGAATACATCGGGTTCTTGCATGTTATAGTAGACTCAAAAATGTAGCTGTCTTTGAGTCGCAATCAACTAATACTATATAGTGATCCTTAAGATCGTCATATAAGATGTGTATAATACGGGCTATGTTGTAGCCTGCGTATACACGATCCTGACAGCGATCCAATTGCTCTAGTGTGTAGTCAAACGTATATAACATACCAAATGACTGCTAGTAGTATAGATACAGCTAGTGAAATGAGTTTTGTGTCCATACAGTATTTAACAGTAAAAAGCCGCTGGTATAAAGGCCCCGCTGCTGTATATCTAGTGTGCATGTATATAGTGAGTGCGTATACGTATAGTAACATGTATATGTACATGTGTATAGAGTGGGTTTAGAGTTGATCAGTCAGGCGCTGCGCGAGCTCTGGGAAGCTCAGTAAATGCAAAAAAGTGTGAAATACTGATCAGATGGTAGAGGGTGGCTTGCGTATTGGCCCCGCTGCAGGGGGTATGGTGTTGTGTAGTGTGTGATAAAGTGCAATAAAGTGTTGAATTGTGTGAATTTTTTGTAAGCCTCATAAGCCACTCACCTGACTGTGCTAAAACCCTAGTGATATTACTAAGAACTCTACTCAAAAGACTCATATACTCTAGTTTCATCCTGGAGATAATGGCGCTGCCAGTATTTATCACACTAGAATCACGGTCATTTTGTGCAGCGACCTCTCGTACACTAGCAACCCTAAGCTCACAATAGGCCCCGCTGCTAAGATTAGTGTCGAGTGCGTATACGTATATGTATGTGTGTATATGTAAATACTTGATGAGCGATATCCCTCTAGGTGTTCTACTACTATATACCAGTAATAGGCGGCCTTATAAACAACAGTCATACTCTACTACTGCTAGAGAGTTTGTACCTGATCCCATATTCAATCCAAAACCTCCTGAGTTTCAAGCAATGGCCCCGCTGCTATATAGTGAATTTCAGGTTGACAAGACCAATTAATCATCATATAATAAGTACATGCTAAAGAAAAGACTGTTAGCAGGGAGTAGACAATCAATGACACTACCAGACGAAAGATACCGTGCAATCAAATATGCTCAAACGTTCTTGCAGCGACTAGCGGGTGGGGAATATCCTCGTGTGCCCAAGGCAGTTCGTGGTGAGGCTCGCAGCATATTAAGGCACTATCCTAGTGAGTATGACTTGGATCAGATCGAACAGTTTGCTCCACATATAGTACAGCAGCGTATGGAACCTTTATACAAGATGATCAAGCAGCATGAAATGGCGGAAAGTGTATCAAAAGACTACCGTGCGGAAGGCATGATCAAGCAGCATGATTCAGCTGGTCGCAAGATCAATCTAGATGATCCTGATTGGGAGCCACATACTTAACACTTAACGGGCCCCTAGCTCATGTTGGTTAGAGCAGTGGACTCATAATCCATTGGTGCCGTGTTCGACTCACGGGGGGCCCACCAGATTGCGACTGTGGTGAAATAGGTAGACACAAGAGACTTAAAATCTCTCGCTGTAATGGCGTGCCGGTTCGATTCCGGCCAGTCGCACCAAATGAATGCAACTTTAGCTCAGTAGGATAGAGCAACGCCCTTCTAAGGCGTGGGTCAGGGGTTCGAATCCCTTAAGTTGCGCCACTTACACTGTTACAGCAGCAGTCAGCAGCAGACTCTAAGTGCCTTGACATTTCTGTTCGCGAACAACGAGTTAGCCCAATCTGTGGCATTTTGGCTACACTCGGGAAACCCTACGCTGTGATCGGGTATAGAAGCGTTTGGTTGACTGAACAGCCCAAATGCGCTATAATAGACACATGACACAGACAACTACCATTCGTAAAAAGCGCACCGACCGTAATCATATCATCTATGAATTGCGTGTTGCGGGCGGCAACTACATTGGCGTCACTGCCAAGACAGCCAGCACTATTAATAAGAGCGTTTTGGCTCGTGCAGCCAAGCACTTCTATCGTGCCAAACGGGAAGCTAAGGATTGGGCTCTGTGTCATGCATTGCGCACTCTTAACGACAAGAGCGAGATAGAAGTACTTGTACATGAAGTGGTTCGTGGCAAGGCGGCTGCTCACAAGCGCGAAGTTGAACTACGTCGAGAGCTTTGCCCTACACTGAACACAGATGTGCGCGGTGACTAAACAGGGGTTGACAGTTTGGCTAGAAGCTGTTACAATAGACACATAGACTAAAAAGGAGCGCAAGATGACATTCACAGAAGCTATGGTATACATTAGCAGACTCAAAGAAGCCAGCGGCGATGGCCTGCTAGAGACTCTACAGTACATGCAGGACAACCTCGCTGACTTTGACAACGTTGAACAACAGGCCTTCCGTGTTGTTATGAACGACTTCCGCAAATTATTGTCACCCGCTTAAGGAGCCACTATGCAAGCACTAGCTAAATTTATCGAGCAAAAGAATCACTGGAACTCATTCTTCCAAGGCGAGCAATACGAGATCGCTACAGCTAAGGGTCGTCAACGTGTTGCAGACATGATTGACAACTGCCTAAGCCCAGAGAACCTTACCTGCGATGGCGAACTGCCCCGTGCAGAAGTTAACCGTCGCTACAGGGAGTTGATGGCAGCTGCCAAGCAATTGCGCACTTTGGACCCTTCAGTTAAGTTCTACGAATACGACGAGGCTATCTAACATGCGATACTATGACGAACTGGCTACTTATGAGCGCGAAGGCTACACTATCATCGTGGACAAGAGCTGGGAAGACCTTAGCCCACGTGACAGCTTCGACGAAAGCTGCTGTGACATTGACGAGATCATCAAGGACATTGAGCGAGGACACCTTGATTGGTTCATGCTGCGTGTACGTGTACTAGCAGAAGGTGTAGAGTTGGGTAGTGCCTATTTGGGCGGCATGCTCTACGAAGACCCTAAAGAGTGCTTGACAGACGGCACAGCTGAAGATCAGATCTACCAAGCTATGGTAGAAGCCAAAAGCAATGTCTACAGAGTCTACAAGAAGTTTGCTGCACTTAACGAAGAACTAGAGCGCGAAGGAGTTGCTGCATGATCACAGCTGACAAGGTAAAGATGCTCACAGAGATGGGCCCGAAAGGGCTGCAAACCTTGCTGGGCAAGGCAGGCAAGGACTACAATCTAACGGGGGCCAAGTTCCTAGGGCTCACGAACGCAGGAGAGTTCTGCTATCATGTAGTCCATGCTGTCAAGGGCGGTACTGATAGTACTAAAGTGTTTCTTAGCTATGACCCTACAGAAGCTAGGGTTATTGCTTCGATCAGTTGACAGGCCAGCAGAATGCTGCTATAATAGACACATACATTAACAACATTGGAGCGAAACAATGGGAACACGAAGCACTATTGCGTTGGAGTTTGCGGACAATACAGTTGAGCAGGTCTACTGTCACTGGGACGGCTACTTGAGCAACAACGGACAGATCCTGCACAAACACTATCAAGATCCGTTCAAGGTGCGTGACTTGATCGACTTGGGAGGCTTCTCTAGCTTGGAAACCTCTGTAGAAGGTACTGCTGCTACTGCCTACACACAGCGCGGCGAAGACATTAGCATTGAGAAGTTCAAAGACTACTCGGACTACATTGAGAACCACCAGTACGAGGAATACGAGTACATCCTGCGCCGTGACGGTATTTGGTACGTGAAATGCCACGATGCAGCCTATGTGCCGTTGGCAGACGCTATTGCAGACGAACTGATCCGCGAAGCAATGCAAGAAGAAACCCTGTAACTTGTAAGGGTATTATGCATAGGAGTTGACAACTGTGCATAATGACGTTATAATAGATACTTAGACACACACAAAAGGAGCGCAACATGCCAGCAATTATTGAGATTAACGAAGGTACTTACAAGATCCGCGGTCGCGACACTAGCATGAGCGGTTGCCGTTTTGAACTTGTAGAAGGCTTCAAGTTTGGTAGTACCGGTGGCTTTGTTACAGTTAGCGGCGGTACTGTAGTGCCTGCGAACTCGGGTATCCCAGATCGCAATATTAAGATCAAGTGCGAAGGCATTGAGAGCTATACTGTAGTCTCTGAGGTAGCACATTCACCAGTAGGAGACAAGAGCTTGGAACAGATTAAAATTAGTGACAGTGCGGTTGCGCACATCCCAGACGAAGAGATCATTGAGAAGACTCGTGCTCGCTTCCAAGTACTGTCAGACATGACTAAGGCTGTGAAGGCAGGCGATGTACGTGCTATGATTGTGACAGGCCCTCCAGGTGTAGGCAAGAGCTTTGGTGTTGAAGAAGTACTTACCAAAGACGACTTGTTCAATACACTAGGCGAGCGCAAGCCACGCTACGAGATTGTCAAGGGTGCTATGAGTGCCATCGGCTTGTATGCCAAGCTCTACGAGTTCTCTGCAGAGAAGAACGTGATCGTGTTTGATGACTGCGACAGCGTGTTGTTGGACGACTTGAGCTTGAACATTCTCAAAGCGGCACTAGACTCTAGCAAGAAGCGTACTATTAGCTGGAACACAGACAGCCGTATCTTGCGTAGCGAAGGTATCCCAGATCGCTTCGAGTTCAAAGCAGGTGCGATCTTTATTACCAACATCAAGTTTGAGAACGTGCGCTCTAAGAAGTTGCAGGATCACTTGGCAGCACTAGAGTCACGCTGTCACTATATTGATCTGCAAATGGACACAGACCGCGAGAAGGTCTTGCGTATCAAGCAGATTGTACAAGACGGCATGTTGGATGCATACGAGTTCGCTGAAGTTCAGCGTGACGAGGTTGTAGACTTTATCATTGACAACCGTTCTAAACTGCGCGAGCTGAGCCTGCGTACTGTTTTGAAAGTAGCAGATCTGCGCAAGGCGTTCTCTGCGAACTGGAAAGCAATGGCAGAAGTTACTGTTATGAAGCGAGGTGTCTAATGGAAGGGTGCCAATACATTGGCCCGGAGCAGGTCTCCGGGTCATTTACAATGTGTGGATGTAAAGCTCTGTGGCCCGGCAAGGCCTACTGTGAAGAGCACGTCTGGAAGGTCTATCAGAAGGGCTCTAGTAAGGGCAACAAGCGCAAGCTCAAAGAGATCGAGAACGAGCTTGCTGATATCAAACGTTTGCAAGAGATTGCGGAGATCGAAAATGCGTAATATGTTTCTAATCGTAGGGTTCGCCTTGCTCATCATTGCTCTTGTTGTTCTTGGGCCATTGGCAACCATTTGGGCATTGAATACCTTGTTCCCTGTACTGGCTATCCCCTATAACTTCTATACGTGGGCGGCTGTTTTGGTTATGAGTGCCTTCTTCCAAACGAAAGTGTCCGTTAAGAAGTAAAATGGTAAACCACAGAGTTGACTTCAGCTCTGTGAGTCTGTATACTTGTATGAAGCTGTTAGGTAACAGCCATAACAAAGGAAACTTAAAATGAAACGATTCAACCCAGAAACCAAGACTTTCAAAGTCTTCAAAACATTGCACAGTGGCAAGACATTGACCACAGCACAAGCCAAGAAGATGGGCATTGGCAATTTGGCAGCAGAAGCTAGCCGCATCCGTCAAGCAGGCTACGCTGTCTACACAAACAGCCGTACCGCTGGCAATGGTGTTCAAGTTACAGAATACGTGATGGGCAAGCCATCACGTGAGATCGTAGCACTTGGTTATTTGGCCAAGAGCTTGGGTCTTACTGTTACTGCCTAAGTAGGTTTCACAAAGACAAGCCGATTCGCTCCCGGGGCGTCTTTTGAGGGTGTTGTAGAAATACAACACCTTTTTTCTTTTCTGGCACTCCGATCTTTTGGTTGACAGCCTAGCCAAATGACTATATAATAAGCACATAGACAACAACGGAGCGAACGATGTTTACAGCAGATCAAGTCTGGGGTTTGGCAGTAGCAGCAGACCGTATCAACGGTGGCTACTTCAAAGAAGATGCCTACGTCATGGAGAACGAGTGCCGTAAGATGACCAAGCAGGCTAACAAGCTCATGGTCAAGGCGTGGCTGCGTACAGGTGCGTTCTCAGAAGCAACTGCCGAAGATATCGAAAAGGGTCGGGAGATCCGCAACTACTTCAACGGCTTCTTGCTCAAGCAGATCAGCGGTAAGATCAACGACTTTGAACAACAGGCTCTGCGCATTGCACAGATGGACGAGTTCACTGGCAAGAATATGTTGGAGTTCGCGATCGTAAGCTGCTTGCCCAGCGTGATGCTGCGTGATCAAAGCAAGAACGAGTTGGCACGTGAAGTTCGACAGAGCACTCAACTACAGGGTAACGTGGGCGACAAGATCCAAGGTGAGATCGAAGTTGTCAAGTGCTACTATTCGCAAGAATACAACAAGTTCCGTATCACTGCGAAACTGGTTGACAGTTTCGTTGATTTCTGGTATAATACTAACATGGACGCAGGAGATCGTGTTAGCATTAAGGCTAAGATCAAAAGCGTTCGTGGCGATAATACAACACAATTAAACTTCGTAAAAAGAGGTTGACAACTGTGGAGTTCGGTGTTATACTATTAACACTGAGAAAGCAACTTTAACTGAGAAAGAAAGAGGTCTTATTATGGCAAAGTCAACAGACATTAGCGTTCGTCAAGTTGGTCCTAAGAACGCAAAGAAAAGCATCCGCTTCGCTATCAAGAAGCGTCGTCCAGTGTTCCTGTGGGGTCCTCCAGGTATTGGTAAGTCAGACATCGTCAAGCAGATTGGCGAGGACGCAGGTCGCGAAGTCATCGACGTTCGCTTGGCCCTGTGGGAACCTACAGACATCAAAGGTATCCCCTATTACAACTCCGATCAAGGCAAGATGGTTTGGGCTCCCCCTGCTGAACTGCCAACCAATGAAGACAGCACGGCTATCATCTTCTTGGACGAGTTGAACTCCGCTCCTCCAGCTGTTCAGGCCGCGGCCTATCAGCTGATCCTGAACCGTCGTGTTGGTACTTACGAATTGCCTAAGGGTGTTGACGTGGTTGCCGCTGGCAACCGTGAAGGCGATCGTGGTGTTACTTATCGTATGCCTGCTCCGTTGGCAAACCGTTTCATTCACTTGGAAGCAAAGGTAGACTTTGATGACTTCCAAGAGTGGGCTGTTATGAATGACGTTCATCCTGAGGTGCTGGGTTATGTAGGTTTTGCCAAGCAAGACTTGTACGACTTTGATCCTAAGAGTGTCTCTAAGGCCTTTGCTACTCCGCGCTCGTGGGTGTTCGTTAGCGACTTGCTCAAAGACGAAGACTGCGATGTTGACACTATGCACAACCTTGTGGCTGGTGCAGTAGGCGATGGCTTGGCTATCAAGTTTATGGCTCACCGTAAGATTGCTGGTCGCTTGCCTAAAGCAGAAGACATCCTTAAGGGCAAGGTCAAGGACCTGCAGATTAAGGAAGTGTCAGCGATGTATTCATTGACTGTTAGCCTGTGCTACGAGTTGAAGGATCAAGCTGAGAAGAAGGCTAAGGATTGGGATTCTATGGCTGACTGCTTCTTCCGCTACATGATGGACAATTTCCCAACTGAGCTGGTGGTAATGGGTGCGAAGACAGGCTTGACAAACTACAACCTGCCCTTCGACGCAACGAAGATGAAGAGCTTCGACGAGTTCCACAAGCGTTTCGGTAAGTATGTTCTCAGTGCTATGGAGAATTAAGACCTCGCCCATAGCAAGGGCGGGAGGCTTCTCAGGGCTTGCCCGCCCAACCTACAGTGCCAGGGTGTTGTTTAAATACAACATCCTGGCTGGTTGACAGAGCCGCAGAATGGTGCTATAATATATACATACTAAGGAGAGCGACTAATGGACCCAATTATCGATAAACTGACAACTGCCCGTGTAGGACTGTTGCTCAAAGCACCTTTCTTCGGCAACATGGCAACTCGTATGCAATTGATTGACGCAAGCGAGTGGTGCCCTACTGCGGCAACTAATGGTCGCAACTTCTATTACAATAAGAAGTTCATTGAGAAGCTCAGCGTTAAGAAGCTAGAGTTCCTGTTCGGACACGAGATCTGTCACTGCGTCTTTGACCACTTTGGTCGTGTAGGCTCACGCGATCGCCAGCTGTCTAACATTGCACAAGACTTCGCTGTCAATCAAATCCTTGTTGACGAACGCATTGGCGAGAAGATCACTGAAGTTAAGATCTGCTACGATCCAAAGTTCCGCGGCATGGCTTGGGAAGAGATCTACGACATCCTTTACGAAAAAGCAGAAAAGATCCCTATGGATCAATTGCTCAAGCAATTAGGTGATCTGCTTGACGAGCACATTAACGAAGACGGTAGTGGCCCAGGCAAAGAGGGTGAAGGCGACAAGCAGGGCAAGGGTATGCCTGGCATGAGCAAAGAAGATGCACAGCGTATTCGTGATGAGATCAAAGAAGCAATGGTGCAGAGCGCCGCGGCAGCTGGTGCTGGCAAAGTGCCTGTAGGTATTCAGCGTTTGATCAAAGACATGACAGAGCCTAAGATTAGCTGGCGTGACCTTGTGCGTCAAGAGATCCAAAGCATTGTTCGCAATGACTATTCCTTTACTCGTCCTAACCGTAAGAGTATGCACAGTGGTGCAATCCTTCCGGGCATGAAAGAAGCAACTACCATTGACATTGGTATCAGCATTGACATGAGCGGTAGCATTGGACAAGAGGATGCAACTGTATTCCTTAGCGAAGTCAAGGGCATTGTTGATCAGTACGAGGACTTCAAGATCAACCTGTGGTGCTTTGATACTGCAATTTACAATCACCAGGAGTTCACACAAGACAATTCGGAAGAGCTGTTTGAGTATGAGCCCGAAGGTGGCGGCGGTACAGACTTTGAAGTCAACTGGACCTTTATGGAAGAGAATGGTATTCGTCCTAAGAAGTTCATCATGTTCACTGACGGCTACCCATGCGGCGGTTGGGGTGATGAGGACTACTGCGACACTATCTTTATTGTCAAAGGTAATGAACACGCAGAAGCACCCTTTGGACAGACTGTAATCTACGAGAAAGAAACAGCCTAACTGAAGTGCCGGTAGTGTGGCAAAAAAGCCACACTACTAACTGGCCCCGCTGCTATACGTGTACAGGAATCTAGGGGTTGACACTTTGGTAGATTGATTGTATAATACATTTACACTGACACAGAAAGGACTGTAAAATGGGTTATCTAATTTCATTCATCCTAGGCATTTTTGTTGCAACCGTTGGCATCTCTGGGATCGCTAACGTGGCTGACAAGGGTGTAGGACAAGTTCAACAAGTTATGAAAGAAGCTGCTAAATGATCAAACTCAAAGACATTCGCGAAGGCAGCGTTGTGATTGTTCGTGGTGCATTTGGCAGCGGCCCTGAGCAGCGTGTCAAAGTAGAGGAAGTCCACGAAGACGTAAAGAACGGTCGCCCGGGCATTGACTACGAAGGCAGCTGGGCATACCTTACCCAGGTGCAGCGTGTGGTACAGTACTGATGAAGCGGTTTACCTTTTGGCGTAATGCCATTGTTTCGGAAGTCTATGTAGTTGAATGCGAGACTGAAGAGCAGGCCCGCACTATGCTACAGAACGGTGAAGTAGAAGTCTTCACCGAAGAGTGGATGGACTGGGCCACTAGAGACTTTGAACTAGAGCACGAAGAGATTATCGATCCCCTATATCTAATGATTAAACAACACACACAAAAGGAAACAGTATGAGTAAGATTGCAGACTTGAGCTATGACATTGAACAACTGTTCATTGAAGGCCACAGTGCCAAAATGATTGCGACCCTCCTTGATTGTCCAATCGAAATGGTATTGGGTGCATTGCAGGACATGGGCGTCCAGGATGCCCCCGAAGAGATCTACAGTCCCTACTACGGTGCTTGATTCTCCTTGTAGTACTTTATAACCCTACACTGCGTAGGGTTTTTTTTGGCTATGGTTGACGGATTGGGCATATGGCGCTATAATTAATGCTTACACACACTAAACAGGAGCTGAAATGAACTTTACACAAGAGCAGATCAACAACATCGTTTTCGAAGCCCGTGCAGCCGCTGACCGTGCCGCTCGTCAGTTCTTCCAAGACAAGCTGGGCGGACGTGATCAATTTGCCTGTGGCTTTGCCTGGGTCAACATCTACAAGGTCAAGGGCAACACCAAGCTGGGCAAGATGCTCAAGGCAGCAGGTGT
>Ga0209599_10001288_pt1 | contig 12334 bp, 12 predicted proteins | sample Shrwel_input2_FT_FD_187534 | JGI IMG/M metagenome (GOLD analysis project Ga0209599, IMG submission 187534) | Subsurface microbial communities from deep shales in Ohio, USA - Utica-3 well 1 S input2 FT (SPAdes) (version 2) ... | reverse complement strand
ACAGCATTTTCGCGTTGTTACGCAGCTTGTTTCAGCAGCAACTGGAAGCTTTTGAATTAACGCAAAGCGATGCCAGCCCGCTTTTTGCCGGACAGCCAGTCTCGGTGATGCAACTGGATCTGGCCGGGGTAGATCCGCTGCTGGCCTATATAAAAGCTGATTTTCAGCCATGGGTGCAGCAATTACGCCAGCAACTGGCCCAATTTTGCCAGCAGCCCACTAATCAGGGCGTTGCCAGCTTAGGTTTGCTGTTAGGTTGCGCCGATCATCGCTTAAGCGGTTGTATTGAGTTGTTGCTGCAGCAACAACGCTGGTTTGGCAGAATGCGCTGGCTGTTTCATCCGTTCAGCCGCATTGTCTGCAGCTGGCATCCGCTTTATGCTGTGCTGTATCCAAGTTATCGTTTTAGCGCCACGCAATTAAAACCACTGTTGACGTTATTACAAAGCTACAAGATACAACCGACACCTTTGGTGGCAGCAGATGGTCATTTGTGGGCTTTAGTCAGCTATGCACACTCCATCAGCCGGATGCGGCTTTACCCGCAAGTGCGCACCTGGCTGCAACAATGTTTAATGAAGCGATAAAGCCGGGGGCTGCGACTGCGGCCCACGGCCAATGCCGTATTCTCCCCTGGCCGCCGCACTTTTGTGCTGACGGCCAGGGATGTTGATTACATCTGCAGCGGTTTACGCTTAAAGCCGATATGATAAGCCACTTGTTGTGCGACGACCGTATGCTCACCATGCCTGATTAATTTAAAACTGACATCTTTGCCAATCAACAACCCCTTTGGTACGCCTTGCAGACAATGATTGAGCTTATCTATTTGTGCCATCATCCAGCTTTCATCTTCCTGACCATTATCCTGATAACGCCCGATCACGATCCGCTCTATATGCTGCACTTCACTCAGATCAAAAGGAGGCGGTGTTTTGCTAGTTAAATTCATGCCTGACTCCGGAAAAAAGGCGCCCTAAGGCGCCTGGATTAGTCGATTCTCACAAGGGCTTAACCCTTCTCTTTTTCCAGATCTACAGCAGCATCACTGGCTGCGCTGCGTTTTTCAGCGACCACAGCTTCAGCTTTGTTGACTTCATCTTGCGCTGTTTTGACATCTTGCTCAGCTTTGGTTTTCTCTGCCTCAGTGGTCGACTCCAGCTTCAGTTTGGCGTCCAGGATCTGTTTGGCATTAGCCAACCGGCCTTTCGCAGCAGACAAGTCCATTTCAGCATGATCCAGCTCGCGTTTTTTATTGGTCAGTGCCGCACTTTTAGCCGCGATCTCTGGTTTGGCGGCCAGCTTGGAGCGCTGTGCTGATTCAACCTGCTTCGGCGCGACACTGTTAGCAATAATATCGAGCACCCGGTTCAAACCTTCAGGCGTACCGGCTTGCGACGCATGGACGGATACATGATATTTTGCTGAGTTATCGCTGCGGCGGGTGTTTTCTTTATGCGAAGCAACACTGCCCGACATTTCAACAGAGGCTTTGAAAAAACCCCAGCCTAAGCTGGCACTGCCTTTACTGGCAAAAGATTTGTCTTCCGTTTCACTGGATGATTCTGATGAACGCACTTCCATATCAAAAGAAATGTCCACCTGGTCCACCATTAACGACGGCACATTGACAATGGCCAATACAGGCACTTCCAACGACACTTTTTGCTGATCCATCACATCATTGCCAATGGCATCTTTGCCTGTCACGACATGCCGGGTAAAAGAGAAATCCGCATTGCGCGTTTTTTCACCATCAAAACCAACATCACGAATAAACTCATAAGTGGAGCGAGCCAGTTGCACCTGGGCGTCACAGGCCGCTTTTAACGGTGTGCCAATTAAGTCAGCCATGGGTAAACCAGTAAAATGATTACGCATATTTTCTAAAGCCATTTCGAACTCCTTGCTGAATATCTTTATTCAGCTCAATGTGTGATGCCATCAGTCCTGCTCTGCAGGATTGGCATTGTCATCCTAACGGGCTGCCAAATTGGCTGGCATTATGAAATATTACCGGGGTAACCCGGGCCGAAAAAAAGGCGATGTTATCGCCTTGGTTATGCACAACCGCCTTGGACACAGACAGCGAATGGGCCCGCTGACGCCGGTTTAGTCCTCAGCCTGGGATGGAGGAGTATCCAGGGTCGCCGCCACTTTAATTGGATGAATAGTAGCATTAAATTTATCAATCACCCGCATCACGGCTTCAGGTGCGTCTTGCGATTTAAACTTAACTTTAAAATCAATCACATCTTTTGGTCGTTCAGCATCAGCATGGGCGGCAGGACCTATCGTCACCTCTAACCTCGGGCAATCCGGCCTTTGCTGCAATGCCGCAGCAAGTTCAGCACTCATCTTGCTGTCATGTTGTGAGATGCCAGTGACTTTCACCGAAAATTCGACCTCCATTTCATCCAGATAGAGTCCCTTACCGTCGGACACTGCAATCCAGGGCATCGAGATCACATGATCATCATCTAACCGTATATCTGCCTGCTTAGCCTGAAAACTACCGTCCTCGAGCCGATCAAAATATTGACTTATCAGATTTTGGTAATGACTTAATGCCATGTCACTGGCGCAATTCGCTACATAGTTCAACCCCTTGATTAAGGTATCCAGAAATTGTGGCGTGATATGATTTTGATTCTTGCGTTTAAAAAACATCGACCTTCTCCTGCTGTTGTTAACAGCCCCAGTATTTCTTATTCATCCGCAGTGGATTCAGCAGGAAGTGTTACCTGGGGAGCTGCCAATGATTCCCCATGAAGGCTTTCACTCTTTGTCCCTATTTTTATTAAAAACAAGATGGAGCACCGCTGAATTTTTGGAGAAATACGATGGACACCAGCACGGACAGCGCTGCTTTTAATGTGGATACCAGCAAGTTGCCACTGTTTTTACAGGAACTCATTTGCTTGTTAGGAGAAAAAGATGCTTACACCTTTGTGGCGACTTACGGCGGCCAAACCAAATATATTCCGAGGGATCCAAACCGTTCACACTTGCGCCATTTGTTATCGGCTGAGGGGTTAAAACGACTGTCAAAGGTGATGGGAGGCATTGAAGTTGAGGTTCCGATGTTAGTTCACTTTGAACGGCAACGACGGAATCATCAAATTATGGCCGCTTTGCAGCGAGGATTAAGTAGAAATCAAGTGGCACAACAGTATGGCCTTAGCGTGCGGCAAATTGCCAATATTCGCCGCAGCATCAGCTTTTAAACGTGGCTGCAGGCATATAACGCAACGACTAGATCGTGACTGCTTTGAACAGCAACCCCGTCTTGCTCTACTCAGCCGGCGGGGTTTGTTCTGTCACCACGTCCGGCGCGGCTTTTTTCAGCCGGCCGGATTGTACTAAGGCTTCCCGTAACAGAAATTCAATCTGGCCATTGACGCTGCGAAACTCATCATCAGCCCAGCGTTGCAGGGCCAGCAACATCTGTTCATCCAGCCGCAGGGCAAAGGCTTTTTTCGCCATGGTCAACTCCGAAGCTGCAGCCAGTTAATAAAGTGTACCGGTATTAATCACTGGTTGTACATTATGATCGCCACAGAGCACCACCAGCAAATTACTGACCATGGCGGCTTTACGCTCTTCATCCAGCTCAACCACGCCTTTTTCTGATAGCCGCTGCAGGGCCATTTCCACCATGCCAACCGCACCTTCAACAATTTGCTGCCGCGCCATCACCACAGCTCTGGCTTGCTGCCGTTGCAGCATGGCACTGGCGATTTCCTGCGCATAAGCAAGGTGGCTGATACGGGCTTCAATCACTTCAACGCCGGCTTTTTGCAGCCGGTTCTGAATTTCGCTGCGCAGTAGATCGGTAATTTCATTGCCGCTGCTGCGTAAGCTAAGCTGATGTTCCAGCTCGGCTTCATAAGGATAACTGGACGCCAGCAACCGGATCGCCGCCTCACTTTGAATACTGACAAAGTTCTCGTAATCTTCCACTTCAAACACCGCCTCGGCACTGTCGACCACTTTCCAGACCACCACAGCTGCGATATCCACCGGATTACCGGCATGATCGTTGACTTTAAGCTTGCTGCTTTCAAAGTTTCGCACCCGCAGACTGACTTTTTGCTTGCTGAAAAACGGATTGGCCCAGCGCAAGCCATTGGTAAAATCAGTGCCGACATAACGGCCAAACAGTTGTAGTACCGCCGATTGATTCGGTTGCACCATATAAAACCCAAACCAGCAGACCACTGTGGTTAACAGCCAGAGAATCGCCAGAATTTTTAATAAACCGGGAAAAGTCACCACCGCGAACAAAGAAGCCAATTGCGACAGCAACAACACAGCTAACATGGTAAAACCAGATTTACTGCGCACCGGCATTTCACGAACCACCACAGGATTACTCATACGCCACCTCAATGTGATATCAATTTGATATCAACTTAGAACGAGGCTGGCGAAAAAGCAAGCAACCGCAATGAAATTGCAGTAACGAAATGTAACCAAAGTGAGTTCGGGTCATACCGCCGCCCCCGCAAAACTCGCCCAGCCAAACGGAATGGCCAACAAAAAAGCCCGCCGGCGTAACGCCTGGCGGGCTTTTGATCTCAGTGTCTTCTTCAGACGGTGCTTAAATGCGGCAACATTAGTTCAGCGTTACCTTGGCAAACTTACGTTTACCCACCTGGAAAATCGTGCTGGAACCTTTGGCAAATTCCAGCTTGCTGTCTTCCACTTTTTCGTCGCCATTTAGTTTTACCGCGCCTTGTTTAATCATCCGCATGGCTTCTGAGGTACTTTCCACTAAACCGGCTTCTTTTAACAGTTGCGGAATGGCAATGCTGTCTGCGCTTAATGTCAGTGTCAGCTCTGGAATATCATCCGGTAAGGCATTTTTGCTAAACCTTTGGGTAAAATCAGCATGCGCCGCTTCCGCTGCCGCTTCGTCATGGAAACGGGCAATAATTTCTTTCGCCAGCTCAATTTTAATATCACGTGGATTGCGACCAGCCGCAGCTTGTTGTTTTAACTCAGCAATCTCGGCCAAAGGACGGAAACTGAGTAAATCATAATAACGCCACATCAAATCGTCAGTGATCGACATCATTTTGCCAAACATCTCAGTCGGGCTGTCAGTAATACCGATGTAGTTGCCCAAGGACTTGGACATTTTCTGCACGCCATCCAGACCTTCCAGCAGCGGCACCATAATCACGGTTTGCGGCCGCTGACCTTCGTCTTTTTGCAGCTCACGGCCCATCAGCAAGTTAAAACGCTGATCGGTACCGCCCATTTCGATATCAGCCTGCAACGCCACTGAATCCCAGCCCTGCACCAGCGGATATAAAAATTCATGGATGGCAATCGACTGATTATTGGCATAACGCTTTTTAAAATCATCCCGCTCCAGCATCCGCGCCACCGTCTGACGTGCTGCCAGTTTAATCATGCCGGCAGCGCCTAATTGCTCCATCCACTCGGAGTTAAAAGCAATGCGGGTTTTCGCCGGATCCAGAATTTTAAACACCTGTTCCTGATAGGTTTTTGCATTAGCCAGCACATCTTCCCGCGTCAGTGGTTTACGGGTGACGTTTTTGCCGGTCGGATCACCAATCATGCCGGTAAAGTCGCCAATCAGGAAAATGACTTCGTGGCCAAGCTGCTGGAAGGTCCGTAATTTATTGATCAGAACTGTGTGCCCCAGGTGCAAATCCGGTGCGGTTGGATCAAAACCAGCCTTCACTTTTAGCGGTTTGCCTTCCTTTAATTTAGCAACCAATTCTTCTTCTAATAACACTTCTTCACAACCACGCTTGATCTCGGCTAAAGCCTGTTGCCACTGCGTCATGCGCTTCTCCTTCGGATAATTTTTCGCCTGAATTTGTAACTGGGCATTCTACTGCAACATTCTCTGTGATTAAACGCACAAAACTCTTGGATCTTGCAAAAAATCGTTATATGCTCATTTTTTACGTGGTTTCCCTGATAATAATAAGAGATGCGCCTTCTATGCTTTCATCTTTGCCCACAAAACACCGGTTTATAATCGCCGGTTTAGCGACATTTTTGTCCGCACTGTTATTACTGCCATCAGAAAAGGCAGAAGCTTCTAAAGACGCAGCAAAAGACAGTCTGGAAATTGGCAAACGTTACAGTCTGGCTGTCCCTGTTGTAACCGAATCCTTAACGCAAAACGCTGATGTAACTTTGCCACAAGAAGACAACTCACTGGAGTGGGTGTCGGTGGAAGTGAAAAAAGGCGACGTGTTAGGTGCCGTCTTCCGCAAAGCCAAGGTGGATGCGGTCACCATGCAAGCCATCCTCGACAGTGGGAAAGATGCCAAAACGCTGACCCGGTTGTTCCCGGGCGAGCAACTTGAGTTTGGTCTGGCTAACGATGGCTCCTTACAAGAATTACGCTATACCATCAGCAACTTAAAAACACTGCGGGTACAACGTCAAGCGGACGGCAGCTTTGAAAGTAAACAACTGCAAAAAGAAATCGAAGTCCGTACCGAAGTGGTTGCTGGCGTCATCAGCGGCAGTTTTTGGGGTTCAGCCATCAGAGCAGGTCTGAGTGAAGGCCAAATCCTCGACTTGGCGAACGTGTTTGGTTACGACATCGACTTCGCGTTAGATATTCATTCCGGCGACACTTTCAGCGTGATGTTTGAACGTAATTATGCCGAAGGTCAATATATTGGTAACGGTGCCATTTTAGCGGCGCAATTCCAGAACCAGGGCCAGGTGTATCAAGCGGTGCGTCACACTGACGGTAACTTCTATAAGCCGGATGGCGGTGGCATGCGTCAAGCCTTCCTGCGCGCACCGGTCAACTTCCGTTATGTCAGCTCTAACTTTAATCCGCGGCGTTTACACCCTGTGCTTGGTAAAATCAAAGCCCATAATGGCGTGGATTACGTCGCACCAGTTGGTACGCCAATTATGGCGGCTGGCGATGGTAAAGTGGTCATTTCTGATATGAAAGGCGCCAACGGTAACTACGTGGTGATCCAGCACGCCAATAACATTCAAACCAAATATCTGCATTTATCGAAACGCGATGTCAAACGTGGCGACAAAGTGAAGCAAGGTGACGTCGTGGGTCGGTTAGGTGCGACAGGCCGCGTCACTGGCGCGCACTTACATTATGAATTTGTGGTCGGTGGTGTGCACCGTAACCCAAGAACCGTCAAGTTACCGCAAGCTGAACCGCTGCAAGGCGTGGCGAAAGTCAAATTTGCCAACAATGCCAAACAGCTGATTGCACAGTTAAAATCACATGAGCGTGTGGTTCTGGCTGCCAACCAGTAATTATTGAATGACGAGTTCAGCACTTTATATCGGTATCATGTCAGGCACCAGCCTGGATGGTATTGATGTGGTGCTGACTGATTTTGGCCAGCCGTTCCCGGCGCTGCTGTCCAGCCTGTTAGTCCCCTACCCTCAGCACATCCGCAGCGCTTTAGCGGCGATCAGTCAGCCTGGTGACAATGAAATTGAACAGCTCGGTTTACTGGAAGCGGATCTGGCCGATTGTTATGCCGGCGCGGTGACGCAACTACTACAGCAAAGTGGCTACGCAGCCACACAAATTCAGGCGATTGGCTGTCATGGCCAAACCATCCGCCACCGGCCGAATGGCCGGCAGCCCTTTAGTTATCAGATTGGCGATATGCACCGGCTGGCCGCCAGCACCGGTATTCGGGTAATCGCTGATTTTCGTCGCAAAGACATTGCCTTTGGTGGCCAGGGCGCGCCCTTAGTACCGGCTTTTCATCAGGCTATTTTTGCCGACAGCCAACGCGGCCGCTGTATTTTAAATATTGGCGGTATTGCCAATATTACCTTGTTAGTGCCTCATCAGGCGGTGCAGGGTTTTGATACCGGGCCTGGTAATTGTCTGTTGGATAATTGGATTGAACAGCAACAAGGCCTGCCTTATGACGCCAATGGCGCCTTTGCGGCCTCTGGTCAGTTGCAGCCTGAACTGTTGGTAAAACTACTGTCGGACAACTATTTCCAGCAAACCGGCCCGAAAAGTACCGGCCGCGAATATTTTCAGCTTGCCTGGTTGCAACAGCATTTAACCGGTAGCCATTACCGCGCCGCGGATGTGCAGCGCACGCTCAGTCAATTTAGCGCCGGAACTATGGCATTGGCGATCAGCCGTTACCCGGTGCAGGACGTTTTTGTCTGTGGTGGTGGTGCTTTTAATCCGCAGTTACTGGCTGATTTACAAAGCTTGTTGCCGCAGTGCCGCATCAGCACCACAGCCGAACTTGGGGTGGCGCCGGATTGGGTCGAAGCGATGGCTTTTGGCTGGCTGGCTTATGCTTTTGACTTGCGTATTCCGGGCAATGTGCCGGCTGTGACCGGCGCCCGCCAGCCCCTGGTGCTGGGGCTGGAGTTTCTGCCGTATTAACGCTTATCGGCCTGGCAACGACTGATTTTCGTTCAGATCGGCGCGCAGTAGCTGACTGATATCCTGACTGACTTTCTGCCATCCCCCCGCCAATGTATTGACCAGTGCCGGATAGCCAGCCTCAGGCTGAGGCAATTGCCAGGAGAATTGCTGTTGTAACATACCAGCAGGGGTCGATACACTAAGCCGCCCCGCCACCATCGCCAACCCCTGACTGGAGCCATGGAACTGCTCAACCTGCACCAACACCCGTGAGTGCGGACCCTGTGGTGCTCTGTCTGTCACCCGATAGCCCGGCAAGGCCAGCGCCAGTTGTTGCAACAACAAGCGGGTCAGTTGCTGATCTAAAGCTTCTGCCCATTGGTGCTGGACAGTTTTATGCAATTCTACTTCTGAGGTTTGCAAAATCAGCGCATTGGTATTGAGATAATTCGCCACCATCACCGGCTCCACCACCAACACCGGCGCATTGACAGCCAATTGCTGCTGATTTTGCGACAATTGCGGTAGCTGATAATAAAACATCTCAACCGGCGAGCTGCAGGCACTGAGCAGCAGACTCATTCCCAGCAGCGCAGCTGCCTTGCTGGCGAACAACTTAACAGGCTCTGACTTCATGGCTGGGTTCCTTGTTCTGGTTCCGGATCGGCTTTTGGATCTGCGCTAATCACCAGCGCGTTACTTTGCTGATTCAGCGTTTGCACCACAGGTTGCAAATCGCGCAGTACTTTATCCATCGCTTGTAAATTACTATTGATACGTTCATACACCGGCGAGCCCGGGCTAAAGCCCTGCAAGGTCTGGCGCATTTCAAGCAGGCTCTTATTCAGCTCAGCGGGCATCGTCTGGGTGCTCTCTTTGGCCACCAACGCATCCAGGCTTTGGATCAGTTGCTGACTTTGTTCCATCAGCAGACGGGTTTGATTCAGCGTGGCCGAACTATCCGCCAATACCTGCTCGACCGGCAGATTATTGACTTTATCCAGCGCCTGCAGCACTTTTTGTTCGATATGGCCTAAACCAGAACGGGCGGTCGGTAACAGGTTATAACCGGCAAACTGTTCCAGCGGGGGCAACGCCAACACTTGCACGGCCGCGGTATCCGGCACCGCTGCAGTAGAACCGGTGGCTGCGCCATCGCCGTCAGCAGCAGCCTTCAGCGCTGGCTCTGGCTCTGGCGCTGCGGGGACAGGCGCAGCTGCGGTATCCGGGCTGACAATATTTAAATCGACATACAAACCACCGGTCAGTAAATTGCCGGTCTTCAGCACGGCCTTAAGTCCCTGCTGCACTGCTTGTTCCAACTCCAATTGCAGCTCTTGCAGCGTCAGACTGTCATACAAACGGCCCGCTTCGACCCGGATCAACACCGGAATACCACGGTTAAAGGCAATTTGCAGCGGCTTTTTCATATTAAAAAAATGCGGCACTGTCATCACAGTACCAATCCGCACGCCGCGATATTCCACCGGCGCTCCGGAAGTTAAACCACGCACCGATTCATCAAAAAACAGCAGGTATTCCAGATATTCGTTATAAAGCCCATCCTGAATACTTTGTTTGTTCTGAAATAGCTGAAACTGACTGTTATTTTTCGCTTGTTGACCCCGTGGCCAGCCTTCCAGCACATCAAAGGTCACCCCACCACTTAACAAGGTGGTGACAGAGGCCATTTCAATCCGCACCCCTTCGGCGGACATATCCAGCGCCATACCGCTGGCTTGCCAGAAACGGACATTGTCGGTGACCAGCGCATCATAAGGCGCACGGATAAACAATTGATAACGCATAGAACGGGCTTGCGGGTCAAATTCGCCCAATTCCACAGTGCCGACATCATAACCCCGGTATAACACCGGATCGCCGACTGACAATGACGTGGCATCTGCGCTGGTCAAAAACACCCTGACACCCGGCGCGTCAGGCGGCGCAATAGGCGGGCTTTCCAGCAATTGGTAATAATACTTGGCTGTACTGGCTTTACCTGGCTGCAACTCGATATAAGCACCTGATAACAATGTATTTAAACCAGTAACGCCACCACGGCCGACACTAGGTTTGACCACCCAGAGCTGTGACTCATCATTGAGCATCGGCTCTGTGCCCGGATTCATCCGAGCTTTGATCACCACTTGTTTCAGATCCTGCGACAGCTCGACCGACATCACTTTACCCACATCAACACTGCGGCTTTTGATGGCGGTTTTGCCGGAAATAATGCCCTCGGCATTAGACGCCAGCAACGTTAGTTGCGGCCCTTGGTTCTGGTAGGTATAGACCAACATCCAAAGACCAATCAGCACCGCCACCAGCGGCACTATCCAGATCGGTGACCATTGGGTGATCCGATGCACTTTAGCCTGAGTGGCAGGGCCAGCCCCAGTGCTACCGCTCGACGCTGCGTTAGGGGTGGCCGCTTGAGTGCCGGGCTTTTGTTCAGTCACGCTGCTTCTCCAGTTGTTCCGCCGGGCTTGGATCCCATAATAAACGCGGGTCAAAACTCATCGCTGCCAGCATGGTGATGATCACCACACAAGCGAAAATAAAAGTACCAAGGCCGGGATACACCCCGACCAAAGCATCAAACCTGACCAGGGCCGCCAGAATAGCGACCACCAGCACATCCACCATCGACCAGCGGCCAATCCAGTCCACCACCGGATAAACCCAGGTGCCATGCTGACTGCGCTCAGCTTTGGGTAAGGTCGTTAAATAACATAACCAGAACATCACGGCGATCTTCAGGATCGGGATCACCACACTGGCCAGCAACACCACAATAGCCACCGGATAAGCCCCTTCCTGCCACATCAGGATAATGCCGGCGATAATAGTCGAATGCAGGCTGTCACCGAGGGAAACGGTTTCCATCATCGGCAACAGGTTAGCCGGGATATACAAAATACTGGCGGTCAGCAGCAACGCCAGCGTACGCTGCACGCTATGCGGGATCCGTTGCCGCACTCTGCTGCCACAACGTGAGCAAAAAGGTTGCGCCAGCGGCACCAGCGCAGTGCAACAACTGCAGACTTTCAGTTGTTGCGACAATCCGGTCGCCCCAGCTACTTTACCGCTGACCGGCTGTGGTGCCGGTGCAATGCGCGACCAGAGTTCGTGCCGGTCGACCACCTGAAATGTTCGCAGATGCAGCAGGCAAAACAAACAAAAAGCCCAGAAACTCATGCCAAGCGAAATATCAAAGTGACTGAGCAGTTTGACAAAACTGACGATCAACCCCATCAGAAAAATGTCGACCATACTCCAGGGCTTCAGCATATATAACAAGCGCGCCGTCAGCACCAGCGCCGGCAAACGAATAAACATGCCCAGCTTCAGGTAAATAATCGCCAACATACAAAATGCCGGGATCGCCTGAATAAACAACCAGACCAATACCGCCAGCCAGGGATAGTTTTCTTCCAGCAACACAGCCGAAGCATCGACAAAATTCATGTCACGGTGACTGCCGGCTGCATCCATGCCGACAAAAGGGAATAAATTGGTCAGCAACAACATAAAAAGCGCGCTGAGGGCATACAAAATCGGTCTTAACGCGGATTCACGCTGCCGGGCATCCAGTTCATGGCCACAACGCTGACAATCCGCCGCTTCACCGTCCTGCAAGGGTGGCAGGGTTTGCAATAAATCGCAGAAACGACAAAGCACCAGCTCGGCTGGCGCCTGTGGTGATTCTGTTTGCTCTGGAACGCCGCCCTGAGTCAGCGCCGGCGCCGGTTGCATCAGGCTCAGATCGCTTCTTCGTCTTCTTCGCCGGTGCGGATCCGGATCACCCGCTCGACATCAAACACAAAGATTTTGCCATCGCCAATCCGGCCAGTCTGGGCCGTTTTCATAATGGCTTCGACACAACGATCCACCTGATCATCGGCGACAACGATGTCCAGCTTCACTTTTGGTAAAAAATCGACCATATAC
>Ga0209599_10001286_pt1 | contig 12337 bp, 19 predicted proteins | sample Shrwel_input2_FT_FD_187534 | JGI IMG/M metagenome (GOLD analysis project Ga0209599, IMG submission 187534) | Subsurface microbial communities from deep shales in Ohio, USA - Utica-3 well 1 S input2 FT (SPAdes) (version 2) ... | reverse complement strand
TAGCAATACCGTTAGTGTATGGATATGCATTGTGGAAAAATTCCACACATTCAAATGATTAATGTTTTCTTATGATGGGCCTGCCATGGTTTCGACAGGGTCACAAGTAAAGAAATGGACAGTCCGGCAATGTAGAAGCCGTTAGGATTGAGGGCAAAGTGTAGTCGCTATACCCATAGTATAGAAAGACGCTCTACTCGGTCGAAGAAACAAAAAACTTTAAATGCAAACGCATCTAACGATGAGGTCTACGCCTTAGCAGCGTGATTTCCGAGGTAGTTATACCTTGTCACCCAAAATAGCAATAGGGACTTCGGTCCCTATTTTTTTTGACATAAATATCATACTGTGTTACAATAACAATATGAAAATTCAACATGCAATCGATTGGAATCAAGTTAGTATTGACTTAAGTAGTCAAATGAAAGACATTGGATACAATCCGGACTTAGTTCGAATGCATTTGAATATTGGTAAAATGGTGACCGAGTTGAGTAAACTTGAGGTAACTATGCGTAGGACCGGCAAATACTCTATGATAGACGACAAAGTTATTGCAATAAACAAAGCAATCGATCACTTTGAAAAGCTACTATTGATGGCAAATTTAATGAAGTAAATTTGACAATAAATGGACATAGTGATATACTATGTCTATAGATTGATTAAAGTAGTTGTTCATGGAATATCAGTGTTTTTACTTGAACCCCGAGTTCAAGCTGGCTCATGATGATGACGCTGTGGTGTTGTTTGAAACAGACTGTTTGGGCGAAGCATGTACTTTTGTTTACAATTTATTCAAACAAGAAAAGCGTGACATTGCTGTGTACCAGCCCCGCACTGAGAACTATCGTTCTCACTATCAGAATAAACTCCGTAATGCTAAAGGTCAATTCGTAAAAGGTTGACAATAAATCCAATCTCTGTTACAATACTTGTATTGACACTGAAACATAGGAACTAAAATGACTCCCCTGACAGAACGCCAAAAAACTTTGATTGTCTCTAACGTTGTTAAGGCAGTTAAAAACATTGACAATCTGAACAAGACAGGTTACAACTTTGTCTATCAGTGTTCTGGTTTCATTGCACACTATGACCTGTACGGTTTCATTGCAAGCTATACAGGTCAATCATTGAAACGTGACCTCATTTCGTATGCAGGTCAGAATCAATGTAACAACTTTCGCCCCGGCGAACGTGACTACGACTACATGATGGCAAAGAAGGATGTGTACAATCGCATCGTTGCCCAAATCATGTAAAAATAATTTGACGATAAATCAAATCTCTGTTACACTACAGTTTCTTTCTTAAGCCATCATTCATAGGAGCATACAATGGCATCGCAACTCTCTGACAATCTGACAATCACCTCTGTTCAAGCACGTAAGGCATTGCTTACCGCATTCAAATCTAAACGACCTGTTTTCTTGTGGGGTCCTCCCGGCATCGGTAAGAGTGAAGTTGTTGAGGAAATCACAAACGAACTCGGCGGTCTGATGATTGACTTGCGTATGGCACAGATGGAGCCTACTGACATTCGTGGTATCCCGTTCTACAACAAAGACAAAAACTTGATGGAGTTTGCCCCTCCCGGCGACTTGCCTAACGCTGAACAATCATCACAGTACCCAATCGTTGTGTTGTTTCTTGATGAAATGAACTCGGCACCCCCAGCAGTGCAGGCTGCAGGTTATCAGTTGATTCTTAACCGTCGTATCGGTAAGTACATGTTGCCTGATAACGTTGTTATCGTTGCAGCAGGTAACCGAGATAGTGACAAGGGTGTGACTTATCGCATGCCGATGCCCCTTGCTAATCGTTTCGTTCACTTGGAAATGCGCCCTGACTTTACATCTTGGCAGAACTGGGCTGTGAACAAAGGCATTCACAAAGACGTGGTTGGTTACTTGTCTTTTGCTAAACAAGACTTGTACGACTTTGATAGTAAGTCTGCATCACGTGCGTTTGCTACACCTCGTTCATGGTGTTTCGTGTCTGACTTGCTGAATGATGAGGACAATACTGACACTGATACACTGTTCAACTTGGTTGCAGGTGCAGTTGGTGAAGGTCTTGCAGTTAAGTTTGCGGCACACCGCAAGATTGCAGGTAAGATGCCCGAACCTTCTGATATCTTGTCAGGTAAAGTTAAGGACCTTGCAGTCAAGGAAATTTCAGCAATGTACTCATTGACTATTTCAATGTGCTATGAATTGCGTGATGCACTTGAAAACAAGAAAGTGGATAGTAAGAAGTTCCACGAAATGGCTGACAACTTCTTTAACTACATCATGGCAAACTTTGAGACTGAGTTGGTTGTGATGGGTGCAAAGATTGCACTTAAGACTTACAAGTTGCCGATCGAACCTTCACAGTTGAAAAACTTTGACGAATTCCACAAGAAGTACGGTAAGTACATCGTACAAGCAGGAGAGTGATGATAATGGGTGAGTATAGCAATATACTCACCCTTGACAATAAAGCAGAAGTGTGCTATAATAACACACAAACACTAAAGGACTAATATGAGCGAAGTACTGAATCCCACTAAAAAGCGTAAGCGTAGTAAGAAACTAGAAAATCTTATTGGACCTACAGACCCTAAGGTCGATCACCTAGCACGTGAACGTTTGGTAACAGCACGTATTGGTTTGTTGTTGCGTCATTCGTTTTTCGGTAATCTTGCTACACGGTTGACACTTATCAATGCAGACGAATGGTGTGCTACTGCGGCAACTGACGGTCAAAAGTTCTATTACAATAGCCGCTTCATTATGATGTTGAAGACTAAGGAAGTTGAATTCTTAGTAGCGCATGAGGTCCTTCACGTTGTATATGACCACATGGGTCGTAGAGGTGATCGTGACCCGCAAATCTGGAACATCGCCGATGACTATTGTGTTAATGCTGACTTGAAACGTCACAAGATTGGTCAATTCATTACCACTGTACCTTGCTTGTACGAACAAAAGTATGATGGTAAATCGGCTGAGGAAGTATATGATGACTTGATGAAGAACGTTAAGAAAATCAGCATGGATGACTTGATCGACCAATTGCTTGACGATCACCTTGATAGCGAAGATGGTGATGGCGAGGGTGAAGGTGAAGATGGTACAGGTAATAAAAAAGGTAAAGGTCGACCACAACTTTCTGATGAAGAAAAAGAGCGTATTCGTCAGGAAGTTAAGCAAGCAATTATCAATGCTTCAAGTACAGCAGAAGCTGGTTCATTGCCCGCAGGTGTTGAACGATTGATTCGTCAAGCTACTGATCCAGTTATGCCCTGGCGTGAACTGATTCAAACTAACTTGACAAGTGCAATTCGTACTGACTATAGCTGGATGCGTCCCTCACGTAGAGGCTGGCACATGGATGCTATCATGCCCGGTATGACTCCCGGAGAAGAAATTGATGTTGTCGTTGCTATTGACATGAGTGGTTCTATCAGTAACAAGCAAGCACAACAATTCTTGGGTGAGATTGGTGGCATGATGGATAGTTTCGATGGTTACAAGGTTCATGTGTTCTGTTTTGATACTGACACATATAACCCGCAAGATTTTACAAGTGAAAATCTTGACTCTATTGATAACTATGAGCCAATGGGCGGCGGCGGTACTGACTTTGATTGTATCTTTGAATACTTGAAGAAAGTAGGCAATGTGCCTAAGCGATTGATTTGCTTCACTGATGGTTACCCCTGCGGTTCTTGGGGTGACGCCAACTACTGCGACACTACATGGATCATTCATGGTGACCCTAATCCGAATCCCCCATTCGGTACTTATGCAATCTATGATGAAAGATAATATAGTATGCTTGAAGTACTTGGATATGTGGTTTTAGGTATTATTACACTTGCGGTGATTGGTGGTTTTATTAAGATCCTTGTATACGCACTGGACACTGTTACTAAGAATGATGATTAAATCACATGGAGAAATCCGTAATATACGAAAGTCCGGATGGTGGTAAGACGGTCTACTCACGTAAGAGTGGATCGTCTGACCGAACTATGATTAAAGAAGATACTACCCAACATTACCTTGCTAAATGGTATGAGTGGAAAGAGATTCTTAAATTGGCAGAAACAGAACCTTCATTAGCAGACGCTATTAATAAAGCAGAGATGGTATATGTCCTCCTCAAGAAAGAACAAAACTAAACACTACTTGGCAATGTGGGATTGTAATGGTCTTGAGTGCTTGTATGATGTTGATGTGTATATGAACAAGTATAATGAATGGGACAAACTAAAAGTTGTTTCCATTCTTAAAGAAGAAAAAATTACAGAAAAGCCACCTACTATCCCATTGCAAATGATGCTATTACGTGCTAGAGTGAATAGTCAACGCATGTATGAGATTTATGAATTCAATAGCACAATGGGATATAAAGAACTCACAGAAGTTTTTAATGATGATCCTCAACCGGTTGTTGAATGGATTAGAGAGAACGGCAAAAAAGTCTATAGTGACTATGTTAAACAAGATAGAAAGATGATTGTATGATGCATATCGGAACAAGTTTAGGTAGATGCTTGCGTAGTATTCTATTAGGTGAAGTGTCCGAGGATGACGTTTTATTGATTATTACTCGCACTATGACTTCTGACTTAGAACAATTTATGGTTGTAGTAAAACAATATTATGATGAAGGTAATTATACCTCACGTAATCCATATGAGTATGACCTTTCAGTCAAGCCATGGGAAGAAGTAGAAGCACTTGCAACACGTTTGTATACTGGTGGCAAGATTCATCAACCTAGAAATTTTGTATCTTTAGGTAATCAGTTCATTCACCCTGATCTACACAGTGATATTTGGGTAGATGTATCTCCTAAAAATCGTAACACTACTCCTGTAGTAGTTGAAGCTTATGAAAAGTATAAGATGTTGGATTCACTAACCAAATGACAGATTATGAAATTGATCCTGTTGTGTGGTTTGCTGAACGACAACTTGATTATCCACCAGTGCATTTTGTTACAGTACATACACCCTTGACCGAAGAATCAAGACAATGGGTACTGAATAAATTGCGCGGCCGGTTCGCTGTCACAATAGACACAACTGATTTTTTGTTTAACTTGGAATCTATGGGATGTATCAGTTTTGAAGATCCTAAAGAAGCCACACTATTTGAATTAAAATGGTCTTAAAAAAATCCCAGTGTGTGCAACATAACACAGATGCCCAAAAAACATTAAATTTTTACTTTAGCAAACCATGGAGCTATGCTAAACTGCAATAAAAAATATTTGATTGATGAATATCAGTTAAATATCTTTATCATATATGATAGGAGATTATTATGTTTACACGACATGTAGGAAAACAAGGTGACCGCAAGGTTGCAGTAGTATTTCGAGAAGTTCCCGGAGAAGCTCACATGTGTTTGGTTGTTCACACTGAACTATTAAACCAACACATACACGATCCATTGATTCAATGTATTGAAAGTGATATTGGGCAAAACAGCGAACACTTAGCAGATGCATTAAATCGTACCCACACTAAAGACGGTAGAATCATTCTTCAGGTGTTGCACGCCGAAGGACAATTAAAGAAAGTTCAAACAAGTCAAATTTTAATGACACCTTCACCAAATCAATCTATTCGTTTAAATGAGTTGAATACAATTTTAGATGAAATGAAACTAGGCGAGAGTGCAGTTAAGCGTTTACAAGAATTAGACAATAGCCGCGGTATGCAAGACCCGGCTGATGTGGTTCGTAGAATGCGTGGCAATCAGAACCCAGTAGTACCAACAGGTGATTTGCTAGGTGATGCATCACTTGCAAAACAAAGACTTGAGCAAGCGCAAAAAATGGAACGTGAAGCAAAAGGCTTACTAGCAGAAGCACACCGATTAACTGAAGAGGCTAAGAGTCTTGACCCGTCAGTATTACCATCTGCCGCTATTGAAGCAAAATCAACTAAAGCAAGAAAAACAAGAGCAAAAGTTAGTGTCTAATGTCACCAGAATTTATCGAAAAATGGGAACACATCCTTGAAGATGTTGAAAAAAATAAGATTCCTGTTCAATTTATTAAGAAGTTAATTATTAAACTTCAAGGTAAAAAACAACAGACTATTAACATCGCAAAGTTTTTAGAACAAGGATTGGACCCAGATGAAATAGAAAACGCCGTTAGTCGCAAACTAGATGAACTAGATGATATGATAGTGAGTGTAGAATTTGTCCTCAATGTTCAAAGTATTGCTGACACTGTACAGCCAGAGACAGACAGACTATTAGGTAAACTCTAACATAGTCAAAAGCCCTGATTACTCGGGGCTTTTTTCATTAATATGATACAATATAACTATGAAACAATATCACGATTTACTACAAGACATACTAGACAATGGAGAACTTAAAGATGACAGAACTGGTGTTGGCACCTATAGTGTTTTTGGACGTCATATTCGCTTTGATTTGCGTAGGGGCTTTCCCGCAGTCACTACTAAGAAACTTGCTTGGAAGGCTTGCGTCGGTGAGCTTCTCTGGTTTATTGAAGGAAGTAGTGATGAGCGTAGATTGGCAGAGATTACCCATGGTGACTCAGAAGGAAAGGTTACTATCTGGACGCCCAATGCGCTTGCGCCATACTGGAAACCTAAAGCGAAATTCGAAGGTGATCTCGGTCGTGTCTATGGTGTACAATGGCGGCACTGGAACAAAGACACGGTTGAAAAAGACATGGGTCCTGCGCACAAAGGTGGCACACGCCTCGCAGTTGACCGCACCGAGGTAGATCAACTCTCAAACTTACTTGAGGGTTTGATTAAAGATCCTAATGGTCGCAGACATATCATGAGTGCATGGAACGTTGCAGAAATGGATCAAATGGCATTGCCCCCTTGTCATGTTATGAGTCAATTCTATGTCAACAAAAATAAAGAACTAAGTTGCCATATGTATCAAAGGAGTCAGGATGTATTTTTGGGTGCTCCGTTCAATTATGCGAGTTACGCTTTGCTAACCCATATGATTGCCCATGTATGCGGGTACGGTGTCGGGGAATTAATAGTCTCTACCGGGGACACTCACATTTATCAAAATCATATAGATCAGGTAAAAGAGCAGTTAACTAGAACTCCTTATAATTTACCAAAATTATGGCTTAACCCTGATATTAATGATATTGAAAAATTTACAATGGACGATATCAAATTAATTGACTATCAATCACATGGGCAATTAAAAGCGCCAATGGCAGTTTAACATTAAAAGGAAGTTCTAGGAATAAATACAATGTAGGAGGTATTTATGAAGGGCATATATTGTATTGAAAATATTATCAATGGCAAGAAGTATTATGGAAGTTCTATGAACATAGATTGGAGACTTGAGCAACACCGACGGGGTTTGCGTAAAGGGATTCATATTAATGTTTATCTTCAACGGTCATACAATATACATGGTATAGACAGTTTCTCTTTTCATGTAGTGGAAGATATGGTGAATCCTTCTAAAAAAGAACTCCGTGACAGAGAACAATGGTATATTGATAATAATATAAATGGATATAATATTGCACCTGCTAACGGGGGCGACACATTATCCAATCACCCGGACAAGGAACGCATAATTGAAGATAGAGCAAACAAGTTCCGTGAATGGATGTCCAGCTTATCTGAACAAGAACGAAAAGAACGATTTAGTAAGCCCGGTGAACTTAATCCAAATTGGCGCGGCAACCGTAGGAAAATATTGTGTTCAGTTTGTAACCTAAATAAAATTGAACCAAAATCTAAAACATGCGGTGAATGTAGAGATCGTTCCGGAGAACATAATCCGTTCTATGGTAGGAAACATTCTGAAAAAACACTAAACAAATTAAAACAAAGCGGTGGCAAATGGATCAAAGGTATTGACCCTTCTTTGTTGCCCTACACTACTTATTATGAGATAACTTATCCAGATGGTTCTAATAAACAAGTTGCAGGATTAAAATTGATTGCCGAAGAATTTAAAGTTAGTATTGCTAATGTCCATACTACTATTAAGAGAATGTCTAGTGGGATTATGCCTAGTAAGAGTGTGTTTAAAGGGCATCTTATTAAAAAGATAGATAAATGATTAAATCAAAGCGAATATGGCCGTCTGACAAGGGCGATATTATAACATCAACACACATCGTTCATGAATTCAGACTGAGCGATGTAGATGACCCTGATATATATGCTGCCGGCCCAATATTTGATTGGGAACGAAGCGAAGCAGGTAGCTGGGTGATGAAGAATGCTTATGATAAGCCAAGTTGGTATAAACAGCTTGATACGATGACATATGGGTATAAGTTTCAAATAAGAGCAGACCTAACACCCGAACAAATAACATATTTTGAATTGAAATTTAAATGAAAATCTTAGTAACCGGCGGCATGGGATTGATAGGACATCATGTCGTATCTAAATTAGAGCAACTAGGACACGATGTTGTCATAGTTGACACCCAAACAAACTACGGAATCATCCCACAAGAAGAAATTAACTATCTTGTGTCTGAACGAAAAAAGAAGATAAAAACATATCAAAATTTTAAGTTTGATATTTGTAGTGCCGGAAACATTGAATGGTTGTTTGCGGCAAATAAGTTTGATATCGTCATTCACATGGCTAGTTTCCCTAGACAGAAAGTTGTCAATGCGAATCCTGCATGGGGGAGTCGTGTTATGAGCGAAGGGTTGCTCAACTTGTTGGAAGCAAGCAAAAAATATGATGTTCGCAAGTTCGTGTATATCAGTAGTTCAATGGTGTATGGCGACTTCACTGACGATGTTACAGAAGATGCAGTATGTAACCCTCAAGGTCAATATGGTATTATGAAATTAGCAGGAGAATGGCTTGTTAGAGATTATTGCAGGCGTGATGGCCTTGTTGGAACAATTATTAGACCTAGTGCTGTATATGGTCCACTTGATGTTGAGGATCGTGTCATCGCTAAGTTCATGCTTACGGCGATGCGTGGTGGCACTCTCAATGTTAATGGTGCCGGGGAGACATTAGACTTCACCTATGTTGAAGACGCGGCAGATGGTATCGTAGCGGCCGCACTATCTGATAATACAGAGAACAAAACATACAATATCACAAAGAGTCACAGTCGAACATTGCTTGATGCGGCACAACTAGCTGTAAAGATTGCCGGCAACGGTACTATCAATGTTAGAGACAAAGATGCTGATTTCCCAAGTCGAGGAGCATTGAACATTGATGCTGCCCGTAGAGACTTTGGATACGATCCTAAGGTAGATGTTGAAGAAGGCTTTCAAAAGTATTATGATTGGTTGAGCACTAGTGAGTATTGGAAAAATAAAATATGAAGTCAAAACATCCATTTACACATACAATTAAAGTTACATTTACGAAAACCAATGACGATTTGGTTGGTTGGTTGGTTGACCAGATGGGGCCGGGAGGCATACAATCCAATGCTAGATGGGATATTAAACCGCATCTAACGGAAATTGATTACGGTTCAGAAGTCGAAGTGTGTTTTAGAAACGACAATGATGCTGCATTGTTTGCGTTACGATGGTTATGAACATTCCGCACTTTGGTCTAGCAAGACAGTATAAGAACATCGGTGAAGAGTTGCTTGACGCAACTCACCGAGCCCTTAAAGATGGACAACTTGTAGGTGGACATTATACCCGTTCGTTTGAAGAATGGCTAAAGCACCGCACTAAAACAAAGTATGCTGTGACAGTTCATAGTGGTACACAAGCATTAGAGATTATAGCAAGATATAAAAAGTCAATATGGGTACCACCTCGTGGTATGATTTCCACTACTCCTAAAATTCGTCTACCTAATCTTACATATCCTGCAACATTAAATGCATTCTTAAATGCAGGATGGGATGTTGAGTTATGTGATACTGATAAGTATGGCATAATAATACAAGAAAAACAACAAGCAGGGGTGTACGATTGCTTGATGGGATTTGCAGGACGTAGACCATGGCCACATGCAACGTACCAAGAAAGTTACGGAATAATTGTAGACGGAGCACAACACTGGCTTGAAGCAGGTGGCAACGTGGGTAGTGGTATGGCAATCAGTTTTGATCCTACAAAGAACCTACCTAGTTCAGGTAACGGCGGTGCTATTGTTACTAATGATGAGCAACTATACTTGTTTGCCGCAACATATAGAGACAACAATAAGCCTGCATTTCATAGTGCAGGTACTAATACTAAAATGAGTGAACAAGATTGTGCTCAGATATTAGTTAGAGCAAAGTATATAGATGAGTGGCAAAAGCGTAGAGGTGAGATAGCGAAGTATTGGTGTGATGAGTTCAGAGACTTACCATTGACTTGCTTATCTGATACAACGGATCCTCACACACATCAAAAGTTTGTAATGTACTTACCTGATCGCAATAGCTTACATACTCATTTACTAACTGATGGCATTGATAGTAAAGTTCATTATAATTATGTATTGGGGGACCTGCCCACAGCAAAAAATTTATCAAAGCCAGATTTACTAAGTACTAGCGTAATGTTAAGTAGGGGAGTATTAAGCTTACCAATGTATCCGGAACTAACTGATGAAGAAGTGGACTATATTTCGGATAAAGTAAAATTATTTTTTGATAAATAACTTTATGTGGATACTATCAATATTACCAGAAGCTGCAATACATATAATCTTTGGATTAGGTATTTTGGGCACAATCGCAGGATTCGTCCTAGGATTCATTCCTTTTGTTAAAACCTATAAACTAGCTATTCAGGTCATAAGTCTGTTAGTCTTAGTCTTGGGTGTATATCTAGAGGGAGGTCTAGCTGACTATAAAGAGTGGGAACTCAGAGTCAAAGAAATGGAAGCTAAAGTTGCAAAAGCTGAAGCTGAATCTACAAACAAGAATGTAGAAATACAGGAAAAGATTGTAGAAAAGACTAAAGTTGTCCGTGAAAAAGGTCGTGACATTATCAAGTATGTTGATAAATGGAACACAAAAGAAATAATCAAAGAAGTAGAAGGTCCTGAAAGAATTAGGAGAGAAGAAGTAATCAAGTATATTGAAAACTGCCCTGTACCTAAAGAATTCATAGATTTACACAATCAAGCCGCTGAATTGAATAAGGCTGCGGAGGCAAAGAAATGAAATATCTATTAATTTCATTGTTGTTTATTGCAGGTTGTTCTACTACAGTTCCTGTAATACAGAAGTTTCCCAATGCTACCCCTGAACTCATGAAGAAATGCGAGTCACTTAAAAAGATTGAGGGTGACAAAGTTGCAATTACCGATATGCTTAAAGTTGTTGTACACAACTATAGCCTATACTATGAATGCTCAACCAAAGTAGACGGTTGGCAAGATTGGTATAATGCACAAAAGAAAATTTATGATGGTATCGCAAAATAGTAGCATATTTTTGATGTTTGCTGAATTTGTTACAAAAATCTAAGAGTTGACTTGTTAGTAAGAGTCCAATTATCATGTATCAACCTAAGGGTTGGCTTGATAATAGATAAATACATCATAGTCTAGGATTTTACATGACACAAGAAGTTATCGATATTGGCGCGATCCCTAATGATAGTAATGGTTCTCCTGTACGGGTAGCATTTCAAGAAATAAATAACAACTTTGCAAATTTAGCAAATATATTTTCTGAGCCACCGTCATCTCCTATTGTCAATACTGAACCACAGAATGCAACAGCAACACCAGTAAGTAGCCCGTTTACCGGTAATATTACAATTAGTGCTAATAATATCTACTTTGGCTCACAAATTAACACCATACAACAAACTACTGTCCAACCGTTAAGCAATATTGTTGGCCAAGAAGTTATTAATGTAGGTGATGCTCCTAATGACGGTTTAGGAGATCCTATTCGTTTAGCGTTTGAGAAGATTAACAATAACTTTGCTAATCTATTTGCGTTAGGAACCTCAACCACAACTATCACACAAGTACCAGTACCGATAGAAGATCCTACTGCGTCAATGTTAACATTTACGCAACCAATTGGACCTTATTACAACCAAGAATATATCAATGTAGGTGCTACACCGAACGACGGCACTGGTGACCCACTACGCACTGCATTTGAGAAGATTAATAATAACTTCAGTAACTTGTTCTATGTTGGAACTGTTACATCTAGCACTTACAGTATTGGACTAACACCTAATCAAGTTATCTTTGAAACTCCTGCTAACATGTTTTCACAAGCAAGTTTTCAAATTAGATCCAGTGATACAGGAACCCCTGATAGTCAAGATATCACAATTACTGCACAAATATCTAATGACAGTGCAAATGTAAAGTATACCGGTTACGGCACTACAT
>Ga0209599_10001285_pt1 | contig 12339 bp, 20 predicted proteins | sample Shrwel_input2_FT_FD_187534 | JGI IMG/M metagenome (GOLD analysis project Ga0209599, IMG submission 187534) | Subsurface microbial communities from deep shales in Ohio, USA - Utica-3 well 1 S input2 FT (SPAdes) (version 2) ... | reverse complement strand
GTACACCGACTTCGCCGGTTTCGATACGAGTACAACCTGTAGCAAGAACTGCCGCAGCCAGAATAGAGAGAGTAAAAATACGTTTCATTTTAAATAATACCTTGTGAAAAAAGAAAGAAACAAACAGTAAAGCCTAGTGCAAAATACAAAGGCCTTAGCCAACGATCATCAATCATACAACACCTTAAAATAAAATTACAAGCACTGTCATCAACATTACTGCTGCCAGTGATACAAGTATACTATAGCCTATGCTTTTTGTCAAGGCCAATTGTTCCTTACCGTCCATCTTACGCCAAACAGTAATACCAAAATGGATCAATACTGCGAGAAAAATAAATGCTAACCAAAGTTTAATCATTTTTTGATTCCTTATTACATGTAATTTTATCTGGACTGTACATCATTACAAAGTTGCCAACACCAAATGCTCCTAGAACTCCTAGAGCTACAGTGAAGGCACCGATTACAGTGAACACTGTTTTCATTCTTCAACTCCGATACTTTTACATTTATGAAAGGGCATAACTCGACCTAGCCAACCAATTAGTTCTCCGCATCGCTGGCAACAATATGATGGATGCTTGCTCATTCTTCTTCTTCCTCATGAAGCATGTCTCGATAAGTTTCCAACAGTTTGATCATACTGTCAACACCTGCGGCATTCATAGTGATTTCACTGTAACCCATTGTAAGACTAACACGGTTGTTATCAGTAAGACCTAGACGATAATATGTGTGAGCAGGTTTCTCCGGCTCTGGAGGAGGTTCAATATACGGAACTGCCTTGGACTCCGGAAACTTGACTACGTTAGAATATTCTCGTTTTTTAAACCAATCAAACATTTTATTTTCCTGCGTTCTTAATCAAATACATTGTAACTTCGGGGCCTTCGATTTTGATCACATCTGATGAATACTTGCGTGATTCATAACCCCGCCAACCACTTGAACCAATAGTTTTAACTGTAATCATCTTTGGAGTGAACTTAATTACTGTTCCGATCATCATAGAGTTGCTTTGTGGATAGACAACACAGTCTCCCATGTTTAGCTCGCGGCCCAATTTATCTGGGTGCTTGGGTGCAACCTTTACTGCTACTTCCATTTACTTCTCCATTAGTCTCTGTGTAATCTTGACCAAACTAAAAACTCTTTAAAAGCATTGTATACTGTTTCCGCTTCTCGATCATCTACAGGGACTTTCACACCGCGGACGTAGAATCCGTCATCTGCAACTTTGAGCATTTCTGTCTGTCCTTGCATGAATATAATATTATTAGATTTGGGTTCATGAAAGTTATACCTTGTAGTATTATCAACCGCCCACGTGTCTATTACATCTTGCAATGCTTGAAAGTTATAACTCATTACAGATCACTTTCTTTAATTGTAGAAAACAATTCACGCTTTTCTTTTTTATATGCGGCCCAATTATCCTTCAGTGGATTCCATATCCACCATTTACCAACAGCTACAAACCATGCAGTCACAGGTAATGCTAACACATAATGTCCATATGGTTCAGGTAAGCCTAATCCTAGGCCAAAAAAGAAGGCACCAACAACAAAACATTTTTGCCAAAATTCCCATTTGTTCCATTGCCACAGTATAAAATCAACGACTTCTTTCATTTTTTATCTTTCAAGATATTTGTTGTTGGTTAGATCTTTTCGCCAGCTTTGAAGCCGCGGAAACGTAGGAAGCGAGGGAACCGCAGAGAATATGTTCCGTCTTGATTTTGTGTAACAGCATCTGCACGGACTTCTACAACCTGCCCAGCCAAAGTATCACGTTCCTCCCAATAAGAGCTACGATCACTATCACTAAAGCCACTGCCCACATTGACTGTAATTGATTTGCCATCGTCCACACCCTCGCAGACCAACGCACCGAGACGTCCCACATTTCTTCCGGTACCTTCTTCCACCGCGGTGATCGAAAGGCTAACCTCGATAAAGGGTTTTTGCTTGAGCCACGAAACAGATCTCTTACACTCATATTTTGCCTCTGGATCTTTAATCATAATGCCTTCGAATCCTTCGGCAACCATTTTCTTGTTGTAGTCCTTGTATTCAATCTCGCCCAAGAACTCATCCAAGTTAACTTCAATTTGAGGAATGATTTCGATACATCCGCTATCTCCAAAGAGCTTGCTGAAGTTCTCTTTAAGAAACTTAGAACGTCGACGCTGTCCCATCACACTCTTGCCAGCTTTAAACTCTACAAGTGGAACAACATCGAACAAGCATAGGCGTGCATCTTGTGCCTGCACATCTGATTTACGGTGGACCTGCTTCATAAGATCCTGGAATGAATTACTCACTACTTCACCATCCAATACATATGAACGGCCAATCTCGTCCATATGCTTTTCTAGAAAGCTGGTAATGTGCCCAAAGTTATCCAGAACCTTGCCATTACGTGTGTACATTGTGGCAGTGCGACTTTCGAAGTCGACGACTGTGATAGCACGAACACCATCAAGTTTGGGTTCAAGCAGTTTCTTGCCTGCAATCTTCTTGTCGTGATTAGCACCATCGTGAGCAAGCATCACTTCAAAGACCGGTACAGGTGCAATGCCTTCATGTATTTTAAGAACTTTGTTTACAGTCTTTTCACTGAAGCCTGCTCGCATATCTTTAATAAGAATGCGCCGATACCAATCGTTCCATTGTTCCTTAGTAGCAACATTCATCGCTAATTCAATTGCATCTTTAGCCGCATGACCAGTAAGGCGTCTGCGATATAGACTATCTGCCAGCTCGAGGAAATTGTCCCAGCTAAGGCCTTGTCCAACGTCTTGTTCCTTGATAGGAACTTGTTTAACACCAAAAGTGTATAGGCCATCTAGCGCCATACGCAAGCCTTCAAAGAACTCTGTTAGTCCTTCTTTAGCAGCCATATCTAGAATCTGTTCTTTGCTCAAACGACTGTTGTCAGCTTCGAGCTGTTGAATAACTGTTTGTGGTTGTGTGCGCAATCTCTGCTCCTAATGTTTACTATACTAATAGTATAACATCAAACTAACAAAATGTCAACTGAAATAGACTCGCTTGAGTCCTTCGTATAGAGTATTGAGCTCTTCAATCGTTTCCATATTAGATTTGAGCGTGTTAGCACGGAGACTGATAACAACCATATTGTTAACATCTGTTGTACTACCGCCACGGCTTCGAGCAACGATATGATCGACACTAGGCCGAAACCAATCGTTGTTCTCGCCGCTAACGTTTCGAATAATTGTATTCTTACCTAACGCATAATCTAACGGAGTATCAAAGATAGGACAACGATCTGGACACTTTTTCCAAAGTGCATCAGCATCACAGCCCCATTTCTGGCTCATATTGATTGCCCAAATTTTCTTGAGCATACTCTGCTTATCCTTGCTCTTGATGAACTCCATGTAGAGATCATTACGCAAGAAAGTACTGGCGTCGTAATGACGCCAGTATGATCGGGCCGCAAGGGCTTCATCAACCCTAGCGATTTCCTCTTGGGCAATCATTCAACTTCTTCTTCAACGAGTTGATCGTTGATGTCGTATGCAGAACCGTCAGCAGCCATAAAAGGCATGCTGAGATGGAATACATACAAGTCATCTGGACGAGTAACTTCCAACATACTAACATTCAATCCACGTGGACTGCCTGGTTGGCTTGTTAGATACAGGTCGTAATTGTCCAATGTGCTCTTAATGGCAGCACCGATCATGTAACCTCGATTACCTGTATTTGTTTCAGGAGCATCTCGGTACTTGGTCAGTGGGTACTGACCTTTGATAGTTGCATTAACTTCGGGCCATACTGCTTCAGGACGATCCCAACGTTCTGCAAGAGCAAGTGCAAGACCTTGATCGATCTTACGGATTTGCGACTTGTCTTTTTCCAATTGTGCCGACAACAGTTTGCACAATCCCCATAGCGGCTCATGCGGCACTGACTTTGTAGGCCAAGCATTACGCATGATACGGATAGAACGTTTGAACACTTCGTCATCAAACTCGTCGTAGTAGTTCAAGAACTTACTAGTATGCTTAGACTCACCGTCGCCTGGAGTCTTTCCACGTGGAGGGATGAGTGTTACATTTTCACGGCTAAGAATACTGTCCAAGTCGTAATGCTTTTGGTCTTCGTGTTTGATAGAGCCTACTTCGCTCTTCATACGTTTAGCACGATTCAATTGATTACGGTGATTGTCGTAGTCATCGGCAGTCATTGCATTAACATTACAGGCAATGAACTGGTTGAAATCGTGATACTCTTGATCGCTCTTGATATATTGAGCAGGGATCTTTTCAACACCTACGAGGGCCAACAAGATAGAACCGTGTTGACCGTCGTTAATGTATAATTGTGCATCGTTAGTCATACGACCTTTTGCACCAAACACAAGTCCGCTGTCAAAGTCTACTAACAATTTAATTAAGTGAAGCACGTTGATACTACGTTGAGCACGATAGTTTAACATAACAGAGTCTTGTTCGTGTTCTTCTAGACCCTTAACTGCTTTAGTCTTGTCAAACAATGGCAACTCCCAACCATAGAGAGCACTTTTCTTTGTTTCGGGGTCAATACTTTTCTTCAAATGGTCAAGAACCAAACGGACTGCATCAACGAACTTGACCAATCCGCGATCATGCGTGGCAATAACGCCATCATTAACTTTTTTAACACAGGAAAGAATATGTTTCAACTCTGCATCTGTTGCCTGTGTAATTGGACGACGACTTGCTCGTGGCCCAAGAATACTATCGAGGTCATCACCGAAGATGTCTTTGATCTCATCGTGATACCAACGTTTTGCTACTGCCATTTCTTACTCCTGTGTGTTAATGTATATGTATATTGTATAGTCGATCGAAGTCATTGTCAACCAAGTTACTGTCCAAAATCAAATAATGCTTCAAACTCATTATGAGCTTGTCCCATTGAGCCGTAGTCAGTAACCTCATGCACTTCACGAGGTACGAACAATCGATCCATGTATTTTGGAATTTGTTGATGTGTCATCCCAATGTTTTTGCCAAAGAACAATCCGCGTTGTTGTGGATTGGCAGGGCGTCGAACAGCACTAACACACACATAATCTCTTTCGGCAAAGAAGTCATAGAGTGACTGAGGATCATATCCAAATTGTTTGCATTGTTTTGGAACAATCTCTACTTGCACACTAGGTCGGCAGCGATCTATAGTTTCCGTTGCACCCTGCATAACATAGAGTTCGCTACCTTCTACGTCGATCTTAATAGCATCGACATCTTCAAAATTATAGCTGTCAATAGTTCTACACGGTACTTGGACCACGTGTTCACTCTTTTTAATCTGCTTGTCGTCGTAGATGGCAAAGTTGTGACCACCGTGTTCCGGATGATCCTGTATGCCGATTGTACCGTCATTCTTATTAGTTAATGCACACTCGTGAACTGTAATTGTTCCGTGAATGTTCATGCTCTGCGGCACACCTTTCCAGGTGAACCACCCAACTTGTTCATTTGGCTTACGACTAACAGCGCCTACTTCGTCAGTGCCTTCCCAATAGACTCCGTGTAGATTGCTCTGCTTGGCAATCTCTATATTGGCTTTCAGCATGATAAGAGTAGTAGGGGTGGGCTCAAATGATTCTACATTTTGAGCCCACTCTGCATAGGCAATAGTGTTGTTGCCAACGTTTGCGCCCACGTCAATGATGCGTTTAGCAGTAGGATAGATCGTTCTAATTAGTCTACTGTTGTTGCCCTGATAGTAAACATTGTTACCTGAGAAGCGAGGGCCTTGCAAGTTGTCCCAAGCTAGTAACCAATAACACCTACCAAACTTATTAATGACCAACCTAAATTGATCATTTGAATAAAGCCCACTTGGCTCGTCGAATCCAAACAGGTCTTTAAATTCCTGAGAGGTAATTGTTGCTGTAATTTTCTGCGGCATATTAGTTCTCCTTTCTAATCAATGTTCGCAATGATATTTAATCAACAATTATAACATACTGAGCAAAGTAGAGTCAACCTAGTTAGCGCCTAAATAGTCAGCCCAGCTTGGATGTGCTAAGTGGAAGCCACGATCTCTACGCTGATTGATCAATTGCCAAAAGTCTGGCTTGTAAGGCATAACCTTTGGCTTCATTTTGGTACTAGCTGCCTTCTTGTAATTGCAAGGCTTGCAGGCAGTTGCCAAATTGGTCCAGGTGCTTTTACCACCTTGACTTATAGGATGCACGTGATCTAGTGTAGCAGTTTGATCAGAGACTTCACACCCGCAGTATTGGCATGTATAGCCGTCACGAAGAAACACATTACGTTTACTCAAACGCATGGTGCTTTTTGGTTTCTGATATTCACGCAACATCATAACCGCGGGGACACGAGTCTCCCAACTTGCGGAACGAACGATCCAATCGTCGTACCAACTCATCACGGAGGCTTTATCCAAAACAAGATAGCGAACTGCTTCTTGCCAATCTATCACGCTCAACGGCAACAGGCTTACTGGTTGCGCATCTGCATTTAATACTAAGGTAGTCATTATACGAGTATTTAATCAAAGAATAACTAGTGTACAGTCAAAACAACAATAAGTCAATGTTTTTTTAGATAACTATGTTTGAAGTTGACCTAGACAGGTTTAACTGCTATACTTAGATTTCTTATTAACAAAAAGGATTTAGAATGAATTTAGTACCAATGGTCGTGGAATCAACAGCTAAAGGTGAGCGTGCCTATGACATCTATAGCCGGTTGCTCAAAGAGCGCATTATTATGTTGAACGGCCCTGTAGAAGATAGTATGGCTAATACTATTGTAGCACAACTATTGTTCTTAGAAAGTGAAAACCCAGACAAAGAGATTTCATTGTTTATTAACAGCCCGGGTGGCGTTATTACAGCAGGTATGAGCATCTATGATACCATGCAGTTCATTCGATGCCCGGTTGCTACCTATGTAATGGGTCAGGCATGTTCAATGGGAAGTTTCCTAGCACAAGCCGGTGCCGAAGGTAAACGATTTATGTTACCCAATGCACGACACATGATTCATCAGCCCAGCGGCGGCGCTCGTGGCATGCAGAGCGATATTGAAATCCAATATAAAGAAATTACCAAAATGAAAGAGATGTTGACTAAACTCTATGTCAAACACAACACCAAAGGCAAGACCTACGAAGAGTTTGAACGCGATATGGACCGCGATACGTTTATGTCGGCAGAAGAAGCACTAGCATATGGACTCATTGATAAAATCATTGACAAACGATAATGACACAACTAACAGGTAAACAAGACAAGGGATGGGGCTACGAAATCATCTGGGCCACCAATGACAAATACTGCGGCAAGATTATGGTATTTGAAAAAGTGGGTGCTAAATTCAGTATGCACTTTCACAAAGAAAAAGACGAAACATGGTTTGTAAATGCAGGCGAATTTAGATTGATTTGGTGCGACACCACAACAGCCACTTACAAAGAACAGATACTTAAAGAAGGTGACACTTGGCACAATCCGCCTATGATGCCTCATCAACTTATAGCATTAAAACCAAACTCGATGGTCTTTGAAGTTAGCACAGCTGACTCAGTAGAAGACAATTATCGCATAGCCCCAGGAGATAGCCAGCATGTGGCAAGCAAACAACAGCAACCCTCAAGCAGCACCACCTAAGGTAATTTGGAGTGGCGGTGAAACAAGAACCAAATGCGTAGTTGGATTGGATAGAGACGGTGTTATCAATCGAGATTTAGGAACCTATTGTTTTAGTCCGTCCACGTTTGATCCTATTCCCGGTAGTATTGATGCAATAGCTGAACTTAGAAGAAAGGGCTATAAAATTGCAGTTATTACAGATCAAGGCGGTATTGAAAAAGGCCTGTATACGCAAGAAGATGTAGACCTAACTCATGATTACATGTTTCGATTGTTAGGTGAAGCGGGCTGTACAAGTATTGATGCTATCTATTATAGTGCCAGCAGCCGCAAGGACGACCCGTTTGCCAAACCTAATTTAGGAATGTTTAGACGTTGCGAAAAAGAAGTACCGGACATTAAGTTTAAAGAAGGCTACTATGTGGGCGACAAGATGAAAGATCTTAAAGCGGCTATGAACATAGGAGCACGGCCTGTATTAGTTAGAACAGGTTATGGTTTGGAAACTGAAAAAGAATTAGAAAAGTTTACCTATAGAAAGATCAAACAGCGTACAATCATATTTGATAATCTAGCACAGTTTGTGGAGTCGCTTGCATGACAAAGGTTGTAGTTAATGGAACCTTTGACATTATACATTTAGGGCATTTGAGATTATTAGAATATGCCAGAAGTTTTCCAAATAGCTATGTATTAGTTTTAACAGACAGTGATCGTAGAATAAAACAATTAAAAGGCAACGACAGACCAATCAACAACGAATACGAACGTTGTAGTTTGTTGTTTGCTCTAAAGTCTGTAGATCGTGTAGAAACGTTTGACTCGGATCAAGAGTTAGTTGACTTGATCAAAGAATTCGACCCAGACGTTATGGTTAAAGGCAGTGACTATCAAAACAAACCCATTATAGGTGCAGAATACTGCAAACAAATAAAATTTTATGACAGACTTGGCAACTACTCAACCACAAACAAAATACAAGATATTGCTCATAGGCGATAATTGCAAAGACATTTATCAATATGGCACAATTGATCGTCTGAGCCCAGAAGCTCCTGTACCTGTATTTGTGCCAACATATGCAGAAGAAAGCGATGGTATGGCAGGTAATGTGTTTAATAACCTAGAGGCATTGGGTTGTGATGTAAACTATCTGTTCGGCGAAACAAGTACTAAGACTAGACTAATTGATCAACGTAGTCAACAACAGATTGTACGCATTGACAATGACATTATATCTGATCCATTGGTATTTGAAACGGCTGTTCCTGATGCGTATGATGCTGTTGTAGTTAGTGATTATAATAAAGGAACAGTTAGCTACGAACTTATAGAAGAACTGATCGAATTAAGTATTCCTATCTTTATCGATACAAAGAAAACAGATCTAGAACGTATGCAAGGTGCATGGGTTAAGATTAACGAATTAGAATACAGCAAAATCAAAAGCGAATGTAGTGGATTGATTGTTACACGTGGTGCAAAGGGCGCTGATGCTGTTTATCACGAGTACAGTTCTAAGGCACCAAAGGTAGAAGTAGTAGATGTTACAGGTGCAGGGGATACGTTCCTTGCTGCACTTGTCTATAACTACCTACATACCAAAGACATAAAAAGAGCAATGGACTTTGCTAACCAAGCTGCTGCCGTTACAGTACAGCATGTTGGCTGCTATGCTCCTACAATGGAAGAGATACTATGATTATATTAACAGGGGCAGGTGGCTTTATTGGTAGTGTGATGCTGGGCTACCTAAATAAACAGGGCATAACAAATGTTGTGCTATTTGATGATCTATTAAACGAAATTCAATACAAGAACCTAATAGGCAAAAAGTTTAGAAGCATACACCCGCACTCTACTTACGAGAAGACTTCATTTAATCCTATAGAAATTCGAGCAGTTATTCATTTGGGTGCCAACTCAAACACACTAGAACGAGATTGGATGTCGATCTACAAGAGCAATGTGTTATCAACTCGTATGTGGAATCAGTTCTGCAAAGAAAATGATATTCCTTTTATCTTTGCATCCAGTGCAGCCATTTATGGCAACGGAGAAGGCCCGCTCAATCAGTATGCTTTTAGCAAACAGGTCAGCGAACAAGAAATAGATGCTGTTGTATTAAGGCTGTTCAATGTCTACGGACCCAATGAGTATCACAAGGGTCGTATGGCTAGTACTATTATGCATTGGCATAATCAAATACAAGAAACAGGGCAATATAAACTGTTTGAAGGCAGTAGACAACTACGCAGAGATTTAATTTACGTAGAAGATGTCGCAAAAACAATCTATCACTTTATTGACAACTATCAGCCAGGAGTCTACGATCTAGGTACAGGGCACAGTGTAGACTTTGAAACAGTAGCAGATACGCTAGCATCTACATGCCGTAAAGGTAGCAAGAACTTTATCCTAATGCCCGATGACCTAAAGACACAGTATCAGAATAATACTAGAGCAGATACTACAGCGTTAAAAAATGCCGGAGTCGATGTTAACGAATTCTTAACAATCAAAACCGGCATTGAAAAATACGCTGAATATTTAAATTCTAGTACGTTCTATTAAAAACGTCTTTGAGAGCCATAACTAGATCTTCAATCATGCCATCATCGTGGAATGGTGTTGGAGCAAAGCGTAAGCGTTCTGTTCCAACTGCAACCGTAGGATGATTGATTGGCTGCACATAGATATTATGATCATTTAGTAGAGCATCGCTCATGGCCTTACAGCGTTTAGCTTCTCCTACTAACACAGGTACAATGTGCGTGGTCGAGCATTCCATGACCGGTATACCCGCTTTCATCAAACGATGTTTGAGTTTACGGGCACGTTCTTGATGTTGCTCACGTAGTTCGTTGTGATCCTTAAGATACTTTACAGCAGCTAGCGCACCTGCACATGAAACAGGGCTCATTGATGTGGTAAAGATAAAGCCAGCAGCTACTGAACGGATGGCATCAACGATCTCAGCATCGGCAGCTATATAGCCACCTTGGACCCCATAGGCTTTCCCTAATGTACCATTGACTATGTCAATACGGGATTGTAGCCCAAGCTCTTCAACTTTCCCACCACCGTGGGGACCATAGAGTCCTACCGCATGTACTTCGTCGATATATGTAATGGCACCGTACTTATCAGCTAGGTCACAGATCTCTTTGATATGCCCTACATCGCCATCCATTGAGTAGACTGACTCAAACACAATACAGGGCACGTTGCCTGTTAATTGTATACTTGTTAACTTGTCTTCTAGATCAGCTAGATTGTTGTGTTCAAATATGCTTTTTGCTGCCCGACTATGACGCATGCCAATAACTAGACTGTTGTGATTTTCACTGTCTGACACAAAATGTATATTGGGTATAATTTTGCTTAGAGCAATCAATGTCCATTCGTTAGCAACATAAGCTGATGAGAATAGCAGCGCCTTGGCCTTGTTATGCAACAGAGCCAGTTCGTGTTCTAATGCCACATGATAATGACTAGTGCCGGCAATATTGCGAGTGCCTCCGCTGCCCGCTCCTGTGTGATCTAGTGCGGTATGCATAGCATCTAGAACAACCTTGTGTTGACCCATGCCCAAGTAGTCATTTGAACACCAGTTTACGATGTTTTTAATATTGTAAGGCCCGTACCACATGGCATTAGGAAACTTACCTGCTTCACGAATAATGTCGTTAAAAACCCGGTATCTACCCGTGTCCTTCATAGTTTTAAGCAGATTGTTGAATGGCTCTTTGTTTATCATAGTAAGCTATTTACTCCGCTAAATATATGATCGGAGATTTAGTATGGATAGATTGATCAAATTAATGCGTATTGCGTTCGCTAGCGAATATAGCTTTTACCTTAAAGCACACAATTTTCACTGGAATGTAGAGGGACCATTATTTCAACAGTTTCACGATCTATTTGCTGGAATATACGAAGAAGTATATGCTAGCATTGACCCTTTTGCAGAAAACATTCGTAAACTAAACGCCTATGCTCCTGGCAGCTTTGAACGATTTAATATGCTGAGCAAGGTCGATGATGAAAATGGTGTACCACCCGCCGAAGAAATGACTAGAATATTATTAGAAGATTCTGATAAAATGGCTGTAATTCTTAAAGCAGTATTCGAAGCTTCTGAAGCAGAAGGGGAGCACGGACTTAGTGATTTTATTGCTGGCCGTATGGACGCACACCGTAAGCATTCATGGATGTTGAGAGCTACATTAAAATGAGAGTACAAGAAATTATTCGCAGCATCCTGGACATGATTGACAGTGCTGAACAGGAGCAGAACATTCCACGTCCAGATGAGGAAGTTCCCAACGAACAGTTCTATGACGACGATGTTCGTAGATTTAGACAGATTGTAGATCTTGCAGATAGTGGCGAGCCTACAGAATACTCGAATACTCCTAAAGAAGAGTATGCCGGCATCGAAGCAGTAACTACAGCAGCAGGCGGCGGCCCGAACAAGCCAAAGCATGTAGACGATATCAGAGGCAACAGCTTTAGAGTGCATGGAGATAACTAATGTCAGCAAACGGAATCGCACATCTATCAACGAAAGAATTAAAACAAAAAGCTAAACTTGATATTGCCAAGGCAAAAAGACAAGGTAAAATTGTAGCTATAGATGGAACTGTAACAGGAACTGTTGATCCTACAAAACTCTATTATAGAAGTAGAAAC
>Ga0209599_10001284_pt1 | contig 12342 bp, 13 predicted proteins | sample Shrwel_input2_FT_FD_187534 | JGI IMG/M metagenome (GOLD analysis project Ga0209599, IMG submission 187534) | Subsurface microbial communities from deep shales in Ohio, USA - Utica-3 well 1 S input2 FT (SPAdes) (version 2) ... | reverse complement strand
TTCCATAATAAAAACATCATATTGCACTACATTAGTGCGGCATGCTTTTTAAAAGCATACCTCAGCAACCTTCTTAAATTATTAAGGCAAAACTCGTGCCAATTTTAAGAAAATCTATTCTTTCACTAATAAAACTATTCTGTAACTTAAAAAATGCTTTATGTTTAAGTTAAAGCCATGTTATCGCGATGTATTAGTTCTTTATCATTAACGTACCCTAACACTCCAACAATTTTATCTGATGATAAACCTTTAATTTGATGAACTTCTTCTGCGCTATAATTACTTAAACCAACAGCAAACTGCTTTCCTGTTTCATCAACACAGGCAACTACCTCACCCCGCCCAAATTGACCCTCAACTTTTTTTACACCCACAGGAAGTAAACTACGCCCCTGCTCAACAATGGCTTTTATAGCACCAGCATCTAAAAAGACTCGACCTGCTGTTTGTAAATGTCCTGCTAACCATTGTTTACGTGCGGCAAAACGGTCGGCATCAGGCAATAAAAGCGTACCTAAAACATCACCTTGTGCTAATCGTTGCAAAATATTCTCGGTACTGCCACTAGCAATGACAGTAGCACAGCCTGAACGCGCCGCAAAACGCGCTGCACGGACTTTGGTAATCATTCCTCCACGCCCTAAAAGTCCACCACCACCTGCCATTGTAAACAAACTCTCATCCATGGCACGAACTTCGGGCAATAAAGTTGCACTGGCATCATGACGCGGGTCACGGTCAAACATACCATGCTGATCAGTTAAAATAATTAAGGCATCAGCTTCGACTAAATTAGCTACCAAAGCAGCTAAGGTATCGTTATCACCAAAACGAATTTCATCCGTAGCTACAGTGTCGTTTTCGTTAATAACAGGAATAACACGCCAATCTATCAAGGTTGTTAAGGTAGAACGAGCGTTAAGGTAGCGTTTACGATCAGATAAATCATCATGAGTTAATAGAATTTGAGCTGTTTTACAACCATGCTCGCGAAAATGCGACTCATAGGCTTGTACTAAACCCATTTGCCCAATAGCAGCACAGGCTTGCAAATCGTGAATAGAGTCTGGACGTGCGGTTATCCCCATGCGCACCATGCCTTCAGCAACTGCACCAGATGACACTAACACCAATTCAATGCCTTGCTGCGTTAAAGCAACCATTTGCGCGACCCATGAGCGCATAGCCTGTTGGTCTAAGCCCTGACCATTAGCAGTCAATAAAGCCGAGCCGATTTTTACGACCCAACGCTTGGCTTGCTTAAGTTTATAACGATTATTTGTAGTCATGGCGGTATAACACTTAATAATTAGCGTTGATAAATAACTTCCATTTCGCCATCGTCCTCATCATCATCCCATTCATCATCAAAACCTGCTTCTTTACGCGCCAAATAGTTAGCACGCTGTTGAGCGCGTAAGTTTTGAATATTTTGACGGGTTTCGGCTTCGAGTAAACGACGATTTTCGAGTAAGGCTTCGGCGGCTTCAGGATTCTCGGCCTCTAAAGCACGTTGCTCTTCAATAGCTTCCATGAGTTTATAACAGACTTGCATCGAGCCATCACGAGTTAAACCTGAGGTTTTAAAGACAGGTGCTTGCCAATTTAAACGCTGAATAATATCTTGTGCAACTTCTTCGGCTTCTTCGGGTAATAATAAATCGGTTTTATTAATCACTAGCCAACGCGGTAGCGCAGCTAAAGCAGGCGAGAACTTTTGCAATTCTAAGGCAATCGCTTTAACACTTTCGACAGGGTCAGTGCCATCCATCGGAGCAATATCAACTAAATGCAACAAAAAACGCGTACGGGCTAAATGTTTTAAGAAACGAATGCCTAAACCTGCACCTTCGGATGCACCTTCAATTAAACCTGGAATATCAGCCATCACAAAAGAACGATGACGGTCAACATCAACCACACCTAAATTAGGTACAAGTGTAGTAAACGGATAATCGGCCACTTTGGGTTTGGCAGCAGATACAGCACGAATAAAGGTAGATTTACCTGCATTAGGCAAACCTAAAAGTCCGACATCAGCCAACACTTTAAGTTCTAAACGTAATTGTCGAATTTCACCTGCCTGTCCTGATGTTGTTTTTTGAGGAGAACGATTGGTGGAACTTTTAAAGTGAATATTTCCTAAGCCACCATAACCGCCTTTGGCAACTAACAACTGCTGATATGGCTCAACTAAGTCGCCCAATACCTCATTGGTATCCTCATCAACAATGGTCGTTCCAACGGGTACTTTTAAAACAACATCTGCACCACTTTTGCCACTACAATTAGCCCCACGACCACCTTTGCCACGTTCAGCCCTAAATTTACGTGTGTAACGATAATCAACCAGTGTATTTGCATCAGGTGCGGCTTCAATTAATATGCTACCACCACGACCACCGTCGCCACCATCAGGCCCACCAAAGGGAATAAATTTTTCTCGGCGAAAGCTCGCGCAGCCATTACCACCACTACCCGCTTCAACTTGAATAATAGCTTCATCTACAAAACGCATGACTTTCGCCTATAAAACAGTTAAAAACAAAAAGCCCCGATAAACGGGGCTTTTTAAAGTTGCAAACCTTAAGCCGCTACTTCAACAACCGCATATTGACGGTTGAAAGGGCCTTTAGTTACAAATTTTAATACGCCATCTGCTTTAGCAAACAAAGTATGGTCACGACCCATACCTACGTTTTCACCAGGCCAAAATTGTGTGCCACGTTGACGCACAATAATGTTACCAGCAATAATTTGTTGGCTACCGTAAACTTTAACGCCTAAACGTTTGGCCTGCGAGTCGCGGCCGTTTCGGGTTGAACCACCCGCCTTTTTATGTGCCATGACAAGAATCCCCCATTAAGCACTAATAGCAGTAATTTTCAACTCGGTAAACCATTGACGGTGACCTTGTTGTTTACGATAGTGCTTGCGACGACGCATTTTAACAATGCGTACTTTGTCATGACGACCATGACCAAGCACTTCTGCTGTAACTTTAGCTCCAGCAACAACTGGAGTACCAATTTGAATATTCTCGCCATTTACTACCATCAAAATATCTTCGAGGGTAATAGTTTGGCCAGGCTCGGCTGTGAGCAACTCAACTTTGAGTCTTTCGCCTTCAACAACACGATGTTGTTTGCCGCCACTTTTAATAACCGCGTACATAGTCACCGACTCCGTAAGCCCGTGACGCTTTGACTAAGCCCACGGTGGATAATTCGCAAGGTGGGCGATTGTATGCAAAATGCAGACTAAGTGCAAGTAACTATTTACACTGTTCGCATAAAATGCGTAGTTTGCACTATATTTTATGGGACTAATCGCTTTAACCATGAAGTTTGCCGTTTAAGTATGGCACTCCCCCTTAGTGGCTGTTAGCATTAGCATATTTTTAAGACTTGCCGATATAGACAGCCTGACTATTTGAAGTTGAAAAGATAAATAATTTTATACTGACTATAATTGGCAACCTTAATAAACCAAATTTTGCATTTACTGGATTATTGGCATGAATTTTAAAGATATTTTAGCCGTCGTAGCGGATGACTTTGCAGCCGTTGACCACTTTATTTTAAATCACCTTGATTCACGTGTGCCATTAATTATGCAAGTTGGCCAATATTTGGTCGAAGGTGGGGGGAAACGACTCCGTCCTTTAGTTTGTTTACTTGCCGCGAGGGCAACGGGTTATACAGGTCAACAACATATTTTAGCGGCAGCGATTATTGAAATGCTGCACACTGCCACGCTGATACATGATGATGTCGTTGACGAATCTGATTTAAGACGTGGCCGTGCCACAGTCAACTCGGCATGGAATAATGCTACAGCCGTTTTAGTGGGCGACTTTTTGATTTCTAGAGCTTTTCAATTGATTGTCAGTTTAAAAAGCCAAGCAATTGCCGAAATTATGTCTGATAGCACCTGTATTATTGCTGAAGGCGAAGTACTGCAATTGATTAACCAAAAAGACCCCAATACCACCGAACAACGCTATATGGATGTGATTTACGGTAAAACAGCTCAACTTTTTGTGGCTGCTACCGAAACAGGTGCAGAATTAGGTAATCCTATTTACAGAGAAGCGATGAAAAACTACGCCATTCATTTTGGTGCTGCCTTTCAGATTATTGATGACATTATGGATTACACTAGCTCTTCAAGCGAAATGGGCAAAAATGTAGGCGATGATTTAGCAGAGGGAAAGCCAACCTTGCCTTTAATTCAGGCGATAAAAACAGCAGCCCCAGCACAAGCACAATTGATTAAAGATGCCATTAAACACGGTGGACTTAATCATTTAGGTGAGATTTTAACTATTGTTAAAGAAACGGGTGCATTGGATTATTGTTTATTACGAGCACAAGAGGAATCTCAACAAGCGATTGATGCACTAAATAACCTGCCAGAGTCTAGTTACAAAATGGCATTGATTGGTTTAGCACAGCTCGCTTTAAAACGCACTGCCTAAACTTAACGTCGTCTGTCGGGTGGAATATAATCTTGTATACCCGCCTCTCCCCCATTTGCATATTTAAATAGGCGCGAGCGTTGGTCGCAATAATCACCGCGACCAATGCCTTTAATGTAATGACTATTGAGCATATGGCCTTTTTTGTCGGGAATGACAAAAATTGCGCCTGAAGTATCATGGTAATGCGCTAATACGCCTACTCTAGCAAAAAAATCTTTACCGTTCGCAAAATGCTCAACATACGGCACACTATGGCCATGTTCGGCACTGAGTGCATGGTCTGTATGCAGACTATCGGCTGCACCACCAATACAATACACTTCTAACTTATGAGCATGTACACGCAATACAGGGTCTTTTAAGATTTTTCTAACAATATAACTCGCGACAATCGTGCCTTGAGAATAGGTGGTCAGCACCACCTTCTCGTGACTAACTAAAGCATTTTTAACAATATTAAAAGCGGGGCGTGACAAACGGCCATCTTTACGTAAGGTTCGCGCCGTAATTGCATTCCACAAATCACGCACGACACCTGCCGTTGGACTATGAATCAAATGAATAGGACGTTGAAAAGTAGCCGCCATTTCGCGAGTTTCTAATAATGCCATGGCAGGACTGGTACAAATACCATTAATAAAAAACCACTTAGTTTGGCGTTTTTCTTTAGGCCATACATAATCGGGGGGTAGGACGGCCAACGTGCCATAAGACACAGATTTGCGTTCTGTAGGCACAATCATTTGTGCTACGACAGATAAATAATCAACATAGCTTGGATAGCTTATGGGCAATAATTCTGCATGACTGTTTTTTTCGGGCTGTAACGGAAAAATAATCCAAGGCAATTCAACGGCATGAGTCAATACTAAACGTAAATCTCGTAATAAAGAACGACGACCGCCAATAATACGTCGAGCTAGCTTACTGCCTTTTTGAAAAGTATTACTACGTTGTTCTAATTCGACGAGTGGCTGATACTGACTCATTATGATTTTCCACAACTTGAGGACTTGCAAGGTGTACGGCTTATCAAAGCAGCACAATAATTTTTAGTCCATACAAATAAGTAGGTCAGGAAGAATCCTATCCCCAAACATGAAGAATAAACCAATTAAGTAGAGTAAAAGCTAATAGATTGTCAAACACTCAAACAGATACTGTGCTGTAGTTCACAGTTTATTATAGTTATCACGCCAAAATACGTGCAGCTAGCAAAGAGTTTGAGGGCAAAAACGTGTCAAACCCAATACAACAAGAAAACCGCTGTAAACGACATCGACAATAATAAAACGGCTAACAACAATACTTCTTCATGAGATACCTCAGCATCAACCACCTGATATAAAGAGCTTGTATTAGCACCAGATAATTGCGGAGGCACAACGACATTAGGCATTGTTAATGAGGGTGATGACATTGCTTTTTTCTTAAGTGGCAATGTATGGTTTTGATTACTTTCCCAATCACGCTTTTTTGACCAAACAGTGCTAATGATAGTATGACGCTCTTTGCGCCAAACATCGTGGCTTACTTCACCTTCTGCCCAACTTTTGGCTACCTCAGCTAAACGCGCATTGGCTTCGGGATAATCTTTTTTCATGTTATTACTCCTCCCCCACGTGAATCACAATTAACGTTACGTTATCTAACGCTCCATTTGCGAGGGACTTTTCCATTAAAATACGTACCGACTCCTCAGGTGTAGATTGAACTAAGTTTACAGCAATTAGCTCTTCACTCAATTCATTATAAAAACCATCACTACAAAGTATATACCAATCATTTGCTTTTACCGTAAAAACACGCACTTCAGGGTATAAATTTTCAGAGCCTCCCACCGCACGAGTAATCACATTACGATGAGGATGAAAAGCCGCTTGTTCATGAGTAATTACTCCTGCATCAATCATTTCTTGAACCGCAGAATGATCATGAGAAATACGCGATAATTCACCATCTCGATACAAATAGGCTCGCGAATCTCCTGCCCAAACACAAGCCCCCATGGTGTCTAACAAAAACAAGCTGACGACTGTGGTACCAAGCGTTCGGCCACCTAAGGCTTCTTGACCATGCTTACGCAACTGATAGTTTACTGATAATAATTTATCTTCAACGGCATCTACAAAATCGGCTAAATCGGGTGATTCTTTTAGCTGCATCATGGCATTAACCACTTCTTGGCTAGCAACATCACCTGCCGCATGTCCGCCCATACCATCAGCCACAACCCATAAGCCAATATCGGGTCGAGAGAGCATATTATCTTCGTTTATTTTACGTTTTGCGCCAACATCAGTGGCTTGTGCGGATGTCCAAGTTAACAAAATGGCATTCTCTTTTTATTTAGATGACACACCCAAAACAAGCAAGCTGATGAAAGTGATTCATTTTATTGCTTGTTAGCGTACATCCTATTTAGGTTATTTTTAATGTATCCCTAGCAATGTCAAATTTAGGCTAGTTAGGGACTGCCCCGTTTTATTTATACTGCAATAAACTTTTTAATTTAAGCCTTACTCTAACGTACGGTGTACGCTTGGTAAACCGTACACGCTATAACATCTTGCAAAACGCCAAGACTGTCAACCTTTAGTTTTCACAAATAATACGTTTATGTCATATTTTTTACGATTACTTCACACGTTGTAATGCCCACACACCACCCATGATACTGACAACAATAGGCAGTAATGCCGCTAAAAGTGATGAAAAATCATAAACCAAACTGGCATAGCCTAAAAAATCCTGTAAATATCTAAATCCTAAGCCGACTAAAATCCCCGTAATAATACGTAAACCCATCGTAACTGAGCGTAAAGGGCCAAAAATAAATGAACACGCAACTAAAACCATTGATAAAGTTGCAATGGGAGACAGTATTTTTTTCCAAAATTCTAAATAGTAAGGTGCGGCCACTAAGCCTTGATGCTCAATGTATTGAGCATAGGCGTATAAACGACTTGGCGCGAGATATTCTGGTGAGGATGTGACTAATTTTAAAAAATCAGGCGTTAACGCACTTTGCCACAGCTGAGAAGGTTCAAATGAGTTAACGACACTACCCGTCTTTGTATCAAATTGATAAATCGTAATTTGGCTTAATTGCCATTGTTGCGCCTGCTGATACACGCCTTGTTGAGCATATTTTTTTTGTAACAGCACGCCATTGGGTGAAAACCGATAAAAGCTCACACCATGTAACACCCCTTCTGCACTCACATTGTGCATTTGCACAAAAGTTTCATTTTGCTTTTGCCAATACCCCCACAACTCACCTGTAGGGATATTTTTTTGTAGTGAATGCGCTTTGTAATGCTCTGCTTTGATTTGCGCGACAGGCAATACATATTCGGACATTGCTAAACTGGCTACAACTAGCAATAACGCGGGCTGAATTACCCAAAAGACGATACGCCATACGCTTAAACCTGCGGCACGCATCACCGTTAACTCAGCATTATTAGCTAATAAACCCAGACCTACGATACCTCCCACCAAAACGGCGACAGGCATAATATCGGCAAAACGAAAAGGGATATTTAAAAGCGAATAAAAAATGGCTTGAGGTGCTTGATATTGGCCATGTAGATCTTCTAATTCTGCTAAAAAAGAAAAGACTAAATCTAGTCCTAACAATAAAACTAGCACAATCAACATGGCGGCCAACACAATCTTGCTGACGTAACGATTTAATAAACTCATGTGTTTGACATTCCTTGTTGTTTATTACGCCATGCGTGATAGTGCAATTTTATGTCTTCCCAAGCCAACAAAATCACCGCTAAGGCAAAATACGCGCTATGTATACCCCATATCGCTATTTGCCCCATTTTTCCTTTTTCGATTTTATTACGTACCGCACCGATCATTACCACCAAACTAACATACAACAAAATAGCGGGTAATAATTTAAAATAGCGTCCTTGTCGTGGATTAACACGTGCTAATGCCAAGGCCAAAATAAAGCCCGTTGGCACGAGTAAAGGTAAGGAACAACGCCACAACCATTCTCCCCACGCTAAATTATCGCCTTGACTTTTTTTAGTATAAATATCTGTAGTGCTAAATGAGCGTGCGCGCTTAATTTCTTTTTCTGCTACTTGAGTATTAATGCGCATTTTATAGCTTTTAAAATCGATCCGATTATAAGCCACTTGGTTAGGTTGAAACTCATAACGCCGTCCTTCTAGCAGCTCTAAATAAGTAACCCCCGTTTGTTCGTCAAAATAACGCTTTGCACGTTGGGCATATAACAAAACTTGTTGAGTATTGTTATCGGTTTTTTCTTTTTGCGAATACAAGGTGACATCTAAGAGCTGACTTTTGTCGTCTGATAAGGCACGCGCATACAACATATTATTGCCTAAACGCTGAAAAGCCCCCGCTTTAATTAAGTCAAAGGTATTACGATTTTCTTGTTTGCTAAATAACTTTTCGGACATTAAGTTGCCTTTAGGGGTTAAGTAAAAACTAAAACCACCCACTAATAACGTCATCAAAACAATAATTGGGACTAAAGAACCTGCCAATTGCCAACGACCTACGCCACTGCTGTTTAAAACAGCCATTTCATTATCAATATACAATCGACCAAAAACCAATAACACAGCAATAAAAAAAGAGAGCGGAATAATTAACTCTAAAAAACCTGGTAAGCGATAGACTAAAACGGCAGACAATAAACTCACGTCTAAACGGCCATCGGCTGCCATGCCAAAAAACTTAATCACGCGCCCTCCCATTAAAATGAGGGTCAATAAACTCGTGACAGCAAATGTTGATACCATCAGTTGCATACTTAAATAACGACGAATAATCACAATTTTGCCGCCTTGTATGCTGTTAAATGTACAATGAATAGGTAAACTAAAGGCATATCGACACTTATTCCTAACTCTAACGAGAGGTTTTAATGGACTTTGCATTACTACCAGCGGTAAACGCTGCGCTTGTGTCTGCCGACACATTGATTATCGCGATGACTACAACGAGCTTAACTCCAACAGGCACAGCCCTAGACAACGCCAGTTTGGGTGAGTTATCTGCCACCATTAAAGCGGCTAATTTTGAGGCAAAATTAGGACAAACGCTATTAGTGTATCAATTAAATAATATTTCTTGCCCTGTTATTTTAGTGGTTGGCGCAGGTGACACCAAAGAGTTGTCAGGGCGTTCTTTACAAAAGCTATGCGCCAATGCTTACAAAGCATTAAATAACAAAAGCCAAATAATTTATAGTTTTTTGAGTGAGTTAAGCGTTACCGACCGTAACAATAGCCAAGTATTAACCGATATTGTACGCGCCACACTCGAAGCTAGTTATCGCTTTGAGCAATTTAAAAGCAAACAAACCACCGCTACTGAAGTCAAAACCATGACCTTAGTCGTGGGACAAGAACTAGCTAATGCGACAGGCCAAGCTGCTTTACAATGGGGAGAGTCTATTGCAACAGGTTTAAATTACGCCCGCGATTTAGGCAACTTACCGCCTAATATTTGTCATCCAAGCTATTTGGCAGAGCAAGCGCACCTGTTAGCTAAAGGTCAACGTAAATTAACCGTGTCTGTGTTAAGCGAAAAGGACATGGAAAAACTCGGCATGGGTGCTTTTTTAGCCGTGTCTAAAGGCTCAGACCAAGAAGGCAAGCTCATTAGCATGGAATATCATGGCGGCAAAAAAGGCGATAAGCCCGTGGTATTAGTCGGTAAAGGTGTAACCTTTGATACAGGCGGCATTTCGATTAAACCTGCGGCGGCTATGGACGAAATGAAGTTTGATATGTGTGGTGCGGCCTCTGTTTTTGGGGTAATGAAAGCCCTGATTGCCGCTAAATTACCGCTTAATGTGGTAGGTGTGGTTGCCGCTGCCGAAAATATGCCATCGGGCAAAGCAACTCGCCCTAGTGATATTGTCACCACGATGTCAGGTCAAACGGTAGAAATTTTAAATACTGATGCTGAAGGCCGTTTGGTACTATGTGATGCCCTGACCTATGTAAAAAAATACGATCCTGCGATTGTGATTGATATTGCCACCTTAACAGGCGCGTGTGTTGTTGCTTTAGGCAAAGTCGTGTCAGGTTTATTTAGTGCGGATGACGCATTAGCCAATGACTTATTACAAGCAGGCCAACAAAGTAATGACCGTACATGGCGTATGCCCGTTTTAGATGATTATCAAGAACTATTAGACTCACCATTTGCCGACATGGGCAACATTGGTGGGCCTTATGGTGGTGCAATCACGGCGGCTTGTTTTTTGTCACGCTTTACCAAAGATTACACATGGGCGCATTTAGACATTGCAGGCGTGGCATGGCATAGTGGCGCACAAAAAGGTGGAACAGGCCGACCTGTCCCCTTATTGTTGGAGTATTTACATAACCGTGTTACGCGTTGATTTTTATTTGTTAACACAACATCATTTAGATGCGCGTTTATTGGCTGCTTGTCGTTTAAGTCAAAAAGCGTTACAAGCAGGCCAACGGGTATTTATTCAAGCCGAAGATCACAACGAGGCCCTCGCCTGTGATGAGTGGTTGTGGACGTTTAAAGCCGAAAGCTTTTTACCGCATCACTACTTAGGCGATGGCAGCTTTATAGATGCCCCAATTTTGATTGGCTTAAATACACCGCCTCAAGCGGATGGTGTGTTACTTAATTTAAGTACCCGTCAGCCTAAAGGTTTGGCACAATTTAGCCGCATACTCGAAGTGATAGACAATGCCGATACAAGCAAACACAAAGGACGTTTACGCTGGCAATATTATAAACAACAAGGCTTTCTTTTAGAAAAACATGATTTGTGAGCTTTATTATGGCGGTTGAATTAGGTAATCATTTTCCTCAACGTTGGCAGCATTCTCCATTTGAATTACGTCAAAAGATTTTTGATGAATTACAAGATATTTGTCAGTCTTTGGGTGGCACAATGATGGAGCGCGTTATTGCCAGTCCGACTAAAAAACGGCCTGTCATGCCCCCTGCCCGTCCACCCGTCACGAGTCAACCGCCGTCTGCACTTGAGCAAGAGCTTAAAAAACGTTTTTTGCAAAACGCCGATGACTTGATTGAACAGCATTTAGATAAAGTACGCGAAGACTTGCGTAAATGGTTACATGGCGAAATGAATCAACTGTTAAACGACAGTTTAAAAAAAGATGAGTAAATTTAACTGCTTATCCTTTAAAATTCATGCGTTTATCGCTTATTATGTTATTTTTACTGCATTAAATTTGTTGTGTAGTGCGCCATCATTTGCCGCCGTTGACGAATCACAAGCACAAAAAATGGGCGAAGTCGCCGTCAAAAAAGTTATTCCGCGTAAAATGGACTACCAAAAGCTGAAGTTCTCTTTTATGCCGTTTGGTGTTACGGTTAATAATATTACCTTCTCCGAAAATCCTCGTTTTGCAAAACATCCGTTACGCGACTGGCCATACTTTGCACGCGCCGAAGAAATACGTTTACAGGCCGAACTACTGCCGTTGTTTATTGGGCGTATTTCGGTGCTTGATTTAGCCATTAATAACTTTAATGCCAATATTTTAATTGATAAAGACTACAGCCTTAATGTAGATGACTTAAGACAACAAAAACGCGGCACATTAATTAATTGGCTCCGCATTAAAAATTTTCATGCCAGTAATGGCTCGGTGCGCATAGTCGATGCCAGTGCCGCTAATCCACCTGCCCGCTTAGTCTTTGATGACATTGACCTTAAATTCTCGGGTTTTGCTGTCAAAGAAAAATTTAATATCAACTTAGGATTGCGTACGCCTAGCTCCAAAACACGTAATGTAAGTTTGGTTGGCATGGCAGGCCCCTTAGATATGGAACGCAGCGAACGT
>Ga0209599_10001283_pt1 | contig 12346 bp, 28 predicted proteins | sample Shrwel_input2_FT_FD_187534 | JGI IMG/M metagenome (GOLD analysis project Ga0209599, IMG submission 187534) | Subsurface microbial communities from deep shales in Ohio, USA - Utica-3 well 1 S input2 FT (SPAdes) (version 2) ... | reverse complement strand
CCCGAACTCACCGCCCCTAGCAGAGGGGGTCTGCTAGGGGCGGTGAGTTCGGGGGAAGGGGGGACAAACCCCGAACTCTGGGAACTAAGCGACTAGGGCTATCTGGTAGCCCTTAGCCAACTTTTCCCACTTCTTGTTATCGGCAAAGTTGGTTGCCGAGTAGACAGAGCCGAACCAATCGGTCTTGCTCTGTCGTGCGTCTTCTTCCGCTTTTCCCCAGCGTGTGATGACGCAGTTGCCGTCTACGATAATCTCGTAAATCTTCTTCTTGCCGTTCTGCCCACGACTTCCCTCGCTCTGGCAGACAAGAACAATCTTCTTCTTGTTCATTTGTTTCCCCTTAGAACTTTGTTGCTATCAAGTCATCTTTGCTTGATAGGTCAATTATTACACATAGCCCCGACAAAAGCAAGTTGCCCCACGCTTGCCGTGTCGTCTAATGAAAAAATGAATACAACCCTCAGCGCAAAAACAAGCGGCACGCTTGGGGGGTTGCGTGCCGCTTGCGCTTTCGGGGCTAGTAGATTTGTGGCAAATCGTCTAGCCGAGTCATACGCATTAGGCGCTTGCGCTGCTGGTTGTCGCCTAGTGCGTTGATGAACTCCAGAACGGCGCTATCTGGCAGCGCACGCAGGATACGCCCGATGAGTGCGCTCGTGGTTTGCGAGATGTAGCCAACTTGAAGAAACTCGAGTTTCTGGGTTGCGGTGTTGAACTCAGCAATCTTGGTAGACCAGTGCCAAATGGTGTAAAGACCGCTTGAGTAGTTTGCCGTAATCGTGGCGTTGTAATTCACGAACGGCTTGAGCGCAGAAATCTCCGCTTCGATTCTGTGGTTAGGCAATCTCATACCTAATCCCCTTTCTTGTTTGATACCCCGAGTTTACACCAGACAACCGACAAAGCGCAACTTCTCACTAAGCCGTGTCGCATCTAGTGAAAAAATGAATACAAGTCGCCAAACAAAGAGAAGCCCCGCATTTCTGCGGGGTTCTCTGGTGCGCCCTACTCGTCGTCTGTCGATAGGAATAGCGCAGGGTCGCTGTCGCAGTCGTGTATCTCAAACTGGTCTTGCTCGTCTGCCTCGCGAAACATCAGCCCACAACCTGAACACTTGATGTAATCTTGTGCCATTAGTTCTCCTCCTCCTCTGGCTCTAAGTCGTATTTCTCGACACAGGCAATACAGATTGGCCTGTCGAAGCGATAGTCGTAGAACTCCTTTGTCTTGGCGTTAGGCTGTTCTAGGCACTTCTCGCAGTATGGATAGTATTCGCTCATTAGTCCTATCCCCTTTCTTTATACCTAAATCTTACACCATAGCGCCGACATTACAAATCCCAGAGCGCCCAGTCGTGTCGCCAGATGAAAAAATGAATACAACCAGCGAGCAAGAGTAAACCCCGCATTGCTGCGGGGCTTGTCTGTTTGACCTAGTAGAACTTGTCCCGAAGTCTGCTCTCTATGTCCACCAGAACTCGTATGGCGATTGGGCTTGGTGCGACTAGGTAGATGTTGGCTAGTCGTAGAAGTTCTGGGTCGGCGTCTATGGCTAGGCGAAACTTGTCTAGGTCGGCGTTGGCTTGTCGCCACTCTAACGGCTTTTCAGCCAGCACGAGTTGGCGCAAGATGTCGAACACTAGGCTCGTGTTTGGGTCTAGTTTTTTCATTTTGTTCCCCTTTACTTGTAGTCGGTCTGTCCGCCACCGAGTAGTGAAACGAGTTCGGCTTGGACTTTGGTGAGTTCGACAAACAGCGAGTGAGTGCTCCACCCTTGACGAGCGGTGAACTCAATGTTTTCGGTGAGTGTCTTGATACGCCATTTCAGTTCTAGTTCTTTGGTTTGGAAAGTGTTCCATTTTGACCCCTTTGATTTAGTTGATACCCAGAGTTTACCACACCCTACCGACATACCGCAAAACCCCCCGTGTGCGTGTCGTGCGTCAGTGAAAAAATGAATACAACTCGGTGAGCGGCAAAACCCCCGCTCTCGTGAGCGAGGGTCGCTTGGTTCGGGTCTACGCTTCTGCTGACTCCAGCGAGTCGCAGTAGTCGCATAGGTGTCCCCATTCTTCCACGAAGTCAATCTCGCACGAGTCGCAGACTGGTTCTTCATTTTCGAAAACAGACGCTACGAAGAAGTCCTTGACCCCACCAGCGTAGTCTGGTGCGCAATCACGGCATAGCCAGAAGTCCTGAATCATCTTGCGGTGCTCTGGGTTGCGTATCCCCGAAGCAATCGAATCGTTCACGCCGATTAGGTCAATCGGGTCGCCGTCAAAAGCAGTCGAGCAACTATCGCACGACATACTGCCTCTAAAAATTGCCATTTTGTATCCCCGTTCTGTTGCCCCCTTTGAGCAACTACAAGAATCTTACCACACCCGACTGACACTACAAACCAACCCCCCGTGTCTGCGTGGTGTTATGTGAAAAAATGAATACAACCCCCGCACGCCGAAACGCAAACAACCCGCCGCCTGTTCGGCAGCGGGTCGCTTGGGGATACGGCCTAGCGGTGAATGTTCACAATCACTTTGTAGGTCGTGGTTTTGCGGGTCGCAGCGTGGACTTCTGGAAAGTCCTTGAGCAACTTGGCATCATCGGTGGTGGTCTTGCTACGCTCATCTAGGCGAGCAATCTCGATGTTGCGGTGAACTAGCGTGGTGGCATCGCCAAAGGCTTCGGTGATGGTTTCGGCTAGAGCGGCCTTGATTTTCTCAAGGCGGACAATCTCGGCCTTTACGGCGGCGAAATCGCTGACGGCGGCGACAATCTTGCTAGTCGCCTTAGCGGTGGTCGTGGCCGAAGCCACTCCCGAAACTACGGCTTCCGCCATAGTAATCAACCCCTTAGGTCAGTGTAATCGCTTCGGCGGGTTTCGCTTCATCTTTTCGATTACAAGAGTAATCCTAATCGCTACCACCGACAAAGTCAAATCAAAGCGAGGCCAGCGTGTCTGGGTGTGAAAAAATGAATACACGCCGTGCGCCCCTGGGCAAAAGAAAAACCCCCGAGCGATTGCTCGGGGGCTAGTTCTTACGGAATTACGACTTCGAAAGTTCCGTCGCTGTGGGCGTGTATGTAGCCCGGCGATTGATAGCCGAAGTCATACCCCGCTTCCCATTGTATCCAAGCATTGTTCTCGGCGGCTACTGAACACTCCTTGGCGGTTTCCAAGTTCGAGTATGTTCGCCAACCGACTTTTATGCCACTCCTAGTGCTAACTAGGTCGGTCTCTGGGTAGGTCATCCAAGTGCGCTTAGACATAGGACGTGTCCCTCTCTCTATGTAGTTATCAAGCATCAACGCTTTGTTGATACTCATAGTCTAGCAGACAAGTTCGCAAAAGTCAAGTGGCCTCACTAAGTCGTGTTTCGTAGTGAAAAAATGAATACAAACTTGCGGTGTATCACAACGCAAAAAACCCCGCCCTTTCGAGCGGGGTCTTTCGTGCGAAGATTAGTCTTCTAGTTCGTCTTCGTCGAGGTCTTGCTCGACCTCTTCGACCTCGATACTATCGACCTGACCAGAGAACTTGTGGTCTTCCCAGTTCCAGCCCTCTGCTTCGGCAGCAGCCTCGTCGTCAGCCTCGACTTCGTATTCGAACTCGACGACGACTTTTACATTGTAAGTTGCCATTTGGCACCCCCTTTCTGTATACCTCGATTATAGCACAGGCGACAGACAAAAACCTAATCGCCCTACTTCGTGTCGTGTCTGTATGAAAAAATGAATACACTCCCCCCAACAAAAAAGAAACGCCACTTCTCAGTAGCGTTTCCCTTTTGTGCCTAGAACACTTCGACAGGCTCCGTGTCGTAGAGTTTCATCGACTTCGTGAGTTTCTCTATCAGCCTGTCCAACTCTTGCTCACTCATCGTGATAGGGTCAGTCATCTTCACCCTCAATTTTCTCTCTTGGATACTCAGGGTCGTCAGGCTCAATTTTCTCGCCACACTCCAAGCAGACAGGCTTGTCGAAGCGATAGTCAAACTTCTCGTCAGGCAGATTACGCAAGCACAGGTCGCAATAAGTCAGGTCAGCCTTACTCATCTTCCAACTCACTCTCGTCAATTTTGGCAAACTCAAAGAACGCACCTAACTCGTCGTGAGAAGCACGCACAACTTCTAGCGTGTTGCCTGTGAGCGTGAAACGCAGAATGAAGTCGCCATTCAGCGATAGCGTGTCGATTAGTCGCTCAGGCGTAGTGTGAGCGTGTCCACCTATTCCCTGCCAAGTCATTCGCTTGCCATTCACAAGAATAGGCGTGTCCATCTGCCACTCATTACGCTCAACCCAAGTCGTGATAATTTCGTCTTGGATGTAAGTCTTGTCGTCGTCGTAGCAACCAAAACAAACTATCGACATAACAACTTCGCCTTGCTCGTCTAACTTGCTCTCGCCTGTTTCTTCGTCGTATTCTTCGCAAGAGCAGTCGCTAGACAACTCTGCCTTGATTACTTCTGTGATACTCATAACTCCCTTTCAGTGGCTACTATTCTTCACCAACTCCCCAATTGTATCAAACAACATACCTGAACGCAACTTCATCTCACTAAGTCGAAGTCGTGCCAGCCTTCGTGTGAAAAAACGAATACACAAGTCGTGTAAAAAAAAAATGACGAGATTTCTCTCGCCATAATTTCTGCCTACTTGTTTCGCTGTGGCTTGGACTTCGCTAAGGCTCGTATCGCCCAAGCAAACGCCAGACCAGCAGAAACAATTAGCATAATGGCACTAGCAAACAAAAGTTCTCGCATTACGCAACCACCTTATCGACTAGGCGCAAAAGTTGTGGCAAGAAAATAATTGCCAGAGTGTAGCCAATTCCAAGCACAGGCAAGTTGGTCAGGTAAGCCCCAACGCTCGCTATGTTGCTATCAGCCATAATGCCAATTCCAAAATACAAAACGCCATAAGCCACGAAAACTATTGGCAAAGTGATTACAGAGAAAATTGCCCTACGCAAGTAAAACTTCATAACTCCCTTTCTCGTTGGACTTTCCAACTAATCTCATCTTACCAGCAACCACAGACAAAACTCAACAACCACGCCTAGCGAGTTTCGCCCAATGAAAAAATGAATACAACCACCCACAAAAAAAACGCTAGACAGACAAAGGGGGGAAAGTCTGTCTAGCGTTGGCTTTGATTATTCTGCCATTGTCCAATACTTCGGGGCAGTTTCAGCGATTGCTTGCTCTATGCCTAGCACTTCGTCTTTGTCTTTTAGTCGCTTGGCGACATAGCGAGCCAGAGCCTTTTCAGTTCTTGCGATTGTTGGCAGGTCGTCAGCATAGTCCCAAACGTTCCAAGCCGATACGGCTACGCCCCGAAACATAATGTCTATGTAAGCACCGCCACCCCAGACGAACGAAACACCTAGTCCGTTGTTCTCTACCTTGTAGGTCGTCATACTTCCCTTGCTTTCTATCCGTTGTCGGATACCCCCATAGTAGCACGCCTGTCCGTCATCCGCAAGCCAAGCACGCCCGTTAGGCACGCCGTTAGGCTTGCCGTTATGAAAAAATGAATACGGGCAAGCCGTCAAAAAAGTGGGGCAGCAGCGGAAAGGGGGGAATACGCTGCTACCCCAGACGGGTAGGAGAGGGGGATAACCTACCCGTCTATCTTGCCCGTTATGAGCAAGAGGTGATTACGACTTTCGGCTCGCCGTCAGCCGTGCCCGTTTTGCTAGACAAGCCGAAGGTTCGCCAACGCCACGCACCCGTGTCGGCGTTTACAAACACCGTGTCCGTGTCCATACCAGCCGAGCCGTCTGGCACGCCAAAGGTGTCAATACCAAACGACAACTCGCCGTCATACTTGCCACGCACTACCGCAAACTCGTAAAAGATTTGAGCCGTGAGATAAGACGGGTCGCCTACCCGTGTAGTCTTGCCAAGCACTTCGGCAACAGCGGCTAGGTTCTCTGCCCCTGACCAGTGCCCGTAAAGGCTAATCGGTGTCTGAAAGCGTTCGCTCTCAATTACTATCAAACTTCTGTTTCCCATTTGTTCCCTTTCAGTTCTGTCTGGCTGTTTGCCATTACCTAGATTATGCCACGCCTGAACGCAACTTGTCAAGTTTAGTGCGAAGTCGTGTGCCTTCTGGTGAAAAAATGAATACAAACCTGACAATAAAAACCTGAAACTTTCGTTTCAGGAATTTTGTTTTTTACGCAAGCGTATTCGTCTGGTGCTTTCGACAGAGCAAATCTTACAATGAACAGCCTTTGTGGGTAGGACTTCACCTTTCGCATTTGTCCAAGTCATACCAGAGATGACATAGGTGTTTTTCTCTGTTCGCTTATGCCCTGCTGGACAAAACTTAGAAATCTCTACATAGTGGCTAGGCAAGACACAGCGAGGCGTGTCGCACATCTTGCGAAGTCGTGAGGTTGGGTCAAGTTGTGGTCGTATCAGTTGCCAAGTGTAGCGAGCCACACTAAGCCAAGTAGGTTGATTAGTTTTTGGCGACTTGGCTTTCATCATTGCTTGCGTGTCTGCTCTACCTTTTGGCTGTGCCATACGCCCTAGCCAAAGTAGGCAATCGCTCTCTGGGTCAATGCTTGCTCGCTCTTGGAAGTATGCGTTTCCAATGCTCATAATGGTTTCTCTCATAAAACAATTCTACCAAACCCCTCTGACATTTCTAGACTTCGCACTAAGAGGCGTGTCGTGTTTGTGAAAAAATGAATACAGAGCGAGGCGTAAAAAAATTGCCCACCTTTCGGTGAGCAACTTTTTCAGTTCTATTCTGCTTGGTGAACACCCCAACATTGGTATAGGTGTTTGCTGTCGTTGCTCGCAACTAGGCACTCAAAACAGAGTTCGCAGTTGTCTATCTTTTCGGTGATGAAGTCTGCTTGCTCATAGCAACTCTCGCAGTGCTGTTCTTTGTCGTAAGCGAGGTCAGCGATAGTCTTGCGAAGTTTCGCTATCGAAGCAAGTAGGTCTACAATCTGGGCAACCACCATAGGGCGGTCAGTTAGTTCTAAACTAACTTTGATTAGGCTCATCTCTAGGTCGTGTGATGACTTGCCAAAGTCAATCGCAATCTGCCCTAGTTCTTTTGTGTTGTGTGAATTAGTCATACCCGAAGTCTATCACGCACCCCCGACAAAAACCTAATCGTGTTTGGCTAGTCGTGCTGGCGTGTGAAAAAATGAATACACCCCAGCGAGCAAAAAAAGTCTGCCAATTTCTCGGCAGACTTTTCGTGTGGCTACTTCTTTTTGTGAACTATGAACTCGTCGTCGCTCTGTAAGAACTCAAACTCAACTTGGTTGTCGTTTACCAACTCCCAAGCCTCCTCCTCGTTCTCAGCCTCAACCTCAGCCTCAAAGTCCTCGGTGCGTGTTTTGGTGATTATGAACTTAGGCAACTGCCACCCACTTCATTGCTGTTTGTAGCAAGTGGTTGTAATCGCCACTCATGCTTTCTTTCATGTATTCGCCAACTTCCTCTTTTGGCACGCCAGCCTTTTTGAGTGCGCCGGCAACTCTGCCCATAATCGCAAAGGCGTTTCCATCTTGTCCTGTTAGTTGGACTTCGATTTCTGGATACTTTGGTTCGGTCATTTTCATCTCCCTTTGGTTGGAACTTCCAACTACTTAGAGTTTACACTACGCCACAGACAAACGCAACTCCTGTCGTGCGTGTGTCGTAAGCGTGTGAAAAAATGAATACAGGCTTGCCTGAAAGAAAGACAGGCTGGCTTTCGCCAACCTGTCTAACTTTTCTACTTGCGTAGGTTTTGTTTTGAGGGGTGTGCGTATCGTGAATACGCTTTCTCAATCAGGTCTAGTGCGTTGTTGAGTTGCTTTGAGGTGAGAGCAACTTCGTTGCCCTCCTTGTCAATCTTGGCAGACACCAAGACAACATTTCCAACAATGGTATCCGTCATACCATAGACCATTTCCCAGATAGCAGTTGCGAGTATGTTTCTAGGCAAGCCGTTTAGTTTGCCCTCCTCGTTTACATAGAGAGCGTATCCCTGAAACTTGCCAGCAAGACTTACTCGCTCAATGTAGCCACCAACAGCCTTGCTCAATGTTGGGTAGTCCAACTTTTCGACAGGTAGCAACTTGCCCTCTGCCGTGATTTGTAGTGCGAACATCTTTTCCTCCCCGTTGGAAACTTTCCAACTAAGACAATCTTAGCATAGTCCAATGACATTACAAGCCATCTCGCCACCTAAGCGTGTCGGCTGTGAAAAAATGAATACAGACCTCGCCAAGAAAAAATCCCTGACACTTTCGCATCAGGGTTCTTTCTACTCTGGTTGTTGGCTATTCACCACATCAAACACAAAGTCGTTGATTATTTGGCTTGGCTCATCAAAGATTGCTGTTGTTTCCAAATCCTCAATCGCCTCGGCAAACTGCTCTTGTGTTGGTCGCAACAAGTCGCCAGACACAGAGCCAAACTCGTAGTTCTCGGTTATCCAATAGGCACAGATGACCGGCTGGTCTTGGTCGGGTATTGCGGATAGTTCCGCTACGAGTTCTCGTATGGTTTGCGGTTTAGACATTTACTTTCCTTTCCCTGAAAGTCTTATCGCTATCTTAGCAGAGAGCCTCTGCGGTGTCAAGTAGTTCGGCTGGCGTGTCGGGTATGTCTTGCCCTGCCATTTTCAGCCCTGCCCGTATGACAAGTTCGTATGCCTTTACGCCAAGCCCGCACGCAACTCCGTCTAAGAGTTCAGACGAAATCTCTTTCGTGCCTCGCTCAACTTCGCTTAGAAATCCGATAGAGATAATTCCCTTGCCTGATAGGTGTCGCTGTGTTCGTTCTTGTGCGAGCCGTTCCTCTCGGATTACCTCGCCTAGTGCTACACGATAACGCATAGTTATTCCCTTTCTGTTGCTTTGTCGTGCCACTCTATCATCAACGCTACTGCCTCGTCAAGTTCGTAGAGAGGCTCTGAAACCTCGCCGTCCTCGAAAGTCGAATAGACTTCGAACCACGGGTTGTTGTCCACATAAAACTTGTCCTCGCCTAAGTCGTGGAGTTTGATAAAGTCCTCGTCTGTTTCTATGCCAGCCTCGCCCAAGTCAGAGGCGTATCTCAAAACAGCCCTGTTCTCTGGGTCGTCTGCGTTTATTATGATTTTCATCATACCCACAGCAGAGACAACAAAATCCCCCCTGCGAGCAACAGCCCCCTCGCCAACATAAAACTCTGGGGATTGTCGTGATACACACGCGCAAGGCGTGAAAGGGTCTGCTGGTAGGTATGCCCCACAGGTGTCGCAAGATTGTCTTTCCATAATCAAACCTTACCACGCCCCTCTGACATTTCCCAACTTCGCATTAGTCGTGTTTCCTCTGCCAGCCTTCGTGTGAAAAAATGAATACAACCTCGCCAAAAGGAAAAACGCTGGCAGGGGAAAGGGGGGGCAATACCCTGCCAGCGTTTCGTGTAAGCCCTGACCTGAATTACAAGGTCAGCACTCGCTTGGTTGGTTCGCCAAGTGGTAAGGCGAACATCTCCAAGAGTTCGGGGTTGGTGGTCGCCAAGTGTGCCACAAGTGCTGTGGTGTCAAACTTGGCAGACTTTGGTTCGATAACCTGAACCTTGACCAAACGCTTTCCCTTAGCGTCTGTGCCAATGGTGGTGCTGGTAAAATCAACTTCGTCAAGGATAACCTGACGAGCAGACTTTATCTGGTCAGCAATCTCTTTCTCTACGGCGTGAGCCTGAGCAAGAGCCTTTACTGCCTTTTGAGCCTTTGGTGTAAGGCGAACGAGGTTCTCAACCTTTGTTGCTGTGGTGGTGCTGGTTGATACCTTTACTGCTGGTGTTGCCTTTGTTGCTGTGGTGCGTGTTCCCATTTGATTTGCCTTTCTAGCGTGGATTTATCATTGGGGTATTACAAGAGCAATTATTCTCCTATTTGCCCCCAATGTCAAGTTCATTTACAAACTTTTTTTCGTGGCGTTTTTGGGTGTGAAAAAATGAATACAAACCTGCCTGACGAAAACCCAAGCACAAGGCTTGGGCTTTTGTTAGAGAGTGTTTCGCAACTGCCGAAGTTCGGCAATCCTGTCGTCAATCTCTACGAGTTCGGCAATCGTCAGTTCATCTGCGATAACTGCTTTACGGATTTCTGGCTCGTTGGCTAGTGCGTGGTCGGCTAGTCGCCAACCAGCAACCACACCCGATAGTCGCTCGTCTTTGTCGTAGAGAGCGATTAGAGGTCGGTTCGCTGTCGGTGGTGTCATTGTGGTCATTATGTCTGTTCCTTTTCTTAGTGCGTTGTTGTAGTTCCTAACTTACCAGATTGGCAAGCCGTTGTCAAGTGGGTATCAGGCAAGCCGTAGGCTAGCCGATTTCGAAAACATCTTTGTCCTCTGCGTCAGCAGGGGCAGGTCTAGGTGCGCCCGATAGGATAGTTCGGCTAAACACGCCCGTTCCCCAAGCCAAATCGTGTCCGATAGTCTCGGCTTGGATTTCGACAGAAGTTCCAGCCCGTTCGCCGTTGTCCCAATCACGCACCCGTAGGTCGCCCGATACAACAATCCGCTCGCCCTTGTTCACCGAGCCAGCCACATTGACGGCTAGGTCGCCGTATGCCGTTATGGTGAACCAATTGGTGTCGTCCGCTACCCAATCCTTTTTGGTGTAGTCGTAGCGTGGGCTGTTATCGGCAAGCCGAAACGAAGTTATTTTCACGCCGTCTGTCGTAACGAGGTGGCGTGGTGTCGTGGCGACTAATCCTGTCGCCGTAATCTTTGACGGCATTAGTCTTTCACCTCTGCGTCTGTTTCGGCTTGCTCGGCTAGTATGCGTGCCACATCAGCCCGCACGATTTCTTGGACTTGTTCCCAAATTGTCTTTTCCATTTTTGTCCTTTCGACAATCGTATCTTAGCACTTACACCTTTTGGTGTCAAGTGGTGTCCTACCAACTACTGCTGTATTCGAAATACCAGCCACCCCAACCCAACTTAGAGTTGAGTGGTGATAGAGGGTTGAGTAGTTTGTCAATCCCGTCTTTTGTTTCTTGTAGCGAGCCGAAATACCACTCGTCAAGTTCTGTGCCACCAAAGAAAAATCCCTCTGCTGGTGGTAGCAAATCCTGTGCGAGGTCGTGGTCTGCGAGAACCTGCGAACATAGGCTCGCCAACTCTGCCAACTGCTCACGACTAACTTCATACGAGCCACAATTGTCCTCGCCGTCTTGGACATTACGAACGAACCAATCGTGGATAGCATTAGCCTTGCGCCAATACATGGCTTGGACAGAAACACTTAGCGAGTTGTGTGCGCTGTCAGCGAGGTCTTTTATGCCAAGCCCTGTGCTTGCCAAAATGTCCTCGTATGTGTTTCCCTCTGGCTCAATGTCCATGCTGGTCGAAACATACTTCCTTGCGTGTAGATACATGTCTAATCCCATTTGTTTGTTCCTCTCTGTTAGACACTCTGATAGTAGCACTAATGCTTTGTGAACGCAAGTCCTTGTTTGCCCTTACGTGAAAAAATGAATACAAACCCCGACAAAAAGAAACGGACACTTCCACTCTTGAGAGTGCTACCGAGTTTTCGTTTCGTGGATAAATCCACATCAACTACTTTCAGCGTGGCTCTGCTTGGTATCAGGTGTCCGTTGCTTTCGGTTGCGTCTTAGTGAGCGCAATGCTCCTCTCTCGGCAACTCTCGTTTAGCGACAATCTCGGTCGGTTTGACCTAGCACTTGTGGAAGTCTCACTCTGCGTATACGCATTGACTAGTATCCGTATACACACCTCAACTTCGGGCGTCCTACGAGGCTGACCCTGCTAGGCAAGTTTCTATTCGGCTAGGTCAATGTCGTCCTCGCCGTTGTCAATCAGCACAGCACTAACGCTCTCGTCTGCGAAGTGAGCCGTCTCTGCGTCTGGTGTGGTAAAGGTCGCAGGGGTCAATCCGCTTACGACAATCTGGCGTGCCGTTGCCTCGTCCTGTGCCGACACATTGTAAGCATACTGAACGACAACTCGGTATTGCTTGCGAGCCGATGGGCAATCAGGGAAAGTGCTGTCGTCCCCCCAACCACACATACAACTATCCTCACGCCCGAGTGCTACCCAATCGGCGTGGCTCTCGGGTATGTCCCACTCTTTGATGAGCGAGAGTTCGCCGTTCGTGCCAGAGAACTCCGCACCCCAACCCTGTTCCTCCTCGCACCCGAAAGTGAAAGAGAGTTCTGGGTGCTGTTCGACCATAGCACGAAACACAGGTTCGGGAATACTCCACGCCGTCTCAAACTGATAGGCGAGACTATCGGTGTCTTTGAGTTTCTCTGGGTCGCCGTATGAGATGTGGTCGTTGTTAGCGTCCCACTTCACGCCCCAATTC